>Ga0115005_10003769_pt1 | contig 12137 bp, 8 predicted proteins | sample ArcOceMetagenome_FD_87163 | JGI IMG/M metagenome (GOLD analysis project Ga0115005, IMG submission 87163) | Marine eukaryotic phytoplankton communities from Arctic Ocean - Arctic Ocean - Greenland ARC118M Metagenome | ecosystem: Environmental > Aquatic > Marine > Oceanic | place: Arctic Ocean...
CAACGCGTCGAAGTGCTCGACGTCGAGCGCAGCGTCCTAGACGAAGCCATGGAGCGCGTCTTAACAGGCATGAATGAGCAAAAGGTACGCGGCATCTTGGGTGCCTTCCTATTTCGCGGCGACGACGTTTTTAAGAAAGTCAAAGTCCTCAGCGGTGGTGAAAAGAGCCGCCTGGCTCTAGTCAAACTGCTGCTCAACCCGCCCAACCTACTGCTACTCGACGAGCCGACCACTCACCTCGACATGCCCAGTATCGACGCGCTGATCGGTGCCCTCAAGGATTACACCGGCACCCTCGTCTTCGTCAGTCACGACGTGCACTTCATCCGTGCCATCGCGAAGCACACGATTCAAATCCAAGCCGGCAGCACCACTAATTTCGCCGGCGACTACGATTATTACCTGCGCAAATCAGAAGCGACCTCCGAAAAAGGCGGCCTAGTGGCAGGTATCAAGAACGCTCGGCCAGACTTCGAAGCCAAGCCGAGTAATAAGCCGAAAGTCGTCAGCGCTAAAGAGCGCCGCCGCATCGAAGCAGAGAAGCGTAAACTCGAATCAAAGGGCCGTAAAGGCGTCGAAAAGCGCGTGGCAAAGCTCGAAGTAGAGGTTCTCAAGCTCGAAGCTGAGCAAGCCGCAGTCACTGAACAACTTGGCAATCCCGGCGTTTATGCCGACAAAGAGAAAGCCAAAGAGCTCAATATGCAGTCGGCCCGCATCTCGAAACGTTTGCAGGAGAAGAACTACGAGTGGGAAACAGCGGCAGAAGAGTTGAGCAAATTGATGTAGTTGTTCTAATCGGTTATCATCCACAGCCTACAGCTGCCGAAAATGTGCACTTAATCAAGATTTACGCTTTACACTAGAAGCTTGAATAAGGAGTTTTAACGCTCCTGGAAATTGCTTCACCCGTAACCAGCCGTCTATTTTGCTTCCCCGCTCCATTAAACAGTCACTTTCGATTGCCGCTCTAATTTGCTTGAGCGGCGTCGCACCGATTCATGCACAAGATGCCAGCCAGCTGGGCTTCTCTGACCTGCAGGCGCAGGCCAATCAACTGGTCGAAGCAGGCCAATTGGAGCAGGCTATGCCATTTCTGGAGGAGTTAATCAAGCGCGTCGAAGCGACTGGAAACTCCGAGATCAAGCTCGACTTCCCGATCTTCTTGCTTGGCACCGCTCACATTCAGCGCTTCGTCGCCACTCAGAATGCCCGCGAACTCAATCAAACCTTGGTCTGGTATACTAAGCTAGAAAAGGACTATCCAGACAGTCCCAAGGTCAAAGATGCACTCCTTAAAAAAGTCGATGTGCTACGTATTCTGAAGCGCGAAGACGAAGCCGTCGCATTGATGAAGCAACTGTTGGATGGCACCTACTCCTTCCGCCTTAACCTGAAGCAAGAGAGTAAGTTGCTCAAAGATCTCACCCAGATCCACTATAATAAAGGCGATTGGAAGGACGGCCTACCGATCTTCACTAAGTTGTTGAACACATCGCGCGACTTTGAAGACCAAGCCTGGGCCGCAGCCGCCAGCTTCGAAGCATTGATCGCAGAGAAACGTTTCGACGACGCGATGGCGCTGCTACCGATCCTCGCGCGCGAATCCGAAGTGCGCTACCTACCTCGACTCAACGTCGCCCTATTAAAGAGCAGCGATACCATGGTCGCTCAAGCCCGCCTCAGCGATGCCGCAATCTTGCTCAACTTGATCAAGACCACCGACATCATGATCGAGCATAACCAAGCATCTGTGGCCAACAGGCTGAACAAGATTAAATTCAACACAGACCTGGGGCGCAATGACGAGCTGATTGAGCGCCTCAAGCAGGAAGTCAAAAACCTCGAAGCCACCATTACGCAGTTGCGCAAGCTCCCGACCCTACGCAACGAGTTGCTGGTGCGCCGTGCACGTAATTATACGAAGACCGCACGTCGCTACGAAGCCTTCTGGATGTTCTTCGACCTGATGACCGAGAACCCGAAGGATAAGCAGACTGAATTCTTCACCTACGCGACCTTCTCCAACGCTCTGCAACTCAAGAAGGCCGAAACCGCCATCACCGTGGGCCGCTCTTATCGCAGTCAATTCCCCCAAGGTGATTACTACTCCGACATCAGCATCGCGCTTGTCAGCACCTTGAAGGACAAAGGCGATACCACCGAGTATATGCAAATCGCCAAGGACTTCCTTGACAGCCGTCCGCTCGACACCGCATCCAGTAACATGCTGGCACTCTGGGCGGGCCACAAGATGGAGAACGCACTTTTTGCAGACATCATCCAACAGTGCAATAGCTGGCTCAATCTGCACCAGAACCCGATTTTCGAAGACGGCCTGTTTTACTGGCGCGGCATCTCTGAATTGCAAACCAGCAAATTCGCAGACGCCATCCAGAGCTTCGACAGCCTGCTCCAGCAATATCCGACCAGCCTCTACGCCGAAGACGGCCTGCTGCGTAAAGGAGCCGCCCAATTTTATGCGCAGGACTTCGAAGCCGCACGCGAAACACTCTCCAGCTACACCAAGAAATATCCACGTGGCAACGCACTCGACCAAGCGTACTATTTCCTCGGCGAAGTGGAGAACCTGGCTGGCGATTACGAACTCGCACTGAAACACTTCAAGCGGGCCGACGACATCACTACACTGCAAGATATTCACGATGGTGCCGCTTTCAGCATGGGTAAGATCTATGAATTACTGCAGCGCTACGAAGACATGGCCGTTCACTTCAAGGCCTACATCGAGCGTTTTGGCGAAGATGGCCGTCTCACCGATGCAATCTTCGAGCTCGGCCGTGCGTATGAATTCCTCCGCCAGCCCAATGAGATGCTCGCGCTCTACCGCAAATACATCGAGCAATTCGCCAACGACCCTGAAAATGCTGGCGTCGATACGCTCATCGAAGGCTACGCTGAAAAATACAACACCAACCAGGTGACATTGAAAAAGACCGTCGAATTTCTCAACAGGCTCGACAACGATATCGAATTCCGCACTCAAATCGTCACCGACCGCGGCTACTTGTTTGAATACTTTTACGTCAACAGCGATCTGGATCAGACCCTCTACAATCGCCTGCGCAACCACCCACAATTTGGCGATTGGCTGGTGCAAGACCTCGCACCAATCAACGAAGTCATCGCGATCTACCGTAAACAACTGACGGACTACCCGACCGAAACGCCAGTCGAATTCTTCCGCGATCAACTCGCTCAGTTTAAGGCCGCCAAACAGCGCGTAGCCGAGGCCCGCATGTTGATGGGTCTCTACCGCAGCGATGTGGAACTTGCACCCACCAAGTCCTACGATAGCGCGTTCTTCAGTGAAGTCACCCCGCGCGTGCTGCTCTATATCGCCGACTACTCGCGGGCTGACCGCCTCGATTTTGCGATCGAAGCGTGGAACGAAGTGCTGGCCGCTTATCCAACCGACGATGCAGCCATCGTGTCTTACATGCGCCTCGCCGACGTCAGCAATCAACGCGGCGACAAACCCAGCGCACTCAACTATCTCGAAGCAATTCAGGCTCAATTCCCTGGTACGCCGAAACTCCCCGGAGTCATCCTACGCCAAGGCGAACTGCTCTCCTCGATGGGCCGTGGCGAGGAAGCCCGCGAGAAATATCAATATATTCTACGCGTGCCGGACTGGCGCGGCCTCGTTCACGCTCGTGCCCTGTTTCAAACTGGCGAGGCCTACATGGCTGAGAGTAAATATGCCGAAGCACATGGTTTCTTTGAGCGCACCTTTCTCGGCTATTCTCAATTCAGCGAATGGTGCGCACGCGCCTACCTAGCGGATGCCGAAGCCCTTTTAGGTATGGGCGCAAAAGCAGATGCGATTGCGACACTCACCGAAGCGAACGAAACACTCGCAGAAGCCGCACCCGCTGCGCTCGTCGAAGCCATTCAAGCGAAACTGCAAGAGCTACAACCATCAGTCGCCCCAGTCGCTCAATAGCCCCAGCCATAACAGCCACACACAAACGGATGCGTCACTTTTCACTCAAAGCCCTGCTCATCGCAGCCCTCTCTATCGGGTGCTCACTCTCCGGTTTTGCAGAAAATGCCTACTGGACAGAGTTTGGCAATCAACCCGTCTATATTCAGCAAGTCAACGGACGCTCGAAGCAGACACTTAAATTTATCGATTATAAAGATGGCATGTTGGTTGCGGAAATAACGATTGATGGCAGTGTCGGCGAAATGTCCCTCCCCGTCAGCGAATCGATGGTCAAAACGCTGCGCTTAGACTTGGGCGAGATACAAAAAGCAAACAAACTGATTCAGCGGGGCAACTACGCTGGTGCGGTCAAAGTACTCCGCCAAAAGGTCTATCCATTGGTGAGATTTACTGCGGTGCCGGAGTTGTTCAGCCAATTACACTCTCCGGTCAGCAGCTTAATCAACAGCCTTATCAGCGCAGGCGAACTCGCCGAAGCAGACGATCTGCTCAGTCGCATCGCCCTGGATAAGGTCGATATCAAATATAGCCAACTGAGCATCCAATTGATGAATGCGTATCTCGCAGAGGAAGCGTTCAAAGCAGCGGGACGAATCGCTGGTCAACTGCCTAAAAGTGGCGCGTACACTTCCAACATCTTCGAAGTCGTCAATGCGGCCGATGCCCTACGTGGTGCAGGAGAATATGAGGCAGTGATTCCACTGTATAAGGAAATCGAAAGTTCTGTCCCTGAGAATGTGCGCAAGAATGTGCGCATGTGGCTGGCCTACAGTTTGGTGCTGGCCGACCGTGTCGATGAAGCCTCTCCGATGATCGACAGTATGCAAGAGCCCGCGCCGAACGATCGCCTATTTTCACTCTACAAATTGCTGCAAGGCTCGCGCGAACACCGCAACAAGCAATACGGCCAAGCCCTCGACGTGCTCACTCGTGGATTCGTTCGCGCGCAAACTTCTTACGTTTGGGTGCCAGAGATGCTCTACCTGATCGGCGATTGCTACAAACAAGCCAAAGATCCGACTGCCGCACGGAATGTCTGGTTCGAAATCACGGCGCTTTATCCCGATTCACCATGGGCCACGCGTGCCGCCGAATCACTCAGCAAACTGCCAAAGCCAGAACCCGCGCCGCCAAGCAGTTAATCCATCACTTCACAAAATAACAACACACTCAAACCTCAGTCTTTAATATCAAACCGTCATGAAACTATCAAAGTTCCGCCTCCTCCCTTCCTTTGCTGCGCTCGCGCTGTTTGCCGTCGTCACGCAATGGACAATGACCACATCCCTCAGTGCACAAACTGAACAAGCAAGCGTCGAGTCAGTCGAGACCGCCGAAGAGGCAGCTGCTGCCGAGGCTGCTGCGGGCGATCAATCCCTGATCGACATGTATAAGAATGGCGGCTGGGCCATGTATCCACTCACACTCCTGTCAATCTCGGCATTCGGACTGATCGTGTACAACTTTATGGCGATTAATCCGAATCAAATCCTGCAGCCTTCAGTGCTGCCAGAGATCGATACCGCGCTGCAAGCTCTGGACATCGAAAAAGCCCGCTCCATCTGCGATGAGAACCCAGCGCCTTCGACTAACATCATCCATGCCGGCTTGGTCCGTGTCGACATCAACCGCTACAATCCAGAACAGGTGAAAGAAGCGGTCGAAGAAGCGTCGGCCGAAGAACTCGCCAGTCCATTCATCTTAATCAACTACCTCTCCGTGATCGGATCACTGGCCCCCATGGTCGGACTACTTGGAACCGTCTCTGGTATGGTTAAGGCCTTCAACGTGATCGGCTCTGAAGGCGCGGCCAATGCCCAAGCGCTTGCGGGGAATATTTCGGAAGCCTTGATCACCACCGCCAGCGGCATGATCGTCGGTATTCCTGCGATGTTCTTCTTCTTCTTCTTCAAGAATAAATACGGTAAGATTACTTCCCGTGTCGCGCGTGTGGTGGGAGACCTGCAATTCACACTCAGCACTGCGATTAGCAATCGCTAATCCAAACACCTGCGATTACTAACCGATGAAAACATGGTCCCCAGAAGAAGTTGATCCGGAGTTTGAACTGACTCCAATGATTGACATCGTGTTCCTGCTCATCGCGTTTTTCATGACATTGATCAGCTTCATTAGCGCCGAACTCATCGAACTCAAGCTGCCGGATGCCAATCAGTCGAGCATCCCAGAAGAACCAGGCGAACGACAATACATCTCCGTTGATATCAGCGGCCAAGCCTATCTCGGTTCGACTCCAATCAGCTACGAAGCACTGCCCCAAGCATTAGCCGCCGGGCGCGCGGCTCAGCCCACTCTGAAGGTGTTTCTTCGGGCTGACGCCAAAACGGCACACCGTCATGTCAACCGCGTCATGGAGGCCTGCGCTGAAGCAGGCATCTTTGACCTCATTTTTGCCTCCAATAAAAATTAAACTGTGGCTGCTGTTAACAAAGTTTTAGAATCAGAAGATAAAGTCGATATCACACCGATGATCGACATCGTGTTCTTGCTGCTGGTTTATTTCATGTTTCTGCCGCTGCAACAAGAGGCAGATGTGGGGATCAAACTACCCAGTGCGACCCCGCCTGCTGAGAACCTCAAATTGCCCAGCGAGCATGTCATCGAGATCTTCCCGAATGGCTTGATTCTCCTCAATGGTGCACCAATGGACGCTTCGGATGACCGTGTCATGGCACGCCTCTCAACCACGCTCACCCGACTACGCATGTCATCGGACCGAGTGGGCGATGATATTGTGGTGAAGATTCAGGCCGACCCTGACTCACCGCATCAACGTTCAATCGATGCCCTGAATGCCTGCGCCAAGGCTGACATTACCAAAGTCTCGTTCTCCGCATACGCGCTCTAGTCATGATCGATGGATCTGATTCGACCCCACGCGTTCGGTTGTAACAACCGGATTTGTTTGGTCGACTGCCCAAAAAACGCTCACTTATAATCTCTCCCAGATGCTGCCTCCTACCAAAAAACGAAAAATAAATCCGCTGCTGCTGAAGGTGATCTTTATCAGCGTAGCTATTCATCTACTTGCAGCGCTTATTCTCGGAAGTATCACGATCTACAAATTTGTCGTTCCCTCTGAGGCACAATTCGAAGAGCCGCCTGTCGTGGAGCAAGAAGAACCACCACCACCGGTCAAAGTGCAAATTAAACCGCAGCAACCCAAGCAGCAACAGGCTCAGCGCCTGACCATGCGGCCGGTGGCGAACATCGCAGTGGCCAATGTGGATGTTAATTTGCCTAACATGGAGCAGAACTTCACCGTCAGCACCGGCCTAGGCGGCATGGGCGGCGGCAGCCTACTCGGTGGCACCCGTGGTAATATCGGCATGGGCTTGTCCGATGTCAGCGTGTTCGGCCTCAAGTCGCGCGCCGAGCGTATCCTATTTGTGATCGATGCGAACCGCCAGATGATCACCGATAAAAAAGGCGGCCTCAACAGCTACAAGATCATCAAAGACGAAATCACCGACATGGTCGGCAATCTGTCGGCAGGCACCCTGTTTAACGTGATGTTACAAGACCGCACCAAGATGATGCTGTTCAAGCCGCAACTCGTGTCCGCAGGCTCAGAGGTGCACCAGCAACTGATCCAGTGGATCAATCCAATCAATGCCAGCGCAACTAATGTAGGGCTCGAAGGCAACCGTCTGGCGAAAAAGCCGCAACTCAAAACCCTTCCTGACGAAGAAGTGCACAAAATCCTACCACACGGTTGGCGAGGCAACGAGACTTGCTTCATCACACAAGTCGCGCTCGAACAAAACGTCGATGCGATCTTTTTCATCACCGGTTACCATCGTGGTTTCGAAACCGTTCTCGCTCCCGCAAACGAACGCATGATCGCGGAATGGCAACGTAAAATCGCCAAGCGCGACTATATTGAGCAGCTCGCCAAACATAAGGCGGAGATCGCTCAAATGCAGGCTAGAGTTAAAGCCGAAATGACGAGAATCGATGCCGAGCGCAAAAAGAAAGGCCAGCCACCACGCATACTGGATCAACGACATGGCGTTTACTCCAATGCGAATGAACTCGGGCTAAAGTGGAAAACTAATCACCCGGGACATGGCCCAGGACACCAACAGGTCAAAGACCGCGATGTTTCTAAATATTTCCGCAAGCTAATCGATAAACTCTACGAAGACCACGACAAGCCAGTGCCCTCGGTCAACGTGGTGCTCTTTCTTGCGGGTGATGAAGCCTTCGGTGACGCTGCGAAAAAACAGCTGGATCAATACGTGCGCTTCTTCCGCGGTAAAAATCGCGTGATCCGTGGCGAAGACGAGATCTCCAGCGCGCGTAGCTCGAAGAGTACCAACAACTAGTCGGACCACACTCGGCACCACACACTTTCAAACAAAAGGCAGTCGAACATTCGGCTGCCTTTTTTGTGCCCTATAGGAGTGTGGGCGACTCGCCCACGTCCAGCCGATGTTAATTGCACACGTGGGCGACTCGCCCACGTTGAGCCGATGTTAATCCACACGAGGGCGACTCGCCCACGTTGAGCCGATGTTAATCCGCATGTGGGCGACTCGCCCACGTTGAGCCGATGTTAATCCACATGTGGGCGACTCGCCCACGTTGAGCCGATGTTAATCCACATGAGGGCGGGTCGCCCACGTTGAGCCGATGTTAATCCGCATGAGGGCGGGTCGCCCTCACTCCTTAAACCTAAAATCCGGCCTGCGGGATCAGTCCATCGGTCAGTGATTTTGCAGCCTGATCTTTCAATGAATCAGACGCGGCAGCGGTCAATTCCTGCTCAACGTCATCAATCACTGCAGACACTTCCTCCATCGCTTCGGCCTGAATCTCAGCAACTTCATCTTCGACGGCAGCGACGGCCTCGGCTTGCATATCCCCTACTTCCTCTTGAACCGCCTCTATCGTTTCGGCGACTTCTTCTTGGGCGGCTTCGACGATGGCATCGACCTCTTGCAGCGCTTCAGCGACGACGGCAGCTGAGGCTGCGTCCTTTTCAACAGGTGCAGGTGCAGAGACTTCGAGCTCTTTCTTACCGCATGCAGCAAGCAGGACAGTAACAGCGAGCAGGGACAGGACAGGTGTGTTTGGTTTCATAATGCTATCGGTATTTTGATTGTGTGAATGAGAATCGTAAATATAACCGAATAGTTCGCGAGCACCACCGCAATTGAGCATTTTCTTAGATAAAATAAAAAACGAGTAGAGCCGTTAATAACGTTAATGCACGTTAATCTGTTCTCAGAATGGATTGATAAATAGGAGTTTATAAATCCCTATAAAGCACCTGCTCGACTGCGATTCAGTCCCCAATATGGCGGTGGCTCTGATTTACGTTAATTAACGTCCATTGACGGTTGAAGGAATTTCGTATGGTTGGACTGGCGAATTTAGGATAAAAAAAGCGGCCGTCCCTGTAAAGAGACGGCCGCTAGAAGAATTAATGCCTCAGGCTTGGCTTACCAGAAGACCGCGTAGAGAGCGATCGTAGCGATCACCACACCGACACCCACAATCTTAGCGCCCTTGGAGGACTCCAGTTCAATTTGATCATTCACCGGCAGCACCACCGGATTCTTCATCGGCTTGACCAAGGTAAGGATGATGCCAGCCAAGAGCACGATAAAGAAGCAGATCGACATGCGGTCGAGGAACGCGATTTGATCCGCATACCACCAGCCCTTGGAGACGAGCCATGGACCAACTGCCCATTTGAACGCGCCATAGGAAAACACGTTCAAACCAATTCCAACCGCACCGAAGTAGCGAGGCGTCTTAGGCGAGAAGAAGCCAAAGATGAAGACTGCCAAGATCCCCGGCGAGATGAAGCCCTGGAACTCTTGAATGTAGGCGAAGATACTCTCAAAGTTATCCAGCATCGGAGCCACAAATGCGGCCATCAGTACAAACAACACCACAAACCCACGGCCGACTTTAACCAGCTTAGCCGGATTTTTTTCGCCGGAGAATTTGGCATACAAATCCATCGTCGCGATCGTCGAAGCTGAGTTCAGCATCGAAGCCAGCGAGCTGATCACCGCACCGCAGAGGGCAGCCAGCACGAACCATGAAATCATTGGCAGCGGCTTAATCAAGTTACGCACCAGCACTGGGAATGCGGAGTCATAGTCGTAGGCTTTCAGGCTCGAAAGTGCCTGACCGCTATCCACACCTGTCTGCGCCAACTCATTAATACGATTTGCAAGCGCATCGTTGCCAGCACCCGCTGCGAGTGTCGCTTCAGCACCAACCACCGCGAGATTTTGCGCCAAGGCACGAGCTGCGAGTTCCGGCTGTAGGCCAACCATGGCCGCCTCCACGCCAATAACTCCGGAGGAACGATCGACTTCAGCAGCTTGAACCATCGCGACGTTCTTCAGCGCGGCTGAATTATGCAAATCACCACTAAAGAGATTAAAAGCGAGAATACCGGGAATCACTACCAAGAAGGGAATCAACAACTTCAAAGTCGCCGCAAAAACGATGCCCTTTTGACCTTCGGCCAGCGACTTGGAGCCCAAGGTGCGCTGCACGATGTATTGGTTCAGGCCCCAGTAGAAGAAATTAGGAATCCAAAGACCGATCAACAATGCGGTCCAAGGGATGTCAGAATCTTCCTTCGGACGCACCATGTGCACCTTACCACCGCTGCCATTCGGGCCTTTCACGGCGACGGCTTCGCCGTCGACACCGTCATTCAATAACATGAAGCGCTGCCATGGGCTCGCTGCTTCGATTTGCTCGACCGTAGCGTTCGAGTTCGCGACCTTAGTCAGGAACAGCTCTTCAGCGGGCTTGTCTGCCAGCACGTTAAACGCGAGGAACATAACAATCGCACCACCAACAATCAGCGCCGAGCCCCAGATCAAGTCAGTCCACGCACAGGCTTTCAAACCACCGACAAACACATATACCGCCGCGAAAATCGCAATCATCCAGCAGACGTAGGTCAGATTATTCAGGATTGGCACTTCGTTGTAGTATTCGGAAACGAACTTACCGCCGGAGAAAATAACCGATGAAGTGGTAACAAACACTAGAGTGACAATCGCAGGAATCGCCATTGCGAGACGAGCCACACCGTCGAAACGATACTGCAAGAACTCTGGAATGGTATAGAGGCCCGCTTTGAGGAACTTCGGTAAAAACCAGAAGGCGACAAAGATCAGCGTGACGGCAGCCATCCATTCGTAGGAGGCGATCGCCATGCCCAGCCAATTGGCCGAGGAGCCCGACATACCGACGAACTGCTCAGTGGAGATATTGGCAGCGATCAGCGAGAAACCGACCAGCCACCAAGTGAGGCCACGACCGGCCAAGAAATAATCAGCTGCGCCTTGGTCTCCGGATGTGTCTTCGTCTCGGCTCTTCCAGATACCGAGACCAATGACGCCAACCACGGCGATGATAAATAATGAGACTTCTAAGATGTTCATAGGGTATTTTTGTTATAGTTGATCTGTCCAAGCGGCTATTCCGCTAATTAAGTGAGCTTTCGACACATCACACTCAAGTAAAAATCTACTCAGTAACTAGGCAGTGATGCTCCTTAGCGCAGAAATGTCATACTATAACATACATTTATGATTACAAGTGCAGAGTGTCCTCACCAAATCGGTGCATTTATTAATTGTGCGCCGCAGTCACTGGCTGCGCGCTCGCCGCTTCTACTAGCTTTTTACGCCAACAAGCCCTTGATATCCTCTAAGCTGACTTTTGCGTTGGCCGCCTCACTCTCTTCGAACAGTTCCTTTAAGATCTCGGCCTTCTTCGCTTGCAGTTCGATCACCTTCTCTTCCACCGTGTTCGCGGCGATCAGCTTAATGCTGGTCACCACCCTCTCCTGCCCAATCCGGTGCGCCCGGTCAGTTGCCTGTGCCTCAGCTGCTGGATTCCACCACGGGTCGTAGTGCACCACCGTGTCCGCGCCGGTTAGATTGAGACCCGTGCCGCCTGCCTTGAGTGAGATCAGAAACACCGGAATGCTTTCGTCCTCATTAAAGGTATCACACATCGCGAGCCGGTTCTTGGTCTTGCCGTCGAGGTAGCAGAACTTATGGCCCTTCTCAGTCAAATGCTGGGCAAGCAACTTAAGCGCAGTCACAAAAGAGGAAAACACCAAGATGCGACTGCCCGCATCGATACACTCATCGAGTACTTC
>Ga0115005_10003770_pt1 | contig 12136 bp, 8 predicted proteins | sample ArcOceMetagenome_FD_87163 | JGI IMG/M metagenome (GOLD analysis project Ga0115005, IMG submission 87163) | Marine eukaryotic phytoplankton communities from Arctic Ocean - Arctic Ocean - Greenland ARC118M Metagenome | ecosystem: Environmental > Aquatic > Marine > Oceanic | place: Arctic Ocean...
GGACTTTCTTTGCCGATTGATTTTTCAGGCCTGAAACCCGGGGCATAAGCCGTGATAAGCAGTTGGAAGGGGCTAGCCATGAACAACAAGAATAAAGGGCTCGGCGTGCGTATTCTCGTCCTGGTGGCAGGGCTTTTGGCCGTTTCTGCCCATGCGCAGTTAGCCAACAACCTTGCTATTGATGTGAAGGCAATGAGTATGGGCCATGCTGTCACTGCGGATCCGCCTGGGGTCATGTCCATCCACTTTAACCCGGCGGGCCTGGCTCGGCTGGACGGTCGGCGTGTGGATCTGCAGTTTGTCGGCGCCGATTTCTCTCTGGAATCTGAATTCTCTGCGCCACCAGATTACAATGTTTTTGGTTTCTCCGATGATCCCGTGGTCTGTGATGATGTGCCAGACGATGGTGTGGACTTCTGCCGCAGTTTTAAGACTGCAACCAGCTCGGTGGAGGGGATTTCTCTGTATATTCCTTTCATCAACGATACCGTGGATTTGCCGCCTGGGCCGTTGATTGCTGGGCCTTTGCCCGCATTTTCCATTCGTCCTGCGGGGTCTAAGTTTACCTTCGGTACGGCTACATACTTGCCCATGGCGGCAGGTTTTTACCGTGATGAAGATGATGTGGGTAACTACATGGGTGAGCGGGTTGCCCTGGAGCGTATTACCTACCTGTCTCCCTCGGTGGCTTACCAGGTGAATGACGAGCTTTCCATTGGTGCATCCATTGGCATGAGTTACCAGGCTATTGCCCTGGAGCAGGATTTTCGTGCGCCCAATGAATTATTGGGTTTTGCCCGAGTGATCGACGAGAGTATTTGTGCGCCCTTTGCTGGTGAGTCCAATATTGCACTGGATCTGATTTTATTCGGGATCTGTAATCCGGATGAAGGACTGGGGCCTTTCAAGAATCTGGCTTCGCTGGAAGTCTCCATGGATCAGCGATTCAGCCCGTCCTATAACCTCGGCGTGCTGTGGGAGCCGAACGATCGGTTTGCCTGGGGGGCGGTGTGGCGCTCTGAAGCGAAGACGCACATGAAAGGGGATTACAAGATCTCCTATTCCAATGCGACCCAGGAAACCGTTAACGGTATCGGCAGCTCTGCTACGGGGGCGTTGGCGTTGGCGGTATTGGGGATTCCCTCACGGATTGGTAGTGAAGAAGTTGGGGCGGTGAGTATGGATCTAACCATGCCGGCCACCTTCCAGACCGGCATCAAGATCAAGCCCACCGAGCGCTTGCAGTTCAATGTGGATGCGGTTTGGGCAGACTATAAGGAATGGGATGCGTTCAATATCGTCTTCGACCGTAGTTCGGCGGTGCTGAGCCTGGCGCGTCTGTTTTCGCCCGGGTCCACGTCTACACAATTGAGCTATCCGCTGAATTTCCAGTCCACCTGGAACCTGGCCTTTGGTGCCGCCTATGACCTGACCGGCCGTATCCAGCTGCGCGCAGGGTATGAGCCCCGTGCTTCGGCGATTCCTGAAGATCGCCGTAGCCCCATGGTACCGATCAATGAGGCGCGCTATTACAGCCTGGGGATGGGCTACAAATGGGACAAGGATACCGACATTGATTTGGGGATCGGTATGCTGCACAGCAAGGATGAAATCCCTGCGGATACCAGCTGCGCGGCTAACTGTACCGGCATCGACAATGTGGTCTACAACCCCTATGCCGGGCTGGATATCAAAACCGAAGCCAGGATCATGATGGTCGGCCTGGCATTCAGAACCAAGTTTTGATGCGCCTGTCGATCTTGCTGCTTGTGGTACTGGCAACCGGCTGTCAGAGCCAGGGGCAAAGCATCAGCCAAAGTCAGCCTCAGCGCGCGGCGGGAGAGGGAGGGCTGTACGTTTACATGGATGCACAGGGAAATCTGGTCACCCTTGAGCGTCCGGCCGCGTCAGGCAAGACCGGTGCAGCAAACGATTCGACTGAGGCCGCCGATTCTGCCATCAGTCAGAAAACGCCGAACAAGGGTTCTTCTGATCGCGAGTCTGTGGAAGACTACCGCCCCAGTGCCGAAGTGGACCAAGAGCTCGAGGCCCGCGAGAACGACCGTTTCATCAGTTATGTGGATGAAACAGGCCAGTTGGTGAGTCGCCCTCTGGACATGGGGGCTGAACGAGAGGCCGCCAGTTCGGCACCCGCGCCCTATGAAACCCTGGATGCCGATGCGTACCTGGAAACCTATCGTGCGTTGCGGGCAGATTGTTGCCAGCATTTGCTTGCAGAGGCGCAAAGCCTGGAATCCGGCAAGGAAGCGCTACTGGCTTTTGGGGCAGACACGCCCGTTCTGATGGGAGAATCCGCTTATCGGGCCAGAATTTATTCATTCCCTGATGAGGTAAGCCGCGTATCGCTGATGGCGTTTATTCGTAAGCAGGGCTATCTCGCTGTTGAGTTGCTTTGGCTGGACAAGGATGGCTTGCCGGTCATGCTCGTAGACCAGCCGTTCAGCCGTAAGTATCCGGAAACCTGGTACCGCTACGGCTATTTGCAGGGAACCGTTGAAAAGGAACCGGGTCAACACTATCTGGTTGTTTTTCTTCCTTATTTTGAAAGCCGCCCTGGCACCGACGGGCTGAAACAGGTGACGGAAGGTGAGTTGGTTCTGACCGCCCCCTAAAGAGCGTAACGAATCTCACACGAATGCACAGGAAACCTATATGCGATTTCTTTTTGTCCTGACCACGCTCTCTCTGGCGCTAGCCGGGTGTAATGGCGGTGAAGACTTTTCCGATGCGACCGTGCCCGGGTGTCCGGCCGGGGCAGGGTGTGAACCCTCTTCGCGCGGGGATGTGCTGGTTGAGTTGGCGGGACCCCATGTCAGCAATCTGGGGTACACCTGTACCGGTACCAATGTGGTGTTCTTTACTTCGGATGCGGATCAGGAATCGGTTGATTCGAACGGTAACGTGGTCACGGTGCCCGCGTTCAATGCGCTGTGCCCGAATAACTCGCAAGGTGTTGAGTTCCTGATTGGTAACGCTCTATTTGAAGGGAATTATCTGTCTTTGGGGAGTATCGAATTCCCCAGCCAGGAGGCCTATACCCGTTATGCCGTCACGGTGGCTGACCTGAAGAATTCACCGTTCCGGGAGGCGACCTCTGAGGCTCAGAGTCGCAATGTGGCTGCCTTGATTCAGGGTCTGGATGTGGATTCGGCGACACCGGACTTCGTGGAAATCCCGGTGGCCGTTCATGAGGTTTATGACAATGATCCGGAGACCTATGAACAGGCGATTGATACTGCTGTGTACGCCGATTTTCGCAATGATTGGGACGCTTTCTTTGTCGCAGTTAATGCGCAATTGACATCCGGATCGTTGGCCGGAATTGACCCTGATCCTAATGTGCCCCTGGCCAAGGTTGAGCGAGCTAATGGGTATACGTCTGCAGGCAATTACAGTTTCCGCTCCTGTATTTTTATTACCTGCCAGGATGAAAACCCGTCTTCTGCCGCTGCCAATGACACCGTTACCATCAATTTGCCCGGCCGTTTGACGAATGATGCTGCGCTTGGTCAGCCACCATTGATCCTGCCCAACGGCAAGGTAATGGGGCTCGGCTTAGCTGCAAGGGGGGCATCGCAGACTGATTTCAAACAGGAGTTGGTGGCGTTTACAGCGTCAACGGCTGTCAATGAAAAGCTGCAGTTTGAAAATGCTGGCGTGATATCCATTGAGCCTGACGGCGATACGGATCTTGCGGTACAGGGACGTTTCCTTAACAAGATTGTTTACAATGATTTCTTGCCGGAAAATGGGGTTGGCAAGACCGATATTGAGTTGAATTATCCGAACCTGGGGTCTTCCCTGGCCAGTGGTGACAAGGGGCAACTGACCGGGACTCTGGTGGGGGATGCGGTTGAGTTACCGTTGTCCGGCGAGCTGGAAGCGGCGCCCCAGGCGGAGCCAGACCAAACGGTCATTGATGATCTGGCGCTGGCTGGGCCGTTTACTGTGCGGTTGATGCGCGCCTGTCTGTCACAAGATGATGCCGCAGACTGCACCGCCATCCCCAACCCGGATATTGAAACGGCTGATGATGGCAGTGGTAACTACCCTCCGGAAATCAATAACAAAAGCGTCACAGAAGAGCAACCCCGTGCGGATTATTATGGCAGTGACGTTTTTTGTCTTGATGTGATCAGCGATATCTCCAGCCCGGATTACGGTGTGGTAATGGCTGGCCCGGCGGATGGCACTTGCCCGACCAGCGCAGCCAATAGCTGGGCGGTAGGCTTTGTTACCCGCACTTTGACTGATTCCAACTCAGCCAACATCTCCCTATTGTTTGCGCCAGACGCTGCTCAACCGGATGTCACCGCCAACTTTGGTGTCACCATTGAGGGGCGGGTTGATCTGGATGATGCCTGTACGCCGATGTACCGTACGGGTGATGACAATTTCGATGTGGGCCTTCGGGCGCTGTGGGTGGATGGCTATTACCCCTATATCCAGCAGAAAGAATGGGTTGCTGCTTTGTCGCCGCCGGCGTCTGACGAACCTGATAATACAGTGAGCGACCTTCCTGAGGATCAACAGGAAATGCTGCGCGCCATCTCCCAAGGGGCGGTCCAGTTCTTTTCCGGCGATCCCGGCGGCGCATGCGATCCTTTGGCGCCTTGATGGTTTAAGTCAGTCATTGTCAACAATCGCCCTTGAAGTCCATGCTCTGAGGGCGTAAAGTCCAGCCCGGTCGTTGAAATTGTCAACAATCGGGCTTTTTTATGTCTGTCACTGCACCAGAATCTGCACGTACCTTGGCGGACCGGGTTTTTGCCCGTCTGCAGGACGATATCGTGCGTGGCGAGATCCCGCCCGGTTCCAAAGTCAGCGAAACTGAGCTGGCAGGGCGCTACGGTGTCAGCCGCGGTCCGCTCCGCGAAGCCATTCGTCGCCTCGAATCCCGCAAGTTGCTGGAGCGCGTGGTCCATGTGGGCACCCGCGTGGCCTCCCTCAGTTTCGATGACCTCATCGAAATCTATCATGTGCGCGAAGCGCTGGAAGGCATGGCGGCACGCTTGGCGGCTGAGCACATGTCTGTTGAGGAGGTCAACGGCCTCTATGACGTGTTGGCTCAGCATGAGCAACAGCAGGATCTGCAACAGGATACCGCTTACTTTCAGCGGGAAGGCGACCTGGATTTCCATTACCGCATCATCCAGGGCAGCCACAATGGCACCCTCAGCCAGATGTTGATTGGCGAGCTTTACCACCTGGTGCGCATGTACCGTTATCAGTTCAGCTCGGTGGCCAACCGTCCGCAAAAAGCCCTTAACGAACATCGCCGTATCGTGGAGGCCATTGAAGCCCGCGATGGTGAGATGGCGGAGCTGTTGATGCGCCGCCATATCAGCAGTGCCCGCAAGAACATCGAAACCCAATATGCCGCCCACAAGGCGGAAAACCTGAAATCGGATAACTAGGAGAACGCCATGTCAGCAAACCTGACCGCCGGCGGCCGCTTCCGTAAAGCGCTCGCGGAAGAGAAGCCCCTGCAAATCATGGGAACCATTAATGCCTATGCAGCAATGATGGCGGAACAGGTTGGCTACCGTGCCATCTATCTTTCCGGTGGCGGTGTGGCCAATGCCAGTTACGGTATGCCTGATCTGGGCATGACCAGCATGAACGATGTGCTGGAAGACGTTCGCCGTATCTCCAGTGCCGTGGACACGCCGTTGCTGGTGGATATCGATACTGGCTGGGGTGGGGCGTTCAACATTTCCCGCACCGTTAAGGAAATGATCAAGGCTGGCGCCGGTGCGGTACACCTGGAAGACCAGGTTGCCCAGAAGCGCTGCGGCCACCGCCCGAACAAGGAAATCGTTTCCCAGGAAGAAATGGTCGCCCGGGTAAAAGCGGCCGTTGACGGCAAGACCGATGATGACTTTTTTATTATCGCCCGTACGGATGCCTTCCAGAAAGACGGCCTGGAAGCGGCTGTTGAACGCGCTCGTGCCTGTATCGAAGCAGGGGCTGATGGCATCTTCGCAGAAGCAGTACATACCCTGGAAGATTATAAAGCCTTCAAGAAAGGCCTGGGCGATGCGCCGTTGCTGGCAAACATTACCGAGTTTGGCGCTACGCCGCTGTTCAGCCGTGAAGAGCTGGCTGAGGCCGGCGCCGATATGGTCCTGTACCCACTGAGTGCCTTCCGTGCCATGAACAAGGCGGCGCTGCAGGTGTACCAGAGCATTCGTGAGCAGGGCCACCAGAAAGACGTGGTAGACATCATGCAGACACGTATGGAGCTGTATGATTTCCTGAACTACCACGATTACGAGCAGAAACTAGATGCACTCTTCGCCAAGGGCAAGGGCTGATACCGATTTTGTAGGAGCTCCTCTTGAGGTGCGAACCGGGTCTTGAATTTCCTCATCCCGGTTCCCGCTCCGGGTGGGGCCCTTACAACACAGAATCCGCATTGGTGGAAATAAGATTCAAAGGAGATACATCATGGCAGAAGCAAAAAAACTCGGCGGCGCAGGCCTGCGTGGCCAGGTAGCAGGTAAAACCGCACTTTCCACTGTAGGTGTTTCTGGCTCCGGCCTGACCTACCGGGGTTACGATGTTAAGGATCTGGCGGAAAACTGCGAATTTGAAGAAGTCGCACACCTGATCCTCAAGGGCGCGCTGCCGACCCAGGCGGAACTGGATGCTTACAAGACCAAGTTGCAAGGTCTGCGCAGCTTGCCGGCAGAACTGAAAACCGTTCTCGAGCAGATTCCGAAAGATGCTCACCCCATGGACGTGATCCGCACCGGTTGTTCCATGCTGGGCAATCTGGAACAGGAAGACACGAGCGTGATGGGTGCCTTCCCCACCCAGGAAGCCTGTGTTGATCGCATGCTGGCTTGTTTCCCGTCCATCATCTGTTACTGGTATCGCTTCAGTCACGATGGTGTACGTATTGATGAAAACACGGGTGATGCGTCCATCGGCGCCCACTTCCTGCACATGCTGCGTGGCGAAAAGCCCAACGAGCTGCATGAGCGTGTGATGAACGTTTCGCTGATTCTGTACGCAGAGCACGAGTTCAACGCCTCTACGTTCACCGCCCGTGTGTGTGCATCCACACTGTCCGACATCCACAGCTGTATCACTGGTGCTATCGGCACCCTGCGTGGCCCGCTGCACGGTGGCGCCAACGAAGCGGCCATGGATATGATCGAAAAGTTCTCCGATGCAGATCATGCCGAGAAAGAAATGATGGGCATGCTGGAACGTAAAGAGAAGATCATGGGCTTCGGCCATGCGATCTATACGGAATCCGATCCGCGTAACGCCATCATTAAACAGTGGGCCGAAAAGCTGGGCCAGGATGTGGGCGATACCGTGTTGTACCCCGTGTCCGTGCGTTGTGAAGAAGTCATGTGGCGCGAGAAGAAACTGTTCTGTAATGCCGATTTCTTCCATGCGTCTGCCTATTTCTTCATGGATATCCCGACAAAACTGTTCACACCGATTTTCGTAATGAGCCGCCTGACCGGTTGGGCCGGGCACGTGATGGAGCAGCGCGCGGATAACCGCATTATTCGCCCGAGTGCGGATTACACCGGTGAAGAGTTGCGCCCGGTAACGCCGATCGCTGAGCGAGGTTGATAACGCCTGGCGCCTGACGCTCGATGCCTGATGCTCACCCCGTCAGGCATTATGCGTTTGGCATTCAGCGTTAATGCATTCATTCCTTCGTTCACATTCAAGCACCCAGACAAGAGATCCCCAGGCTATGAACACCGAATACCGCAAATCCCTCCCCGGCACCGAGCTGGACTATTTCGACACCCGTGCGGCGGTCGATGCGATCCAGCCTGGGGCCTATGCAAAACTTCCGTACACTTCCCGAATTCTGGCAGAACAGCTGGTACGCCGCTGTGCGCCTCAGGATTTGACCGATGCGCTCAAGCAGCTCATCGAGCGCAAACGCGACCTGGACTTTCCCTGGTACCCGGCCCGCGTTGTCTGCCATGACATTCTTGGCCAGACCGCGCTGGTAGACTTGGCCGGCCTGCGTGATGCCATCGCCGAGAAGGGCGGTGATCCGTCCCAGGTGAACCCGGTGGTGCCGACCCAGCTTATCGTTGACCACTCCCTGGCTGTGGAGCACCCCGGTTTTGAAGAGGGCGCATTCGAGAAGAACCGCGCGGTGGAAGAGCGCCGCAATGAGGACCGGTTCCATTTTATCAACTGGACTAAAACCGCCTTCGATAACGTGGATGTGATCCCGCCGGGTAACGGCATCATGCACCAGATCAATCTGGAGAAAATGTCTCCGGTGGTACAGGTGCGCGATGGCGTGGCCTTCCCTGATACCTGTGTGGGCACTGACAGCCACACCCCCATGGTCGATGCGCTTGGCGTTATCTCCGTGGGCGTGGGTGGTCTGGAAGCCGAAAACGTCATGCTCGGTAACCCGTCCATGATGCGTCTGCCAGACATCGTTGGTGTGGAGATGACAGGCAAGCTGCATCCGGGCATCACCGGTACCGACCTGGTGCTGGCATTGACCGAGTTTCTCCGTAAAGAACGTGTTGTTGGCGCCTACCTGGAATTCTTCGGCGAAGGTGCCGACAGCTTGTCCGTGGGCGATCGCGCCACCATTGCCAACATGACACCGGAGTACGTTGCTACCGCTGGCATGTTCTTTATTGATGATCAGACCATTGAGTACCTGCGCCTCACCGGCCGTGAAGATGATCAGGTCGCACTGGTGGAAAAATTCGCCAGGGAAACCGGCCTGTGGGCTGACAGTTTGAGAGAAGTGGAATACGAACGCGTGTTGTCGTTCGATCTGTCATCCGTTGGTCGTAACCTGGCCGGCCCTTCCAATCCTCACTCTTTGCTGCCGGTTTCCGAGCTGGGCAGCCGTGGCATCGCCAAGGAATGGAAACAGGAAGAGGGTCTGATGCCGGATGGGGCTGTCATCATTGCTGCCATCACCAGCTGTACCAACACCTCGAATCCGCGCAATATTATTGGGGCGGGCTTGTTGGCCCGTAATGCGAACAAGCTGGGTCTGGTCCGCAAGCCTTGGGTGAAAAGCTCCCTGGCGCCCGGTTCCAAGACGGTAAAAATGTACCTGGAAGAGTCCGGTCTGTTGCCAGAGCTGCAGCAGCAAGGCTTTGATGTGGTGGCCTTTGCCTGCACGACCTGTAATGGCATGTCCGGTGCGCTGGACCCTGAGATCCAGAAAGAAGTGATCGAACGGGATCTGTATTCCACCGCGGTGCTGTCTGGCAACCGTAACTTTGATGGCCGGATTCACCCTTACGCCAAACAGGCATTCCTGGCATCTCCGCCGCTGGTGGTGGCCTACGCTATCGCCGGTACTATTCGTTTCGACATCGAAAAGGATGTGTTGGGCCACGACCAGGATGGCAACCCGATCATGCTCAAGGATATCTGGCCGTCTGATGAAGAGATCGATGCGATCGTGAAGTCGGCGGTGAAGCCGGAGCAGTTCCGCAAGACCTACATTCCCATGTTCGAGAAGAAAGGCGATGGCGTACGTGCAGCGAGTCCGCTGTACGACTGGCGTCCACAGTCCACCTACATTCGCCGCCCGCCTTACTGGGAAGGGACCATGGCCGAAGCTCGTGCGCTCAAAGGCATGCGTCCACTGGCTGTCCTGCCGGACAACATCACCACGGACCACTTGTCGCCGTCCAACGCGATCCTGCTGGATAGTGCTGCAGGGGCGTATCTGGACAAGATGGGCCTGCCGGAAGAGGACTTCAATTCCTATGCAACTCACCGTGGCGACCATCTGACTGCCCAGCGCGCTACGCTGGCCAATCCGAAACTGTTCAATGAAATGGTCAAGGATGAAGAAGGTAATGTGATCCAGGGCTCTCTGGCCCGGGTTGAGCCGGAAGGCGAAGTGAAGCGCATGTGGGAAGCCATTGAAACCTACATGGAGCGTAAACAGCCGCTGATCATTATCGCCGGCGCCGACTACGGTCAGGGCTCGTCCCGTGACTGGGCCGCCAAAGGGGTAGCGCTGGCCGGGGTGGAAACCATCGTGGCCGAAGGCTTCGAACGTATCCACCGCACCAACCTGATTGGCATGGGCGTGATGCCTTTGCAGTTTGAGGAAGGGACGACGCGCAACACCTTGAACATCGACGGTACCGAAACGTTTGATGTGGAAGGTACCCCAGCTCCGCGGGCTGAGCTGACACTGATAATGCACCGTGCCAACGGTGACGTAGAGCGCATCCCGGTGCTGTGCCGCCTGGATACGGCCGAAGAAGTGTCCGTGTATTCCGCCGGTGGCATCCTGCAAAAATTCGCCAACGAGTTTATGGCGGAAGCAGGCTAGACCGAAAGAAACCGCAGGGCGGACATTGGTGTTAGCCAATGTCTGCCGGTTTTTCTCCAAGGAGCAAGACATGCCACACGCACCACAAATAAAGATTCCCGCCACCTATATGCGGGGCGGCACCAGCAAAGGCGTTTTCTTCAGCCTGACGGACCTGCCTGAAGCGGCGCAGGTTGCCGGCGAAGCCCGCGACAAGATTCTGCTACGGGTGATCGGTAGTCCCGATCCTTATGGCAAGCACACCGATGGCATGGGTGGCGCCACGTCCAGCACCAGCAAGTCAGTGATCCTGGCCAAGAGTGAAAAGGCGGATCACGATGTGGATTATCTGTTTGGTCAGGTTTCGATCGATAAGCCTTTCGTGGACTGGAGCGGCAACTGTGGCAACCTGACCGCAGCAGTCGGGGCCTTTGCCATCAATAACGGTCTGGTTTCTGCTGACCGTATCCCCGATAACGGCATCGCTGTTGTTCGCATCTGGCAGGTAAATATCCAGAAGACCATTATTGCCCACGTTCCCATCACCAATGGTGAAGTGCAGGAAACCGGTGATTTTGAACTGGACGGCGTAACCTTTCCGGCCGCCGAAGTAAAAGTGGACTTCATGGACCCGGCAGACGGGGAGGGCGCCATGTTCCCCACCGGCAATGTGGTTGATGAGCTGGAGGTTCCGGGCGTCGGGTCTTTTCCGGCTACCATGATCAATGCCGGCATTCCTACCGTTTTCGTCAACGCAGAAGATATTGGTTACACCGGTACCGAGCTGCAGGGTGACATCAACGAAAACAAGGAAGCGCTGCAAACGTTTGAAACGATCCGTGCCTACGGCGCCAAGCACATGGGCCTGATCGACAACATTGAAGAAGCGGAAGCGCGACAGCACACCCCGAAGATTGCCTTCGTCTCCAAGCCGAAGAGCTACGCTGCCTCCAGCGGCAAGCAAATTGGTGAAGAGGATGTGGATCTGTTGGTGCGAGCGTTGTCCATGGGCAAACTGCACCACGCCATGATGGGCACCGCTGCCGTTGCCATCGCCAGTGCCTCGGCAGTGCCGGGCACCCTGGTTAATCTGGCGGCTGGCGGTGGCGAGCGCGACAGCGTTACCTTCGGTCACCCGTCGGGCACGCTGCGGGTTGGCGCGGGGGCCAAACAGGTCGATGGGCAGTGGACGGCCACCAAAGCCAGCATGAGCCGTAGCGCCCGTGTTTTGATGGAAGGCAATGTCCGCATTCCCGGAGAATGCTTCTGATGCAGGCGTGCCTTATCACAGCTAACGCCACTTCATGTAGGTCAGATTAGCCTGAAGGCGTAATCCGACAAATCCACTGTCGGGTTACGGCTTTGCCTCTCTGTGCCCTTGGGTGAACCCGACCTACAACTGTAAAAGCCGTTTAGTTAACCTCCTTCAATGCTTGACCCTCTGCCATCCCGGGGGAGACCCTGAAAGCCAACCTATCCAGGGAGGCGTCTACCATGGCCAGCAATACCGATCAGAATCTGCGACCCGATTACGACCAAGTCATTCAGGACATTGTCGACTACGTTCGCGATTACCGCATCGAATCGGAAGAAGCTTGGCAAACCGCGCACTATTGCTTGCTCGACACCCTCGGTTGCGGGCTCCTTGCCCTGCGTTTCCCAGAATGCACCAAGCATCTTGGCCCGATAGTGGAGGGCACCATGGTGCCTCATGGCGCTCGGGTTCCCGGCACCCCGTATCGTTTGGATCCCGTAAAAGCGGCCTGGGACATCGGCTGCATGATCCGCTGGCTGGATTACAACGATACCTGGCTTGCTGCA
>Ga0115005_10003771_pt1 | contig 12135 bp, 9 predicted proteins | sample ArcOceMetagenome_FD_87163 | JGI IMG/M metagenome (GOLD analysis project Ga0115005, IMG submission 87163) | Marine eukaryotic phytoplankton communities from Arctic Ocean - Arctic Ocean - Greenland ARC118M Metagenome | ecosystem: Environmental > Aquatic > Marine > Oceanic | place: Arctic Ocean...
AGAACTTTCTTAATTTCTTCTATTGCCATGTCGACACCATCAGAATCGGCACCTGATAGGAAGCCGATAGGCAAACTTCTCATCGAATTCCAATAGTCATCGTCGTTTTTAATCTCGAGCTTCCAGTTCTTGTCACAACGCTGAAGGAGCGTCCATCTAATGTGAGCATAAGTCAATGCCCAAACATGAGTATCTAAGCCCATAGTTAGGTGTACTGATGTCTCATCGAACAAGTCTTTTTTAGAAGTTTCCTCCGCCGGTACAGTCTCATCTTCTACAACTGTCTTGGTATCTGTCGTGTGAGGGAAGCCAGCAGGGACGTATAGAACTGATTGGTTGATGTAATGTAATACAAGTCCACCAGAAAATGCAACAGTGAGAATAGAATTGGTTTAAAAAATACGAAGGAGTTGTCCAACAAAGTAAAACCTGCACAGAGCAATTCGTATCTCACCATCACCCCTTCTCAAAACAATATCAAGAAGCGGAACGCCAAGATCAGATTGAGTAAGTACATCTCCAGCTTTGCCTCTATTTAATGGATCTTTCCCCTTGACCCTTTTCGGCGGGCTGTACACTCTCCACCTTTTAGAACCTTGCGTCTGAAACACAATAACGTCTTGCCGATCAGTGTGGGGAGGTACGCTCACTGTTGAACCTGGGGGGGTGACGTAAATATTAACATTGGTCGGAAGTCCAAAAGCATAATTAGTGAGTCGACACAAGCTTCCAAGACTTGGCCAAAAGGATCCAGCCGAATTGAAATAGATGGTGCCACCCTTCAACGCATCTTCTACTTCAGCCCACGTTGTTGGTTGCGTTGGGTCACTTTTTATGGGTCTGAATGCCCATGAATCAGTCTTTATCCCTTGTCTAAGGACATCGTCCGTTCGAGATCCTGAAATGTATGATCCATCGAGCAATTTGAGATCCCTCTGTAGAGTGAATGATCCATCAACCCAGTTGGTATCCATTTTTGTAATCTCTTTGACTTCCGAAGAACGAATCAATAAGGGTTTAGCCTGCCAGAACTCAGAGATAAAGTTTGGACTGGATGAGAGCAATCTAAGAAATTCCCAAGCTGCTTTTCCAGTTTCTTCATTGGCAGGATCAAATTCTTTGATGGCTTTCACAGTCCGAGCATCATTCTTCTCATCACTGACGGAAGCTTCCATCAACTCGGCAACAAGGATTTCACGTTGCGATAGAAGCTCCTTTCTTTTTGCAGCGATTTGTGTGTTTGACAGTGAGGCAGCATCGACGATTGTCCTTGAAGAGAACGCCAAGTGTAGTAGAATAGCGAACGCAAAGTGTTTCATTTTATTCGATAAGTGCAGTAGGTCTTTCCCTGTTTGTCTATCCTGATGATGATATATCAGCAAACAACAAAACCTGATGAGAATGGTATGCTGAAATATTTATTTTGTAAAGAGGTAAAAGCATCCACTGTTCTTCTTGTTACACACACTACGTGTACAATCGTAGATCTTTGATTATGTGTATCACTATCGTTGATTTATTGTCGGACGTGTTTTCCGATTGATTGCTTCCTTCATTCTTCCTACTTGTACTTGCAAGCTTGCGTATGACTTGCGCGCTAAATTAACGCTTTGAGCTTGTGGCGCAAAAATGACCTGAAAAACTGAAACTGACTGCTGTATCAAATGAAAAAAAAAAGCAAAGAGGTCGCGCGACAACAACCGATGAGACTTGACAGAGAGCAGAGAGCAGACAGCAGTTTCACAAGGTACGCAACTTTGAACACAAATTGAAAATGTACAGATTATTAACTGTCGCAACCTGTATCGGAGTTCATGGCACATTAGCGCTCTTGCCCTCACCACCATTCTTTACCACCATTCTACCTAAAAGCACTACACGTACACCTGCACCTTTGAAAATGTCCTCAACCGATCCACAAACCCAAGGGAACCTCCTGCTATCCAAACTCAATAAATTAACCACTGATGGACCCCAACGCCTAATCCTCGCATCACAATCTCCCCGAAGAAGAGAAATTCTTGACATGATGGGACTTACCAATCGCTATACCGTAACATTCTCTCCTCTCGACGAGGAAGCCCTGCAGATCGAGCTAGCCAAGACCCCCATTTCTCCTCAAGATTATGCCAAGAAGCTTGCTGAATCAAAAGCCCACGCGCTTGCAGAGCACATGGCATCTTCGGATGAAGAATTCAATCATGAATCGTCGCTTATTTTAGGAAGTGACACTATTGTGGATAAGGATGGGACCATCCTCGAAAAACCCAAGAATGAAGAGGATGCAAAACGAATGTTGAACATTTTATCAGGATCTTGGCATGAGGTCCATACAGGCGTAGCGTTATACAAAATTACTCACGGAAACGATGAAATCAAGCTGATTTCATCTTTTACGGAGACTGCTAAAGTGCTATTTGCTTCCTTGACTAGTGAAGATATAAATGCATATGTCGAGACTGGGGAACCGATGGACAAGGCTGGGAGTTATGGTATTCAAGGAATTGGTGGACAGATGGTGGAACGCATGGATGGTGACTTCTTTGCAGTGATGGGTTTGCCAATGAATCGTTTGAGTGGAGAGATAGCAAAGGCTCTCTGAGGAATTGAAACTCTACGAAACGAGAATACATAGTTATTTTAAAAGTTAAAGTTGTTTCGACCTTGACAATGTTTTTTATACACTTTCACCGCCTCGTCGCACGCACGACCTATCAAATTCCAGACATCATGCAATTTTTCTGCACTTCTTAGAGCTGATTTGCTCCCAACACCAATCTCATTCTCTCTACTCAACTTCCTGCCTTTACGTCTGTGGCTGTATCTGTAAAATGGACGCAAATTTATTGCTAAGTGACCTGCCAAATTATTATACAGTAGTTATCTCCGCATCGCAGGGAGGCGAGGGAGGCGGAGGACACCCGCGTTGAAACTGTGCTGACGTAAGCATTTTCTGAAACGACGTGTCGTAAACGGTCTGTCCATCATCTTGACCTCCGGATTTTTTAATTAAACCTTACTCCTCACGGTTATCGATTGCAGTTTTACTAATAGTTCCACGTGACGCGACGCACCAAAAATACCTTCTCAACGAACATCCAACGTCCAACGAACATCCGACCTAATCTTCATAACAATGCTGAAAAGGTTTTCATCATTAACAATTGTGCATTCATCACTTTTTACCTTCGTAGAAATCTGCCAAGAACAGCGAAATTCTTAGCGCCTACTTCAAGAATGAGATTGAGATATATTGCGTTGTACTTGGCCTATTTTGCTGGGAGGAAAGCAGTGGAGTGCACACCGTTTGTCAGGCAGCAGTCGCCACGGTCCCTTGCCATAAGAGGGGGGGGTGGACCGGTATCAGATGAGGGAATATCAGCTGTCGCCGACACGGAAGTTTCACCTGATCAAACAGCAGAAATCAACCTTTTCGAGACCAATGCCTCTAAACTTCCCGACATAGATTCACTAATATTTGCAGTAAGCAAATCGGGAGATGGGAGCGAAACAGACCCCGATGGAATTCCAGATCGTTTTCTCAGAATGCAAAAGGGAAACCGTGATAAGGCAAAGGCCGCATTTGAACACACTGTGAAATGGAGAGATGACCACGAAGTAGACACTATTCTTAAGCGACCACAGCCAAAATTTGATCTGTGCAAAAAGATTTTCCCTGTCTATATTCCGGGAAGAGATCGGCAAAATCATGTTGTTGTTGTGCAGAGGGTTGGGCTTATTGATATCGAATATGGCGAGAAGAATGATGTCAGTGGTGATGATCTTCTCTGGTATTATATTTACATGATCGAATATTGTTGGAACATTCTAGAACCGGCGCCGGATGCAGTGATGACTACCATCATGGACCTCAAGGGACTTAGAATGAAGACTTTTCGTGATGGGAACATCAGGAAGTTTTTGCGCAAGTTTGTTGCCGCTATGAGTGATAATTATCCAAATAGAAGTCACAAGACTATGGTGATCAACGCACCTGCATGGATTAATGCTGCTTATAACCTCGTCAAGCCATTGATGCGGAGCTCTACACGGGAGAAAATTTCAATTTCAAATGGGGGGGAAAAACAAGATTCTCTTTTGATTGAAATCTTGGGTGCTGATCATGTTCCTCGTGAACTTTTAAATGATCCTAGTAGCATACCATCCAACGAAGATGATAACAGTAAAAGTGAAACGGGTCATGTGCTGTCAGAGATTGAAAAGGAAATGAGAGAATTGGTGAGTTACTGCAACTTCACGTATCCATCTTTAATTCACAAACCATTTTTTAATTAATCATACCTCTAACCAAATCAACTCATTAGTGCATGGCTTCTTTGGAGAAGAATGGCTTAGAGATGTTAGCAGCAGCAGTTTAGACTTTGCTGGCAAACTGATGAAACCTGGTAATGGCTTTAAGCGAATAATCTTATCTATGGTGGTCACTTAGATTCACAACAGTTAGTAGGGCACACTTTTTATTTGGTTAATAGAAGGGTCAACTATAATAAGTCCGATCAAATCTCTACTATTTTTTTGAGAAAATGAGGAGCTTTACGCGCGTTTTCAGTTTGCGACGATGAACATGCGCGCAGAACCACTCAAAATATTTTATATTTGTTTCAAAGAACACGAAGACAACCAAAACAACACAACCTTATTAAAACAGTTTGACAACACACATCTATTACTCTAGACAGCTACATCTAAAGCGCCCTGACCTCTGCATCACATTTTCACCATGGACGCAGGTGTGCCCACAGAAGCTCACAGAGGTCATAAAAAGACCAAAGAAGGGCGTGGTGGAAGGGAGAAGAAAAAGGACTTGAAAGCCAAGAAAGACGGAACCCGTAAAGAGCGCCACAACCATCGTGCTTTCACCGTTGCTAATATTGGAAAAACTCAGAGAACCAATCAAAGAAATGCCGATCGTGGACATAAGAAAGAATTTGCTCCAGCAAAGGATCGTAGAGTTGAATCTGATGATGGTCCTCCTCCTGTTCTCATCGCTGTCATGGGACCTCCAGGAGTTGGTAAATCGACACTGATTCGTTCCCTTGTGAAGATGTACACAAATCACAACCTCAACTCGGTAACTGGACCAGTTACGGTAGTCGTTGGAAAGAAGAAGAGGGTTACTTTCTTTGAATGCCCAAATGATACATCTGCAATGTTGGATTGTGCGAAGGTAGCTGACCTTGTATTACTCTGTGTGGACGCAAAATTTGGGTTCGAGATGGAGACATTTGAATTCTTGAATATATTGCAGGTGCATGGATTTCCTAAAGTCTATGGTGTGTTTACTCACCTGGACCAATTTCGGACCCACAAGAATCTTCAAAAAACCAAAAAGCTGTTGAAGCACAGGTTCTGGACTGAAATTTACGATGGTGCAAAAATGTTTTATTTTTCAGGCTGTGTCAATGGAAAATATCTCAAGAATGAAGTTAAACAATTGACACTGCTTATTGGAAGATGCAAGGTAAGAAAACAGCATGTTTCAAAAGGATGTGTGGGCATAATGACGATCTATATTGGTGCCTTCTGTCTGAATCGAATGAATCTGACGTCGTGTGAAAGACAACATTATCTCTTATTTCCTAATTTACTTCACTTTGAACTTACATATTTGCGCAAATCTCTGACACTAATCTATTCATCCATCCTAATATAGTTTCGACCACTTGTGTGGCGTAACACCCATCCCTACGTCATTGTAGATCGCCATGAAGATATTACCCATCCTAACCGTCTTTCTGAGGATCCTACTTGCGATAGGTCCGTTACTTTTTATGGCTATGTAAGGGGATCTCATTTGAAACCTGGAACAAAAATGCATTTGATTGGAGCCGGGGATTACGAAATGTCAGAATTGAGTGTGATGCCTGACCCATGTCCTCTGCCTGACAGTAACAAGAGAAATACAAATCTCAGTAAAAAGGATGCACTTTTGTTTGCTCCATTATCAAATGTTGGTGCAGTATCATTCGACAAGGATGCAGTGTACATTGATATTGGTAAGAACAATTATACGAAGAAAGAAAACCTTGCACAGACGGATAAGGAGAAAAGTGAAGAAATTTCATCTGACGACGAATCAAAAGATGAGAACGCTCCCTCATCGTTGCTTAAGAATCTTCAGGATGTCCAGTCAGGAGTTGACGAAAAGATGAAGCAGTCATCTCTCCGTATCTTTAAATCAAGTAAAGCAGTACATGGAGACAACGAGAGATCTGATAGTGCGTCTGATAGCTCAGACGACGAGGACGAAACGCCAACGAGGATGTCCCGTAGCGCTATTGAGGAACTTGCCAAACCATTCCATAGTCGCAACTATGAAAACGATTCTGAGTCAGAAAGCGATTCTGACAGTGAGTCAGATAGCGACGATTCTGACAACAGTGGTGACGAAGAGTTGGGTGGCGAAGATTCCTACGATGACGATGATGGAACTGATGAAGATGACGAGGGAATTGAGAAGGGAGCTAATGAGAGTAATGTTCAGGCCGAGCCAGCATCTGCATTGTGGAAGACGAATTTGGCCCAACGTGCAGCGGAAGCTTACATTGGAAGAGAACTCTCTCATATTAATCTGCAAGAGTTAATTTATGGAAAATCACTGTCCCATATCGTTAGCGAAGACGAGGAAGCGACTGCAAAGGATGAAAATGGTGAAAATGACAGTGATTCCGATGACGATTTTTTCAAGATCCGTAAACCAGGTGGAGCGAAAGGGTCAGGGCCATCCTCAAATAGCTTATCTCAGTCAGATGCGCAACTCCTTGGTGAAGAGGACTCATCGCGAATGATTTTTGAAGAGCGCAAAACATTTGATGTGTCCGCTTGGCTAGAAGAAGGCGACGACTGTTTAATTGAATCCATCAGAGATCAATTTGTCACAGGTAACTGGGATGCCAACGCAGGCGGTGGGGAAGATGATGAAGTGATGGGCGACTTTGAGGATCTGGAAACTGGCGAAAAGTTTGGACAGAATGGTGAAATAGACTCAGATAACGACTCGGATGATGATATGGACACTGAAGGTATGACAGATGCACAAATTCGCGAGCTAAATGCGCAGAGAAAGGCCAACAAAAAGGACAACTTCGATGAGAAATACGACGAAGAGAAGAAAGATGCTGGCAAATCAGCAGATGCGAACGACGAGGAAGCAGAAGGTGAATACATTGAATCCATGAAGAAAGCAAAGGAACTTCGTTTGAAACGCAACAAAGATGAGTTTGGCGAGGATGGTGAAGCTTCTAGAATTCGGCATGAAGGTTTCCGGCAGGGTCTTTATTGCCGTATCCGAATTGACGGTGTCCCTTGCGAATTTATTGACAACTTTAACCCTGTGATGCCTCTCGTCTTAGGAGGTTTAACGCCGCAGGAGACCAACCGAGGATTTATCCGCTGTCGTTTCAAAAAGCATCGCTGGCATCGGAGGATTCTCAAGTGTACTGATCCGTTGATTTTCAGCGTTGGATGGAGGCGATTCCAAAGCATCCCTATCTTTTCAACTGAGGACCAAAATGGGCGTCATAGGTATGTTCGCCCGGATGCGATTACTTTTATCTTGAAAATTTTCTCATTATATGACACCATCGACTAACATGCAACCTTGCCCTTGATCAGGTATTTGAAGTACACACCCGAGAATATGCATTGCGAAGCAACTTTCTATGGACACCAGGTTCCGCCAAATACTGGTATCCTAGCAATTCAGAAGATTTCTGGTAACTTCAAAGGATTTCGTATTGCTGCAACTGGCAATACTCTTGAGCTTAACGAATCCTTCGAAATCGTGAAGAAGTTGAAACTTGTTGGAACGCCAACAAAAATATACAAAAACACCGCCTTCATCACAGGAATGTTCAACAGTGATTTGGAAGTTAGTCGCTTCGAAGGTGCAAGCATCAAGACGGTCAGTGGAATCCGTGGCCAAGTCAAGAAAGGTCTGCATGAGGGTCAACCCGGATCCTTCCGTGCCACTTTCGAGGACAAAATCCTCAAGAGCGACATTATTTTCTGTAGGACTTGGATGCCGGTGGAGATGAAAAAGTACTACAATCCAGTTACATCTCTTCTTTTGAAGAACGGATCGGACGGTTGGAGAGGTATGAAGAACAAAGCACAGCTTCAAATCGAGACCAGGACACCTATCAAGGTCAATCCAGACTCTATTTATAAGCCAATTATTCGTACTGAAAAGAAGTTCAATAAGCTACATGTGTCAAAGAAGCTAGAGGAAAATTTACCATTCAAGAGTAAGCCCAAGAACGAAACGAAGAGGAGGAATAAGAGTTATGCCAGCAAGCGTGCAGTGGTGATGGACTCGAGCGAGAAGAAGAAATATAGTTTCTTGCAGGCTGTGAACACAATTCGTAACGAGAAGGTTGCAAAGAAGAAGGAGAGCAATGCTAGGCGTCAAGTCGAGAGGGCGAAGGTAAATGAAAAAACAGAGGAGAGGATTGCAGCAGCTACGAAGATCAATATGAAACGAAAGTATCGTACAGATGGAAAAATCCAAGCAGCAAGAGAGAGGAAGCGTTTACATGGTTAATCGATAATCTTCAATTTAACAGCAGGATCTGATGGAAACAGATATATTATATTAACAGCCTTGACCCGCGTACTAACTGTACGTCTTTACTTGTATGCCAGAAGCAAGAAAGCAACTCTGCCAGCATAGCAGTTATTGTTTTCGCACGGAAAGACAGTCGTCATGGATCTAAATCGAGCATGCTTCCAGTGGAGTCTTGCATTGTAACTTGTAACCAAAGGAATCCATCTGACGCTTCAACTATCTGAGTAGGAGTCATAATTAATTCATTATCTCTAGAATCGTCTGGACATCCCGAGGCGAGATCATATCAGCAAAACGTTAGAATTTAATCCAGTCGCACATCAACATAAATGCCAAGGTCCGCTCCCCTTTCAACGTTTGAACGAGTTATAATAACGACGGCATATATTTCATGTCATACCTTTGTGTTGCCGATAATGGATTGTTCAAATGTTGCCGATTGCTGTTGAAAGATATTATGTTAGCATTCGTATGAGACGAACGGGACGGGACGAATACAATACATCACGGTGACAAGATAAATAGTAAAATCAATAGCTTCCATAATTGTACGCAACCGGCGGCCATTTGGGGGGATCATAACCTTTGCCGCCAAAAGGAGAACACCTCAACAGCCTCCAAGCAGTCAGAATCACACCCTTCTCCGGTCCAAAATCCTCAATTGCCTGCACCCCGTATTGACTGCAGGTTGGCAGAAATCTGCATGCGGGGGGTAGAAGGGGAGAGATAAAGTTTTTGTAGAAACCAATGGTGCCGACCATAGCGGCTGATACTGGTTTTTTAGCAGAGGCAGGTGATTTGTCAGCCTTGTCTTTATTTGAGTTCATGATTTCATCAAATTCTTCTTTTGCGTTTTGCTCCTCCTGGTTTTTATCTTTATCAGATTCTTGATACGATCGATGATTGATACTCGTCCCAAAATGTGTCGACATCCGGCTCATTGTAAGGTACAAGAGTGCAGATCTATGGTGGTTCCCAATAGGAATACGACTAGCTGGATTCATGGCGGAAGAACTGACACCAACACCAGCACCAGCAGCCCCCACCACTGACGAGACCAAGCATGAACTGCAGGCTGCTTTTGCTACCGGTAGCATCGAAAAGCTCGCTATGCAAGCAATAAACATTGTGAAGAATGAGATATTGACCATTTTTCACTGTTCTGTATGTTTTCGGTTATGATGCTAGACTAGACTCTAGAGGTTGGGGTGGAGAGGAATAAGATTTGCATGAACTACTAGCAGTTGGCAGTGCCGTCGATTTTGTTTTGGTTGTGGTTGTGATGTTGAAGAAGAGTGGCGGGGCGGAATGCGCGCGGCGCATACGCACTTCAAGATTTTTTATGTTGGATCTTGGTTGGATCAAACTGTTGGATCGTTGAAACTCCACAACATCACCAAACATCACACATTACAACAGTACAATATCATACTTACGAGTACGATACATACATACACATCTCAATCATCCTCTAAACGCAAGCTCCAGGAATATGGCAAAACGTATCTCTAAATTCCTGCACGTGCTGATTCTATGTATCTTCGCTTGTGGGATATCAGCATTTACATTTACATCGCCTCATACCGGTACACGTACCCATCATGCTTGCCATGGTCGCACGGAATGCGTCTTGAAAAGCAAAGGAGATGATATTGATAGCACTGACCAACACGAAAATAATGCTCCAAACGTACAATCCAATCTCAGTGATCGCAGGTCTATCTTTTCAAAAGCCGCAATAGCTGTAGGTGCCTTGGCCACTGCTAATACTGCCCCAACTATGGCTCAGGCTGCCATCACAAAAGAAAGTAACTGGCCTTTATGGACTGCCTTACCTGTTGCACCATATAAACGACGTAGGACAATTCGCTATGAAATTGTCCCAGGAGTCTACGCCTTTGATCAACTCATTGGAATTTATTACGTCCATGTCCCTATTCGCATGAGTGTCGTCGCAGTTCATCAAAATGACGAACGTAAAAGGGGATTAGTAGTCTATGCTCCAATCGCACCAACCAAGGAATGCCTCTCGTTAATGCAAGAATTGATTGATAAATATGGTCCAGTACGCGATATCATTGATCCTTCCACTGCTGTGGAACATAAAGTTAATGCTGGACCATTTGCTCGTGCGTTCCCTCGAGCGAATTTTTACGTCACGGACAAGCAATATGCCTTCCCGCTGAATCTGCCAAATTCTTTCTTGGGGCTGCCATCGTGGACAAAACCTCTTCCTAGAAGTAGCAGAGGTACTGATATTTGGGGGGGAGAGCTAGAGCATGAAGTCCTAACAGTGAAACCTGGTATTGGGTCCATGTTTCAGGATGTGGCATTGTATCACAAAGCATCCGACACTATGATGATATGTGATGCTGTATTTGCAGTGACTCAAGAACCACCACTTATATTGACTGAAGAGGAAGAATACACTCGAGCACTCCTTTTCCATGCTCGTGACACAAAGGATGAAGTTGTAGAAGATACACCTGAAAATCGACGCAAGGGATGGAGACGTATTGTTCTTCTTTTCGATTTCTTCTTCCCTGGTTCTGGACGAGGTGATTTGGGACCTGGTCCCATCTTTGAAGCTCTTAAAACACCAACGTACAAAGATGGATGGGGAGGATGGAAACCATTTTCGTGGGGGGAAGACGAGGTGAAGGATTTTGAAACTTTTAGTGCAGGTGGCAAACCAACAGTGCTGCCAATTATTCAAATCATTTTGGCTAGAGGTCCTGAAGAAGTGCGAAGATGGCTCAATGTTGTTACAAAATGGAATTTCAAACGTGTCATACCAATGCATCTTGATGCTCCTTTGGCTCTCAATCCATCACAATTTGCAGATGCTTTTGAGTTTGCAAAGAGTGGAAAAAATGAGGTCCGCTTCTGCGATGAAGATGTTCAGTTTCTTAGGAAAGCAGAGGAGGGCCCATTGAATTTTTCAGTCTATAAATCTCCATTGGGTCCTTTAAGAGGGGAACCTTGTGGTCTGACGAAACCTCCTAGATAGATGCGTAATGTTCAGTATTGCTTCAAAATAGTTGTTTTGTGGCTGGCAGATCAACCACATGCCATGCATCGTCCTTTTCGTGCCTCATGTATGGATGGCATACCAAGTATAATCAATCTACACGGTACTGGCAAATTCATTTCTGACAGACGGCATTATTGCTTTCATTTGAATCTTTTTTTTTAACTACCAGGTATGTATCTCATACCATTTACGAGTGGATCTATTATAATACAAGTATCATACCTGAACGAGCTTGAGTGTATGACTTGGAATGAAATATCCTCACTTTCGATTTTTTTTAATTAATCATTATCTTCGTTGTGGTGGTAGATAGTGGTGGGAATGAATCAGTAGAATCAATCAATCAATCACCGAAAAATGGAAACTCACTGCGTCCATTGATTCATTCGCGGAAATGAAAAAACAACGCAACCACGCACGCCGTATGTACTTCTTGCACACATACGTCATGAAGTGAGAACAATATTTTCACTGATCTAGCAACCTACCTGACGGGACCCAGGAAGTCTTCGCG
>Ga0115005_10003774_pt1 | contig 12127 bp, 9 predicted proteins | sample ArcOceMetagenome_FD_87163 | JGI IMG/M metagenome (GOLD analysis project Ga0115005, IMG submission 87163) | Marine eukaryotic phytoplankton communities from Arctic Ocean - Arctic Ocean - Greenland ARC118M Metagenome | ecosystem: Environmental > Aquatic > Marine > Oceanic | place: Arctic Ocean...
CAAGCCGACGCACAAGCTCTAGACCTCACATGGGATCTGATACTTTAAATAGAGCGATCTCTAAATTATTTGGCCATGAAGCTGGAAAGAAGAAACAACCTCCTAATTTAATGGGTGATACGGAACACTTTGCAGTTCATGATTTGCGAAGAACTTGTCGTACGCTCCTTGCTCAGCAGGGTACTTCAGGATACGTGGCTGAACGTTGCCTCAACCATAAGCTTAAGGGTGTAGAGGGTGTTTATAATAAACATGACTATTTTGAAGAGCGAAAGGAAGCGCTGAACTTGTTGGCTAAAAAGGTAAATAGTCTCCAGCCATTGCAATAAAACTAGCTGCGCAAAACATAGACAACTCTAGAAATGGGATTGTAACGCGCAATTGTGCATAGGGGCGTAAGTGTGCAAAGTCGGCACACCCTGAATTACTTACACGACCATACACCTACTTCTCGTGTACCAATTCAAGCACCTTTACATACAAGCCTCTACACAGAGCAGGTTTTGACATACATAAAAGTACAGACAAGCTAAACACAATGACACATTCACATTAATTCACAAGGATGTTAGTTTTAAAAAGTATACCTATCAATATCAAATTTTTGGCGAGAAAAGACTATGTCGACCAAGTTAGTTAGTAGAGCTGTGATATTAGCCTCGTGCGTTTTGTTCAATGGTTGTATATCCAACCCTGCAACCAGCCTCATCAACGGAGATGGTAGAAAGAGCCTGGAGGTCTTTGACAGCTGGGATGAGGCATCATCAGTTGAAGTAGATAGTGCCACAGACCTAGGCATCACATCTTGGATTCAGCCCAAAAATTTAAAGAATCCATGTAGGCTATGGCTGAACAAAAAATCTGAGGATGAAGAAATAGATTTCTTCTGGGACGGCGACTGTGAAGACGGATATGCTGTTGGATTAGGAAGAGTCTTCGCAAAGGGATTTATGAGGGATGATGAGTCAGTTTTTTATTACGAAGAAGCGGGTAAGAAACCCATTCTAATTACTACCTATCTTAGGCTGAAAGATACGTTGATCACTCTCGGGTTCAACAATAATGATGTTTATTCACTATCACATCTAGTCAAAAGCAGTGAAGCAGGTACTTACATTGGCTACTCAGTAGTCAATAACAATAGTAAGCGTTTAAACGGAGTTTATTACAAACTACGAGTGGCCTCGAACCAACCAAAAGCTGTTTCTTTCGAAAAATTTAACAGCACTAAATCTTTTCTCATGTACGAAGCTAATGCTCCTCTATTAGATGTGGCAGCGCTTATTGAGAGCCGAGGTCGAGAAAAATATAAAACTACGCTTTATACCGATGGCACATACACATCTAAAAAAAGTAGTGATGGGAAGGTGAAGTTACCTAAGGCGTACATAGAAGAATCAGTCAAAACAAAAAATGAAATTGCACAAAAGATATCCGAAGCAGTTGCTGATATAAATTCTTCGCAAAAGTACTTCAATTTCTATGTAAAAAAGGCCTGTCAGTCACCATCTAAAATCAATGAGATTAGCGACAAGGAATATCATCAAATATGCGGAGATAATAACTATTTTTCTGTCTATAACGATGAAATAAAGGAAGCAAAAATAAAGAGCGAACAACTCGAGAGTCAACTTATATCAATGAAATTAGCCAAGCAGGCTCAAATACGAAGCAGTCAAAATACCTATGCAAATGAAGAAAGCTTCAGGAGCAGTAACAGGGACGGTACAAGTCTTTTTCCAAATGGACTGAATTTGCCCGCTCCAGTTCAGCTCTATCAACCACCTAAAGCAAATGCTCCTAGATATTATCATTACAACGGTAAATCTATAATTGGTTCTGATGGCTCAAGCTGTACAGCTATTGGGAACTCAGTTGTTTGCAACTAGGTGTGTTGATAACTCAAAAAATGAATCAAAGCCTTCACAAAGTAGGTGACTTATTAATCAACTGCTTGTATGCATGCTCTCCCTAGGTTGCCTCTTTTACCTGGGTAAGAGTGCTATACACAATATTACTCGCTTTTGGTGAGAGGGTATTTCTTACTTACACAAATTACTGATTACACATACCCCCCCCCAAGTTGTATTTATCCAAGGGGCTGATTTCCTAAAGTCCCATTGTTGTTGGAGGAATCTAACAACTAGGGGATAAGCCCATGAGTAAATATACTAACCAAGAGCAGCAGGTAATCAATGCTGCGCTTAACGTCATCCATACCAAGCTCCGCCAAGAGAATGGCCTGGCATTACCAGTAGAGATGCAGAAGTATCTCAGGATACGTCTAGCTTGCGATAAAGACGAATGGCTATGCGCTATGTTCATGAACAATCAGTACAGGATGATTAGCTTCCAGAGGCTCTTTAGAGGTCCTGTGAGCGTATCTAGTGTCATGCTGAGGGTCATTGCTCGTAAAGCTCTAGAACTCAATGCTGGGGCTGTGGTGCTGTGTCAGAAGCATGTAGAGGGTGATGTGGTACCAAGGGATGAAGATTGGGAGTTAGCGGCTAAGGTGAGGGATGCGCTAGCATTGTTTGGCATTCAGCTCCTAGATCACATTTTCGTATCTAGGAAGGATTCGTACTCGTTGGCTGAGCATGAGTTGTTGTGATAAGAAAAGGGCATCCAATCTACAATTGCATTGGGTGCTTTTTTACCCAATTTGACAGTTGTTCATTGCCTTTTTCAGTGGTACAAATTATGTACTATTTTTCGAAGTTAGGTTGTGATGCTTCACCCTGCATACGTAATAAAAGATATCAAAACTATCCTTGAGCTGAGCGATTCAGCTCGACATACATTGCTTTTTATTTTGGATAGCTTCAATGGTGAGCAGGTAGGTAAGTTAGATCGATCTGGTCTGAATGCTGCAGAAAAACAAAAGTTGAAACGCGGTATTGCTGAACTTAAAGCAAAGCAAATCATCATTAAGTCATCCAGTCAGCAAAGCGTTTTTGTGCTCAACTCTCTGTTTATTAAGACGACCCAGATTCCACCGAGAGATGCGCGTTATATCAATTCGGGCATGTACAAAAAAGATCACGTTCATTTGCTAGAGATCTTGACTGCTATAGAGCATTTTTTTGAAGAGTTTCACTCAAAACAATTTGTGATTAAGTACAAGGTTTACACTAACAAACCTAGGTTTCCATACAATGTATTTTGGAATACGCTCATGGATGCTCGATATCAACTAGTTAACGATCCGTGGTACTCGAGAGATAACTTGTTGATGGCTCTAATTCATATTTGCCGTGAAATTAAATTTCATTGCGATGCCCACAATAGTTACTTTGGTTTAAATGCCGATCAGGCAAAAGAGATATCAAAGCGTTTTAACCATGTTGTCTTTGAGAACCGCTATTTGATCGAGTTCTGCAAAAATCATGAAACGATGGCATTGTACAAGTTTATGAGGGTTTGGTTCATGCAGAACTACCCTGAGCTTAGTATTTAGCACATGAATAACGATTAGCACTTACGGCACTATCCTGATCAATGTGCACGCTTCGTAAAAATGGGGGGCTTGTGGGGCTGGGGAGTCCCCTTTTACCCAAACTACAATGCATCAAGTTTTTGATGACTGGAGTTCCGATTTAGCCCCCTAAGCCCCCTAAAGCCAGAAAAATCTGGCTAGAGAGCCCGTGATTACTGAACGTGGAGTTAGGGGGCTAGCTGCATTTAGCCCCACAAAAGCCCCACTTCAGCCCCACGGTTTTTCAGGTTTACTTGATCAGTCGCACTTTTGAGCTCCTCTTCATGGAATCTGCGTCCAGCGAACAGGTGTGCTTCTCAATTTCTTGACGATGGGTATCGTCAGTCAACTCGACCCAGTAACTCCAAGATCCACTGATCTGCTTGCACCTGAGCACCAACCCTTCCACATCGCGATCCTTGAATTGCTTGAAAAGGTTACCCATGTGCTGACTGGAACGCAGCTCTTCCCTGCTCTTGAACGCTAAGACAGCGTCTTCAAATCTAGTCGAGTCTTTGAATGCTTTGAATGCAGCTCCACCTTTGAAGAGTACGCCGACACCGAAGTAAATTGCAGCCTCTTTCAGAAGGTTGATCAAAGCATCTTTATCACTGCTATCGTTCTGCTGCTTCAACGAAACAGCTAGCACATCGACCATCCCAGTCTCAGGGAATTGCTGACCGATGAATGCCAGAGGCTGCCTGACCAGAAGGTCCCATTCGGAGAATGATGTCATCGTTCCAGGCAGCTTCTCTTGGCCACAGTGTTTCCAGTGGTTGATCAGACTCAGCACGCTAGAGATGATCGCCGATCGCGCTTCCAGGGCTCTCTCTCGAGGGTCGAAGTCATACTTGCGCATGGCCAGTTTGTTACTCTTGGGTATCAGCCTGGCTTTTAGAACTCGACGACTCATGTCACCCACAAATTGCATGTTGTTGCCGGTCAACAGGAACAGGGTTTTGTTCAGGATTTTGCCGGTTTTACTTTTACCGAGGATCCTATCTTCGTAATACTCACTCGTAATTGCAGCTGCAAATGAGGGTGAATCAAACGTTCCAACAATGTTGTCGAAGTTGACGACCTTCTCTCCATTCAAGAACAACGCCATTAGACGCTTTCTAAACTCTTCATCGTAGTCACTTCTTCCGGGAGCCAAAGCCGAAGGCTTTTTGCTGGAGGCTATGATTGCGATGGTCTCGGCAAGCAAAGTCTTACCTGTACCTTGTATGGGGGCATCAAACCCAAATGCAGGACAGGTTGGCAATACTTGGCGTAGAACGGCGGAGAAAACTGCTGCCATCAGAACTGTGCGATCTTCATCATCACCTATCTCGAATGCAGTGAACGGTGCGAAAACACGATTAAAGTGAAACATCACCTCTTTATTAGTAAGCAACCGGTCCTGAACGTCAAAGTCTTTGTAGTCAAAGTCGCCAAGCACCTGCATTTGCTTGTTGTAGCCAGGTTTGAGAAGCATTCGCAATTTCGAATCGATAACTGGATGATCTACAAATCCAATAATTGGGTTGAGGTTGCTCGCTGCACCCATGCTGGACACACCATCTACCAACTCATTGGTTGGGTTGCATCTTTTTTTAGCTGTCCAGTATTGAATGAACCCACCAAGAATGTGCTTCATTTTTGGAGTATCAAGATAGTTTAAGGTCTTGTTGATTGGGGTAACCAGGACACCGCCGTATTTGAACACATCCGTTCTCTTTTCAAGGATCTGGAGCGTTTCATTTACTGCGTTGTGAAGGTTGGCTTCAATGGTTATGTCGTGTTTGAACTCTTCCAAACTGAAGGATCGTTGTCCCCTGGCAAAGCTAAATAAGCGTGGTTTTTGCTGATCAAGGTACAATTTCCCAACTAGACGACACTCGTCGTATTCTGGTTCGATTGGGTCCAAGCATAGCATTTCATTAAATGCCTCCTTGTTTAACAGGATTTCTTGAACAGTGACATCAACTATCTCTGAACCATTCCAAACATGAAGCACCCAAAATGGCGGCAACTCTCCGTTGTTCAATACATGATTAATTACGCGCAGCACATCTTCATCAGCTTCACCGATGTAGGGTGAGTTGATTTTTAGCTTCATGGCGCGCACATAATCTAAACGCGCTGCATCAGCCTTTGGCTTGGCAAATGCCTCTTTGCCAGCTTTCAACTCTTCCAGCTGTTGCTGATCTGAACTGCTGATATCTTGTATCGCTACTGCAGTGTCCAAGCTAGGTTCCACTCCCTTGAGGAGAAGGGGTGTGCCTCTGTCCTGGGCGAGAGGAGCTACACATGACGCTCCTGCTGCAAAATCAAGACGAGAAGGTTGGTACACGCTCATGTCGAACGGAACGCGCTCTAGCATTGCACCAGAAGCGGAGATCTTTATATGTCCATGACCAGCTAGCCACAGTTTTTTACCGAGGACTTTGGCAGCGCGTGGAATGTCTCGAGCATCATCCACTATGAAGTAGATGCGCTGACCAGACACTCCAGAGAACTGTTCGCCTGTCTCAATGTTGCTGATGTTAGACGATGAGGACATCCACCAGAAGTGATCGACGTCTTTAATTGCAGGACAAGCATTGTAGAGAAGCTCAAGAACAGTCTCTCTATCAAGTGCTTCACCTTCAGGATCGTAATCCAGCATCATGACTCCAGGAGAAGCAGGCCACTCAAAGTGATCATTGCTCCGTGCAATCACGCCTGGGGAACCGTCAAGAGACTCAAGTTCCTTTTTGGTAACGACTTTAGCTTGTGTCAGACCATGCTTGGGGACTCCGTAAACTAGAGCCTGGCTATCAGCCAGACCCTGTAATAGTTCAGCGAACTCTTCAATGCATGTGATGCTAACAACCTCAGCTTCACCTCTTGTCAGTTGAGCGCTTGGCACTTTGACCATGCGACCTTCTTTTGAAAGGCGGACCTGTTTCGTCAGCAATTTGGGGGTTTTTGATGTCAGCAAAGTGATTTGAGCATTATTTGTCATTGTCTTTGCCTCCACCTAAGTAATCCCAATTCATGGTGTATTGGTACGGAACATGAGCATACTGATTGGTTGAATGGTCAAATGTGTAATGAGCGCTCCTATACCCTATTTCCAGAAAGCCCCGCTTTCGGAGCTTCCAGATAATGGTAGCGGGATCTTTCACCCCAAAGGCTTTCAACTGGTCGAGGGTTGCTTCACGATAAACACACAGGTAGGCAAATGCTTGTGCTTGCTGTCCTGTAATGGTGCAAGTGACATTGTTTGGTCCTTCATTGTTAAGGGTAACAATCATGATTGAGTACCTCCATCGCGGGCTGCAATGCGGGCATCAATCCAGTCTTCTATTTCGGACTCAACCCATGCAACTGATCGGTCAGCAAGTGGTACTTGTTTTGGAAACTCGCCCTTTTCTATGAGCGCATAGATATGAGAGCGAGAGATTGTAGTTTTTGCCACTACGGCATGAAGTTTAATTAATTGGGTCATTTTATATTCCACAAAGAGTTGTCAACGCAGCGGGAGTGCTGCGCATCGGTTGTGGAAGATATGCACCCTTAAGGAGGGTAAAAATTGGTCAACTTGGTCGAACTGTTGCGATTAGTTTTGACCAGGTTATATGCCTCGTATGACGAAGGCTTCAGCTAATATGGTTAATCCTTTTGTGTTGGTTTTTTACCAGATTTGAATTTAATAATTTGTTGAACACGGAAGAACGTTTTTGGCCCTGATACAAACAAATGGGAATCGATGTTCCTTAACTCAGCCCAAATATCGTCTTTCTTCATATTGCATACCGTCAGCTCGTCCTTATCTTTGAGCCATTCTATGAATACTAATTCTCGCTGTTCCTGCTTTGTAAGTTTCTTAGTGGTTCCTGATCCCAGTAAACCGTGAATAGACTCCAGGTCATTAGCCTCGATGAATATGTGCGCGTAAGAGATGTTGCTGAACTCTAAGGGTGGTGTTAGTCCGCTATCGCCTGCGTATTCGTAAAAAAGCTGGCGACTAAAGTGTGGTTGTTGATACTCGACAAGCTCATGTAGGTCATCAATATCCTGAAATAGGTCTATTTCGTTGAGTACGCCTTTAAATAACTTATCGAACTGATGAATCTTTGCTAATGGGAGCAATTTACCTTTGTTTACGTGAAACTTCTTTTCCTTATCGTGGACCCTGGTTTGAAAAGGTGGGTAATCAATTTCAATGTTATCCCAGCGGATCATGTGAACATATTTGTCAGACTGATTAACTGCGTAAAAATGAAGCTTCTTTCTTATGCCGGCTATAAAATACTCTTTTAGATGTGTAGGGGTTTTAGCGTACTTTTCAATTACTGCAGTGAGTGGGATGAGATTTGTGAAGGATATCGTCTTTATATTCATTGGCTTCTTAACTCATCTAAATAGTCGGCCCAGCGCTGCATCATCTCAGTTCTTTGTGCTAGGTGCCTGGTGCGGTTGTAGGTGAATTGGTATTCTATCGTATGACACTAGTTGTAACTCAACGGCTTGGTAACGGCAATCCTTGTGGTGGGTTAAATGGTGGGTAAAAACTAAAAAATACGAATAGTATTTTATTAAGCTGCTGATATATATGTAATTTAATTTATTATTCTATATTCAGATCCAAAACATCGAATAACGGCTGTCTTTGCCCAAAAACCTGGCGTTTCAGCGCTTCCTTGTTTATGGGGCTCTGCTAGACTGACAGAGCCAATCTTTTTCAGGATCGAACATGCCCAAGTCTCTCGCCTCTGCGCTGCGTATCACGGTTTTATACGGTGTGTTTGCGGCGCTCTGGATTGTGTTTTCAGATAAGGCGCTGGAGTTATTAATTACGGATGTGAACATCATGACCCAGGCGCAAACGCTTAAGGGTTGGTTGTTTGTGGCGGTCACCACTGGCCTTTTGTTTGTGCTGGTTTCCAATGCGTTCAGTACTATCGAATCTTTTCATCAAGTGGATACATTAACGGGTTTAATGCGTCATTTTGCATTTCAGCAAGCATTGGATAAAACCCTGCAGCAGCGTCACGACAATCAAGTGGCCATGGTAATGTATCTTGACTTTCGCGAGTTCTCAAAACTCAATCACAACCTTGGTTTTGATCAAGCAGACCACCTATTGGTTACGTTTTCTGAGCGATTAAAGCAAACCTACAGCGGCAGTGTTTTAATTGGCCGCTTGGGGCCGGATAAATTTGCCGTAGCGCACCTAGTGGATCGCACCAGTGATCATATTGAGAGTGCCACCAACCAGTTGCGCCAAGCATTCGATACCAATGCGCGAGCCAATCAATTGGACCTTAAGTGCGTCATGGGGGTTGCCATTGAGCCCAGCGATGGTCGAACCGCCAAGTTACTCATGTCGGCTGCTGCCACGGCTCTGAATAAAGCCAAGTCGGAGCAAAGTGATGTGCAGTTTTATAATAAAGATCTGTCTCAGCAAGAGTCCGAGCGCCAATCTCTTGTGCAGGAGCTGCGTATTGCTCTGAAAAATGAAAGCCTCTCTCTGGTTTACCAGCCTCAATATAGTTTGCCATCCCAAGCCTTAACGGGTGTCGAAGTCTTGATTCGTTGGCGTCATCCTCGCTTGGGTTTTGTGGCGCCTGATCATTTCATTGAGTTAGCGGAAGAGAATAATCTATGCGATAAGATTTCCGCTTTTGTGATTAAAAGAGCTCACCAAGAACTGAGCGAAATGGGGCTGTTGGATGGGGCCATCCCCCGTGTGTCGATTAACATCTCTGCAGTGGAATTTAACTCCACATCCTTGATGGCCAAGCTGATGGGGCATATTGAAAAAGTCCCTGCCCTTGCGGATAAGATGCAGGTGGAAATCACCGAAACCGCAGCACTCGATGACATCAATAAAAGCGCTCGGGTAATCGAAGGTCTCAAACAAAAAGGCATCCGTTTTTCCGTGGATGACTTTGGCACCGGGTACACCTCCCTTGTTATTTTGCGTGACCTGCCGATCAATGAAGTGAAGATCGATCGCTCATTCATAAACTGCCTAAACGAAGACAAAAAGTCCCATGCCATCGTGAAAGCCATTATCACCATGAGTCAGGGTTTTGATATGACGGTGGTGGCTGAAGGGGTAGAAACACAACAACAGCAGGATATGCTGACGGCGCTGGGTTGTAACGAAGCACAAGGCTATTATCTGGCCATGCCCATGGAAATCCATAAACTCGCCGCTGTTCTGAGCTAAATTCATACAAACGCTCTTACATCCGCTCCATTGATTTTGCCAAGGTTAAAATCTTGCTATCATTAGGAGTCTAATCCCGTACTTTTTTGCTGTAGAGACCCCTCCATGACTGCCGGAACCTTATATATTGTCAGCGCTGCATCAGGCACTGGTAAAACCAGCTTGTTGAATGTGTTACTACAACAAACCTCTAATATTGCCGTATCGGTAAGTCATACCACGCGCGCCATGCGAGACGGTGAAGAAAACGGAAAGCATTACCACTTTGTGCAGAAAGCCGAATTTGAAACCCTGATTGAACAAGGGGATTTCCTAGAACACGCTCAGGTATTCGGTAATTACTACGGCACCAGTCAAAGTGCGGTACAGCAACAATTGGCCACCGGTGTAGACGTGATTCTTGAAATTGATTGGCAAGGGGCACAGCAAGTGCGCCGCTTGATGCCCCAGGCTGTGAGTATTTTTATTTTGCCGCCATCTCGCCAGGCCTTGTTGGACCGTCTAACCGGTCGCGGCCAAGATAGCGAAGAGATCATTACCGGTCGAATGAACGAAGCCGTCAGTGAAATGAGCCACTTTCACGAGTATGACTATGTGGTGATCAACGATAATTTTGAAGTGGCATTAGGCGAATTAAAGTCTATTTTTCAAACCGAGCGTCTGCGCATTGGCAGCCAAAGTGAGCGCCACAAAGAAATGATCACCAACTTATTAAGTTAAATACCCTTAAAAATAGGGTTAATTGCGAAATGAATCCACCGCGATAGGGTTAAACAATTGGCGTAAACCAACGGCTTTTTGTAAACTAACCCATCAGACATTGTAAATGGCAGTTCGCTGCCCCATAGATAGAGATTAAATCATGGCTCGCGTAACCGTAGAAGATTGCCTAAACAGCGTAGATAACCGTTTCGAACTTGTAATGCTAGCCAGCAAGCGTGCTCGCCAGCTTTCCATGCAAGGTGCTGAGCCACTAGTAGCCCCAGAGAATGACAAGGTAACCGTTATTGCTCTTCGTGAAATTGCTGAAGGCAAAATCACTCAAGCATCAATGGCTGCTGCTGAAGCTGCTGCATTAGCTGCTGAGCAAGAGTAAGTATGAAAGCATCCTTACTTTTGCCAGCAAGAATTAGGAGGTAAAGGGTGCTTACAGTAGATGCATTAGCCGAGCGCTTAAGCAGCTATTTAGATCCCGAGCAAATCAATCAGGTTTGCCGGGCTTACTATTACGCCGAGCAGGCCCACGAAGGTCAGTATCGTCGTAGTGGTGACCCCTATATTGTGCACCCACTGGCGGTGGCCAATATCCTTTCTGAAATGCACATGGATCCTCAAAGCCTAATGGCGGCCATGCTGCACGACGTGATCGAAGATACCGCCGTTCCCAAAGAAGCTTTAGTTGAACAATTCGGAGAGACCGTCTCTGAGCTGGTGGATGGTGTCAGTAAGCTGACCCACATTAAGTTCGAAAGCCAAGAAGAAAAACAGGCCGGTAACTTTCAAAAAATGGCCATGGCCATGGCCCGTGACATCCGCGTGATCTTAGTTAAGCTTGCTGATCGCTTGCATAACATGCGCACACTGGACTCAATGCCCCCAGAAAAGAAACGTCGCATTGCCCGTGAAACCCTCGAAATATATGCCCCCATTGCCAACCGTCTGGGCATTAGTAACATTCGAATCGAGCTAGAAGACTTATGCTTTAACGCTAAATATCCCATGCGCAGCAACATGATTCGCAAAGCGGTTAAAGCGGCTCGGGGTAATCGCAGTGAGCTGGTGGATAAAATCAGCAAGGCCATTAAAAAGCGCTTAAAAGAAGAAGGTTTAGGTGCGCGTGTCATCGGTCGTGAAAAACACCTTTACTCGATTTATCGCAAAATGAAGGAGCAGAAAAAGTCCTTCAAACAAATTATGGATGTGTACGGCTTTCGCATCATTGTGGATAACGTAGACAGTTGTTATCGCGCACTGGGTTTCATTCATAACCAGTACAAGCCGGTGCCGGGTCGCTTTAAAGACTATATCGCCATCCCCAAATCCAACGGTTACCAATCCTTGCATACCTCCGTTGTAGGCTTAGGTGGTGTGCATATTGAAATTCAGATTCGCACCGAAGAAATGGAGGCCATGGCTCATAACGGCATCGCTGCCCATTGGCTGTATAAAGACGAAGAAGGGGAAACCGAAAGCAAGGGCAACAAGCGCGCGCGTCAATGGGTACAAGGTTTACTTGAACTGCAGCAGCGTGCCGGTAACCCACAAGAATTTATTGAAAGCGTAAAAGTGGATTTATTCCCTGATGATATTTATATCTTTACGCCAAAAGGGCGCATCGTTGAGATGCCAAAAGAAAGCACCGTGGTTGACTTTGCCTACAGTGTGCATACCGATGTGGGCAATTCCTGTGTGGGTTGTCGTATTGATCATCAGCTGGCACCGTTAAG
>Ga0115005_10003777_pt1 | contig 12120 bp, 14 predicted proteins | sample ArcOceMetagenome_FD_87163 | JGI IMG/M metagenome (GOLD analysis project Ga0115005, IMG submission 87163) | Marine eukaryotic phytoplankton communities from Arctic Ocean - Arctic Ocean - Greenland ARC118M Metagenome | ecosystem: Environmental > Aquatic > Marine > Oceanic | place: Arctic Ocean...
TTATATGAACGCAAGGGACGCTTCTAAAAGGGTGCTGGCATTATCTAAAGTGGCGTTTTGTGGGTGGGGTCCAAAAATATAACACCCCTAGCACGGGGGTGGTACCGTACGGTACACCTTCGACCTGCAACTCAATGTTGAATTTTTGTATTTTGGCAAGAAATAAAACTTGGCGGCTTGCAACTAACTTACTTGAAGAAATACAACAAACAGTAGTACCATACCGGTCGGTATCATACATGCATTTTTTTAAATAAGCATTTTATTTATGACAAAACATGCTAAATTGAAAATGGCCTACTCAGCGGACTTCGTATTATCACCATTCGATGCGCAAGGATCTGGCTTGTCAATGTTTCCATCTACATCCCAATCAATATTTAATAGACCCATCTTTTCAAGAGCTGAATTTGTTCGACTGAAGCATTTACTTCCAATGAAAGGCGCATTAGTCTTTGTTGCACCCAAGGGAGACGGATGAGAAGAAATAATCACAACTGGTTTCATCTCGTCAGCCCCACCAGAATAGCTATTTGAATATTTGTCAATGATAGCCACTGCTTTTTTTGAAGCTGGCTTCCCCCATAATAAAAAGACCAGACCACCGGCATCTTTAGGTCGTTTCGTCAATAAACACCGAATGATTTCGTCAGTAAACTCCTCCCACCCACGTTTCTTGTGCGAATTCGCTTCACCCTTTCGCACTGTCAAAACTGAATTTATCATTAGTACACCCTGCTGCGCCCATCTTTCAAGATAACCGTGTTTGGGCATAGCATTTAGTCCACAATTGTTACCCAGAAGTTCTTTATAGATGTTTCTCAACGATGGAGGTATTTTCACTCCTTTCTTTACCGAGAAAGAGAGTCCATGACCCTGTCCAGGTCCATGATCTAGAAGACAGAATGTCAGATTCGAATGTTATAACATTCCGGTAAATTCAGACAATAATACATTAAAGCGAGAGAGCAGGCACCGACAGTAAAGCCGAATTACTTACAGGGGTCTTGTCCCACAATAACAACTTTGACTTTGTGCATAGGTACGAGATTGAGTGCAGTGAAGGTGTCGGGAGTAGGAGGGTAAATTGTACCATTCTTTCGTTCTTTTGCAACGAATGCAGCCAATGACGAGAATGATGATTTTGACACATGAGTCGCTAAAGCATCTTTCCAAGAATCTTCCGTAAGACTTGACATGAGATCTTCGACGTGTTCGTCGACTTTGTTCGTCACTGGTTTATTAATTTTGAGGCGCTTAGCATGGCCGGGTACCTCTCCACTATTTTCGTTGGTTTTCCTCTTCGGTTCAAAGAATGATGTAATCATTATGGTATGTGATCTGTGTCGGAAAGGAAAAACTAGTAAGTACGTTGTCTATCAGCGGTCTATTCACAGAGGGTCAAGAAAGTGAAGCGAATGGAATAGGATACTGCTGGAAAGAGATATCTGTAATCCAATGTTGGTAATATCTGCTTGTGAGGTTTGTACTCGTAATCCAGCGGCAGCGTGCAAAGTCATGTTCCCGGTTCCCATTCGGTGCATGGATGTGCCATGTTGCCATGTTTGAAGTGCCACAAGAAAGTTAAGTTCGGTCTTGCGAGGTGTTCGTTGTGTGAAAAATTCGAAAAAGAAGAGGTCAAATTAATTATGGCGCGATAAGAAACGCGCGATTGGGGGTTGCGAGAGTACCCTCGTAGGAAAGTTCCCCCCTCCAGAACATCTGGGAACACAAAACCAAGTAAAAAACAAAAAACAACGACGCAATCGACTAACTTGAAACTACTAGAGAGAGTGACTTTAACCTAGAATCAGAAATCAGAACAGTCCGGTCGTACTCGTAATACCGAGCTAATACTTCCAACTTAAAAGAAAATCCTTGCCTCTTCGTGCCCAATAACGACCAAGAATTTGTAAGGGTTTGAAGAGAAAGAGAAAATGGCTATTGCAGAAGATGTTATTAAAAGAATCCAGCGAAGACAAATGTCTCAATGCCTCTGTTTCACTCTGACTGTGGCGTGTTTGTCAATGTTGTTCGCATCGTCGATGATTAACATGCAGCATAAAATGAATGCGAGAATGGATGAAATAGAAAAATATCATGAATCGTTTACATCTCGGTTTGATGACTCCCTGAAAAATATGAACAGTACAGTTGAAAAGGTGCAAGAAAACGTGGAACAGCAAGTTCAAGACTTCAATGAAAATGTTAGTTCTCAAAACTCTCTCATGGCGTATCAATTTGCTGGAACGTTCACTATTTTAGGATCGCTTATTTCCTGTTGGCATATGACTGCACATTTGCAGAAAATGCACGCGCCGATAGTACAGAGGAAAATCATTGCGATCATGTGGATGATACCTATTTACAGTGTGTCATCTTTTCTAGGGCTCGTATTCGTACAGGCTCAAGGTTTCTTGAGTTTATTCAAAGATATCTATGAAGCAGTAAGTTTAATTAAAAAATGCAAAAATCTGTCATTTTTTCTTGCAATCTTTCTAATGTTTCAAACTCCTCCTCTCGACATATGCTGGTAGTATGTTATCTACACATTCCTATCCTTTCTGATATCCATCATAGGACGCGGTGATAGGGACGCTGTCATTGACTTAATCGCAAAGTATGAAGATCATTTGAAACCGCCAATGCATCTACCATTTCAGTCAAAACCTATATTCCATACACCTCGGCAAAAGGCGGAAGCTGTGCTGAACCAGAGTCAATTTTTCACCATGCAGTTTGTGTTTTTGAGACCGTTGACGACGATTGCAGTCATAATAGCAGACGAGTATCACGAGTCACGATGGGATCCATCGTATCCTCAGATTTACATCAATATCGTCACCAACATATCAATCTTTTTCGCATTCATGGGTCTCCTTCGGTTCTATCACGTTGTGAAAGAAGATTTGAATTGGTGTCATCCATTTTCGAAGTTTATGGCTATCAAAGGTGTTGGTAAGTTGAAGCCTTATTGTGTTATTCTAATTACAATACACTAGAGATATTTATCTCATTTTATCACGAAATCGCTCACCTCGCCAACTACACACCCGATGATGATAGTCTTTATCACATTTTGGCAAAGTGTTGTCATCTCGATTATAGCTCACGCCGTGTATAAGGGCAGAGATGATGTAAATGGAAGTAGAGATGCGACTGAATGGAGTAAACAGGCTCAATCGTTCCTCATTTGTTTTGAAATGTTTGCTTTCGCAATAGTCCACTGTCAAGTATTTCCAACGGAAGAATGGGAACCTGGATTTCGGGAGAAACAGAAACGCCGGATCAAAGCCACCTTTGGTGATAGTCTCGCAATCAAGGATTTTGTGGCTGATGTCAAGACCGTCATAAGATCGAGAAGGAAGGGCAACATCAAGAAGACCAACACGAATAAAAAGCTCGTGTGCGATGACAATGACAATGACGATGATCATCGTGCTTCTATTGACGAGCTTTCTACGTCTCTTGTTCGCGATAATGTGAACCAGGGAGCGTTCGAGATTGGAGATCTTTCGGAACACTCCGCTGAGGACGGTTGGAATCGCATCGAAGAGTTTATTGACGAAATAGAAGAAGTTGGGACCGTTGCCCACGATGCCGATGCGGATGACGAAATCTTACCAAACATCACGTGATAGAAACGATTGCAGCTTCTTCTTTTATAGTTTACAATCACATAATTTCCCGAGTATTAAAACATTGTGCTACCTGATTCTTTTGAAGAGTCTGCCTTGATTTCTCTCTGTCAATTCCGCCCTACTTGTCATGATTGCAATTGCCCTAGTGACAACCGTTGCATCGTATCCTTGACTTGCCGCCTCTTCTATTATTCTCTGCTTGTTAACAATGGTCCCAATTGCAAGACGCGATCTCAAGAAAGTTTCTGTTCTGACCATTTCTTCTCTGGATGGCATGGCAGTTCGCATCATACCAGTACGATTATCCTTCCCCCCCGCAGCTGAACCAGCAGACCCAGTGCCACCACTATTGCCTGCAGCATTGGCAGCCATGGTAGAAACTTTGAAAAGCCTCAAAGCTTCCGCGATATCCTGACCCTGAACTTCATCTTCAAGGCGCATCTTTGACAAACTCTCTGACAAGCGAATCAGAGCTTCCAGCTGTCGAACAGTGATGGGAATGACCGCTTGATCACCCCCATCATCTCCATCTTCACCATTTCGTGCAGAAGATTGTTCCATGGCTCGCTTCCTGACGTCATCCCTAATCTTTACATAGGAGCTTGCCAAAATCTCACCCGCTTCCTCACTTAATCGAGGCGAACATTTGGCCTTACAGTATTGGATATACTTTTTCATTGTTGGGACATCTAATTCACCATGGCCAGTCGTTGCAACTTGCATTGCGTTATCAGCTATTGCTTCCGGTGAATTATGCGCATTCAAGTTCTGCTCTCTATGGCAAGCATTAGTATGTATACAATTGGTTGGTTATGAGAAGTATAAAATAAATGCGAAACGAAGAACTTACCGTACTTGCTCTTCAAGCAAGCCACCATCCGGCGACGATGAATTCAACCCAAACCCCATTGGACCTTGTGAGGTTGATGATGCACTCATCCCCCCTCTCGAATTATTAATATGGACCCCCATAACATGATGGCAAATCATCTTATCAAGCTCTTCGTCTCTTACATCCCTGACCAAAAAGATCACATCAAACCTCGACAAAATAGTCGTCATCAAGTCGATATTATCACTGGCGGACTTGTTATCATCATAACGCCCATAAACAGGATTCGCCGCTGCCAAAACCGAACTCCTACTATTCAGCACACACGTAATCCCCGCTTTCGCCACCGAAATCGTCTGCTGCTCCATCGCCTCATGAATCGCCACCCTATCATTCGGCCGCATCTTATCAAACTCATCAATGGCCACAATCCCCCCATCCGCCAGAACCATGGCACCCCCCTCTAAATAAAACTCCCCCCGCTGATCTTTAACAACAGAAGCCGTCAATCCCGCCGCACTCGATCCTTTTCCAGAAGTGTACACTCCAACGGGTGCCACTCGAGTGGCATATTTGAGGAATTGACTCTTGGCCATACTCGGATCACCGAGGAGTAACACATTGATATCCCCTCTCAACCTCATCCCATCCGGAAGATGCTTTCTCGACCCCGAGAACAACTGGCACGTAATGGCTTTCTTGATATCATGCGTGTATTCCCCTGAAATAGCGGGAGCAATGGATCTCGATAGAATGCTGTAGACATCGGCTCTTCTCGCCAGCAGACGAAAGGCCTCCTCCTCCCTCGGGGAGAAGGTGACATGATCCCCCGCACCCGAATCTCTCTGCATGCCCAATACCCTCAAATACACCGTTTTGACCGATCCATTGCTGCGATTTCCCCCACCCGCAAAACTGTTGAACAGACTGACCACTGCCAAGAGACTCACTCGAGTACCTGGCGGAGATTTATCCACCAGCCCCCTCTCCACAGCCAACAAAACACTCCTCGGCATCTCCCCCGTGGGAACCACCTCGGGAGCTTCCTGCAATTTCAACGATTGCTGATCTACAAACTGACACTGATCGGGCACGACCGAATAAGGAATGGCACCGCATTCATTGGGATTCTGATGACATTTTTGGGGGAGGGGGATGGATCCGTACGGACCAGAGGTGGAGGGGACGGAGAGGGAGTGCTGGCATCGCGAGCAGCGGACGGCGAGGTGGGTGGCGCGGGATCGGACTTTGGATGCGGAGATGACGATTCCGGTGCATTTTACGAGGGTGTTGAGGTGGTGGGATTGGATGGAGCGGACGGGGGTGGTGGTTAGGTTTCCTCGCAGGAGGATTTGGATGGTGCTTCCTTGAAATTCATTGGCATTGTTGTTTTTGGTGGCATTGTTGGTTTCTGGGTTTACGTTTGTTTCAGGGTCTTGTGGGTCCTGTGTGGATTCCTCGTTGTTATTGTTATCATTGTTGTTAGTATCATCATTAGCATTGTCTAATTCCTGCTGACGACTGTTACTGTTGATGATGGACTTTAAAGCATCGGCAGCGGCAGATTCAAAGGTGGGCATGACGAGGGCAGGCTGTCGCAGGATGAGGTCGAGGAGGGTGGTGTCGTACTCTCCGACATGTGCGAGGTCCACGCTGATGCTGGCCTTGTTGTTCACAATGGAAATGTCGGCTGGTAATGTGTTGCTGTTGCTATTGCCGTTGCTGATATTGTCGTTGTCTTCAGTGGCGTTGGCGCTGTAGTCTCCGGAGGTCCGCTGATGCATTCGCAAGAGACGATCGCGGTACAAGTATCGCTGCTTCTGACGATAGTTACGCAGGAACTCCCTAAAGTGTCTCTTGACAGCTTTCAAGTCGACGCCATCCCCGTCCATGTCATCGTCCTCTCCCACCCTCGTCGGGTTTGATGTGGACCCATCTGCATTGCCTGGTCTCTCGGTCTGGAGGTTCTGGTACGAGTAGTAGATGCGATCCTGGTCGTAGTCCATTGTAATTAGTAGTTGTATTGATTGATGTGCGTTGGATCTATCTTCTCAGATGGTTGGTGGTTTGTGTTGAAAAGTTATCTGTTTTTATGTTGTGCTTGATGCTGTTGTTGATGCTTGATGATCGATGTGATCAATGATCCTCGTCATTTTCATTTCGTGTCTTTTTGTTTGCCAAAGTTCAAAGTAAAGCGCGCCACTGTGAAAATTTGAAAGTAGCGCGGAGTGATTTTCTTGTGCACCACAACGGATGATGTACATACCATACATACAAGTATTACGGTAACAAGCAAGTATCTATCGGCAACAATAAGCGAGAAGGATGGTAAAAATGAATTGAAATGTATTATATTGATACTGAATACGTTCAACGTGGTGAACCAATGTTTAAAATTATGTTCATTTGTTCCAGCCAAATCCTGCATTCTCAAGGCGCTGAGTGTCAGCCTTGGATAGTCTATTTTGATGTTTCAATATGACTCCCTCTTTGATAGCTTTGTAAGACTTCCTGATGACTCTGCACCACCGTCCCAGAGAAAGGTACTCATTGTTTATTGTTTTGGACCGTGATCGAGGCACATTGCAGTGCCCAAACTCTACTTTGAACGCCATAAGTTCATCGAAGCGCGCATCAAAAGGAGATTTCTTACAAAGATTCCACTCAAACCCTGCATTCTCAAGCCGCTTCATGCCAGCCTTGGATAGTCTATATTTCGGTGTTCCTCCTTCTTTGATTGCTTTGATAGACTTCCTCATGTGAATGCACCATCCTCCAAGAGAATAGTGCTTATTGTTTCTTGACCATGGTTGAGGCACATTGCAGTGCCCATACTCTGCTTTGAACGCTATAAGGTCCTTGAAGCGCTCATCAAAAGTCTTATAGAGGCTCCACTGAAATCCTGCATTCTCAAGGCGCTTAATTTCAGCCTTGGATAGTCTATGCCCTCCATTTTTGATAGTTTTGTAAGACATCCTAACATTACTGCACCACAACCCCAGAGAATAGTGCTTATAGTTTCTTGAGTATGTGGCAGGCACATTGCAGTGCCCAAACTCTGCTTTGAATGTCATAAGGTCCTTGAAGCGCTCACCAAATGTGTGTTGACCTTTTCTTGCTTTGGGAACCCTTGTAGCGGTTGTTACAGCCGACACTCCATCAGAAGAACCTGGATTAGCATCTTCGTTGCTAGTCAATGTAGTATTCTTTGTTACGAGGATGCCTGATGAAGCATGAGACGGGCACCATGCTTCCAATGGTTCCTCTTCTGCTGGAACATAATAGGCGAGGCGAGAGCAACCTTGACCACAACCTTGACCCGCTTGATTCTCCTTGTCCCACCGGCAGCGACTAATTCCTTTGATGCACTACTAGTACTAGCCGTGTCTATAGTACATGCACGTCTCTTTTGGCCTACAATTTCCTGCAATTCATTTTCTACCACCTGTTTCTCTTCTTGCTCACTGCTGATTTGTTTTTCCAAGAGAATAATGAATTCCTTAACCAATCGGTCAAGCTGAACATACAAAATTTCATTAGCGTATTGTAGGAGAGGAGCCCAGCGGCGTCATGACGAGGATGATAGATACACACACACATATTCTTGAATATCATTTCGTCTCAGTATGTGTACTTACTTACAATGTGATCAAATTGCGGATCCCCGCGACATGTTCTATATGTTGGAATATGAGCCCTACAGGTTGGGCATTCATGATTGCACTTGTGTAAGCTCTCCTTTATGCATTTACCACAGAAGCGGTGATTGCATTCCGGGTTGACGAGCGTGCCAGTGAAGGGTTCCAAGCAGACGGCACATTGGAATGCTTCCTCACGAAATTTCTTGAGGGATGCAAGGACGGAGAATAATGTGAACATGATTGACGAGAATTGAAGATGCTGGTAATGTGTTGTTGATTGATTGTTTGGGAAGTTATTTATTTTCATTCGTTGATTTTTTTTAATTTCAAGCGGAATGTAGAATTGCACATGGCACTGTTCGTTGTGCTGTTGTACTGGCTACTAGGATATTTCCGGTAGAAAGATGTGTACTACGTATAGGTAGTATTTTGCTCCTGAATAATTGTTCAATAAGAGTAGAAGGCTAAAATGTTATCATCGCTTGCGTTTTCTACCTTGATACTTCTTGATAGCTTACTAATGATGTCAAGTCAAGATTCTTGTTCCTAAGCAAGTAATAGATTACTGAAATGGCACTATTCTCGCACGATGCTGTGACCACAAACGATGGAAGACTGATATTGGAACATACAATATTGGGAGGAACATAATGCTCAATAGCTTCAAAGACCTTTTTGCCATACTTTCTGATCCCAATCTCATATGATGTTTTGTCCTCTGGATGCTGCTGCATGTTAGATTGTAGCTTCATTGCAAACTCCTGAGATGGGTCAATTCATAGCACACGATTGGCATCAAATGGCATAAAGTAAATCACCCCGCCATTTGCTACCGCTACACTTCCCCATTTCACAACACCGGCATTTGCAAAGTCATTTCCTACTTTCGTACTGTCTTGCGTTTCGGGATCATACCTCAGAGTGCGATTAGCGTGAAACGGTAGCCAGTAGATACACCCATCATCTCCCGGTATGGCGCTATTATATCCCAATGTACCGATATTATCATGCTTAGCTTTCCCGACAACAGAGTGAGTACAAGTATTGCTTGCCACATCTATTTTGAGATTTTTAGCGCCCACGTAAGTTGCTCCCTTGGCAGCATAAATATGCCCATCTCTGCCCAATGCACTGCTGTTGCCATCATTGAAAGGTCCCCAATCTTCTCCTTTATTCAAAATGGTGATTGATTGTGTGAATGGATCAAATCTAATTATGCGACGGATTCGGTGAGAAATCCCGTACAAGTAGTTGTCAGTGTGAGCAACCGTTCCTATGTACTTGGCCTTGTTAGTCCATAGTCCCATGTCCTCTCCGACACTAGATACTGTGTCATCGACAGGATTTAGTTTCAAGATTCGACGTGCAGACAAGGGCATAGAGTAAATACACCCATCAATTGTTGCAAGTGCCCCTGAAGACCACATTCTTGAAGCACCGCTCACCTCCTCTGGTATTTCAACATCAGCAAGAAGGGTTACTCCACAGTTGTTGGTGTCTATCTTTAGAAAATGATTGGAGTTATAAGGAGCACAGTAGATACATCCATTTCCTGTCAGCACACCGCACTTCCACTTCCATCTAGCATTTCCTAGGTCAGGTCCAATCTCTGTCAAAGATTCATCGACAGGATCGAACTTGACAACACGACGAGCAGAGGCAGGAATCCCGTAGATACAATTATTAGCTCCAACGATAGATGCAAACCATTTACCATTCCCTTCAATCGGGTTACCAACAAGTCTCGTGATGGAACCCAGACACATGAAGGGTGATTGTTTGCGTGGTGGCAAGTGCTAGTGGCATGGAAGGTGGCGAGGACGTTGTTTGTGACATATCAATTCTCTTGCTGATGCTTCACACTGCGTACTACTCGTGGCTTGGGATCGGGGCTAATACAACTGCTAATACTCTAGCTAGTACATATTAGCACTAGCAGCTACGCACAACGGTACATTATGTATGTACAGTACAGCGCAGCCAGCGCAGCCAGCGCAGCTGGCTGGCATCTGATTGTTTTGGATTTTCTTATACGATACTCTCATTTCATTACACCATCGCCCAAGAGAAGCATTCTCACCAGTAAAAGGAACATCACAATGACCATACTTTTCTTTGAAAGCCATGAGATCATTGAAGACCTCGTCAAATTTTCTTCGAAGAGACCACTTGAAACCCGCATCGTTCAAGCGTTGAATCTGTTCATCAGATAGTTTTATTTTTGGCTCCTGATTGTGTTGCTTCTTCTTATGAAACTCTCAGTTCACTACACCATCGCCCAAGCGACGCATTCTAGCCAGTTTGAGAAGCATCACAATGCCCATACTTTGCTTTGAAAGCCATGAGATCATTGAAGCGATCATCAAATGACTGTATTGGTGCTGGTCTTTTTCTCTTATTTCCTGATTTTTGTTGGGCGGCATCTACCTGTACTTGAGCTGACGGTGTAGAGTAAGAATTCTCACTTTCCTCGTCACTGGATACCATTTTATGTTGGAATTGTTGGACTGTATCTACTACACATACACGTTCTGATGATGACGAGTCATTCTCACTTTCTTCGTCACTTGATAGTACCATTTCTTGTTGGACTTGTTGATGTCGTACAGCATGACTGCCAAAACTACGTCTATCATTGACTCCATCGATAGCTTCTTGCAATAAAGTATCAAGGTAATCGTTATCTTCTTCATGATCACTTTCTTCTGTCATCTTCTTCTCTTCTCCGACTGGAGGTTTGTTCGATGAGGCATTTCTTGTTGCATCAGCAATCGGTAATCTAGTTTGCTCCTGATTAATAAAGGGGAGTTGTTCTTCTGCGGTTGTGTTGTTTGCTGCACCAGCATGAGCATGATCCGTCATACCAGCATATTGTTGTTCTGTGAGGTAAACTATACGTAGAATGGGCATGGTCGATACACTTCTGATATTAGAATAGAAATGGGTGGGCGATGTGACGAGTTTTAATCTTCCCGAGGAGGTCAATTTGAAATTCCGTGGGGGTTGTCTTATTTAAAAAGCGGTCTTAAAATACATGAAACCAATTTTTGTGGGGGGAGGCGAGCCGACTGGTTCTAAATAAATAACGCAAAGATTAATATATAGTTTCACTATAAAAAAGCTCAATCGGAAGGACTGGTTCTATCATTCAACTTGAACTACACGTACTATCTTGTGAAGAGATGTGACCATATTCTTCTTGCCAAAAAGCATTTCTAAGATCCTTCTTTCTTTTCTATTCATAATTTTATTGAATGCGAATGGAATTCAACCTGGTAAAATACAATTTGCACACCAAACCTGGCAATCATTTTCCAAAATCTTTGAAATAATAAATGCTGTGACAGTCTGAAGTCGGACATATTTTAATAATCGTCCAAAACAAAAGACACTTCCAATTTACAGCCCCTATTTACAGCATTGGAAAGCCACTATATGGCTATTTACAGCTAATACCAACACCCTATTACAGCCACAAAAACACTCTCACTTTATCTCTCTCAAACCACTACTTTTCAAATCGGCTATTTCCTTCTTACAGAGTAAGAAGGGGGTCAGTCACATAATTTACAGGTCAACTAGCTGAAGTTTTTGGGTCACACCCCTGCCAGAAACCCAACCGTCCGAAAAAACGATTTGAAACGTCGTGAAAACAAAAGAAGCTACAGTATGTAGAGCCGAACGAACCATTATTTTCCAAACAACAGTATTCCGGCACAGTATTCAGTCCATACATACATCCATCTCCTTCCTGAAGAATCGAATCCATCCATGCACAATGCAGATTACTAATACAAGGCTAGCAAAAAGAACATTTCTTGGTTACACCTTAGCATTCATTCTCATTGCTGCATATTGCTATACCGCATTGGACATTCATAATTTTCTCAATGACTATGTTGGTGCCGTGAGTCAGAAGCAGACAGAAACAATGACCAGTGCAAATGGTGAGCATGCTAATAATGAACCAGCAGTAGCATCATCAGTAGCAGCTTCAAGACTTGAA
>Ga0115005_10003778_pt1 | contig 12119 bp, 9 predicted proteins | sample ArcOceMetagenome_FD_87163 | JGI IMG/M metagenome (GOLD analysis project Ga0115005, IMG submission 87163) | Marine eukaryotic phytoplankton communities from Arctic Ocean - Arctic Ocean - Greenland ARC118M Metagenome | ecosystem: Environmental > Aquatic > Marine > Oceanic | place: Arctic Ocean...
AAATTCCGCGAATGTCCCGAAAAGTTGTCCCAACGCTCGCTACAGTTCAGCCCCACCCACGCCGCGTATGTCCGAAAAGGTCACTCACTACTTCGCGATTTATTTGGATAGACAGAAGTCGCGCAAATAAGCGTTAGGCACTGATTTTTGAAGGGCATAGTTTTTAAAAAAGGTTATCTATTATAAAAGCATGTAAACACAAAAACAAAATATTCAACGGACAAACACAAAAACAAAATCAACTTCAACCAAGCGAGCTTCAACATCGCATTAGACGATAACAATATTACTGAAAGAATGGCAAATCATAGAGATGAAGAGTGGGGAGAAGAAAAGAGTGGCAGAAACAGCGGATCTGGTTGCGGCAAGACGAAGTGTTTCTTGTTCTTAATCCTCTTGGTTGGTGGCTCAGCGGGCGCTTTGGTTGGATTTTTCGGAGTTGACGAAATTAAAACTTGGTTCGGTGTAGAAACTAATTCTAGTACGGGTACTGGTGATAATGGCAGTGGCGGTGGTACTGATACTGGCGGTGGTACTGATACTGGCGGTGGCACTGATACTGGTGGTGGTGGTGGAAACACCGTCGACCCAAATGCTTGCAATGGACTTCTATCTAATTGCGACATGAAAGTGAACGAGCTCCTTTTTGCATCTGTGCATAATAGTAATCATCATGAAGCTCCCTTTCCAAACAATGAGAAACCATTGGAAGAAGCTCTTGATGCGGGTTACCGTGCGCTTATGATTGACGTATGCCAGTGCCCTGTAGAAATAGGTGGAGTGGAAATTATGGAAACGGTTTTTTGTCATGGATCTTGCGTGATTGGCCGTAGGGATCCTGAAGAGGTTTTCACCAATATCAATACCTTTTTGAATGATAATCCAAAGGAAGTGTTGATCTTTAATTTTGAGCTCTCGGACGGTAATACAGGAGTACGTCCGACGCCTCGAGAATTATGGGGTGTTATTCCCGACGTTGGACTTAAATCCAAGACATACAATTACAATGGTAGTGAATGGCCCACTTTGCAAAATATGTTGGATGATGGTAAACAAGTAATCATGTTCAAACATTCAGGAATGACGTGTACAAGTGCTGATGCTGGAGTTACAGGTTGCGTGAAAAGGATTGCTGAGTTCCATGAGTATGCAGTTGAGACAAAATATGAGTTTAAAGATGTAACAGAAGTCGAGAATACGAGTTTCAGTTGTTCAGGTGATAGAGGAACACAAAGTACTAAAGACTTTTATGCAATCAATAATTTTGTGCCGACCCAATTTGGGTGGCCGAGTAAGAGCGCGTCAGAGACTGTGAACTCTAAAGCTTTCCTCGAACAACGCCTCCAGGACTGCGAGACAGTGGAAGGCTTGAAACCGAACATTATTAATGTTGATTTTTGGGACACTGGTGATGTTGTCGATGTTGTAAATGAAGTCAATCAGGCGAGAGCTTCGCAAAATTAATGTCTATCAGATAAATGTCTTTGGGGTAATAATTAAGAATGACACTTCTTTAAAAAGTTATGTGCTTCATTCATCGCTCTACATCAACTGTACAGTTCAATTCTTGTACTGCAGATTGAAGATTGTCATTCTCCAAAGAAAGTCCGCAATCAGTTTTGGCGGAGAAAGAAGCAAGTCTCCATGCTGTCTCTATGACATGATTTTTCACATTAGTATCAACTGATCCCCGAGCTTCCAGGCCCGGAAAGCGATTGACTTCCATCAACCAAGGTTTCAGATTGGTGTCAATAATGTAATCGAAGCCCATTATCTTTGGCACTGTCGAGAACAATAAAGTGACGGAGGAATCATTACAATCTGACTGAAGATACCCTTGCAAGACATCTGACACAGACTTTTTCACCGAGTCCCACATGTTGATGAATGCGTCATTGCCATATTGATCTTCCATGAAAGCTTTCAGAGATTCAAAATCATATTGAATCATTCCATCTCCTTCGATTCTTCCTGAATTTGTCATGTAAATTTCGTCAGTTGAACTTGAACTTGAATTCTCATAAACAGACTCTGCTAGCTTTGCCAGTCCTTGGTTCAAGAGGTATACACTACTGCGATTATTCTCTGTGCAGTTCTTGATATATACTACATAAACTCGGATTGAGAATTTTCTACCATGATACAGCATGGAAGGTTCTATGAGCCTTTGACAGAGCACAAGTTGCCCGGAATCTCTATTTCCAGTGAGAGCCTCGATCCCAAGATTGTCAACAATTCTATTGCCGTGAGAACCATATCCAGCTCGCTCTTTCATAATCCACCGAGTCTCGGGATTTGCTGCACAGAAATCCTGCAAGATTGTTTGATCGCGAGGAAGCACGTATCCTTTGGGCCATTGTACTGATGCCGTCCCAGAATGAATTAATAAATCGTGCAGTAAAACCTTGTCGTCCAAATGAATTAATGCTGGGTCATCAAAAGGCGACTGGTTAATGGAGGCGATCTGCAGCAAGGAATCCTTTTCCATTGATGAAACAACACCGCCTTGAAAAAAATCACAAGTAGATTTCGATGCTACGGCAAAGAACCATTGATAAATTGGTGAAGCGTTTGGAGATGATGCGGCATATTGAAGCAGCTGCAAAGGAGTGAATGCCAACGAACTCCCATTTGAAGCTGCTTCCTTCGCCGTACACGTACTTCGATGATGAAGTTCCCATAAAACAGCTCCGTAAAGCCCAACCAAATTGGCATCAATATCATTCAAATCCTTGATCCTATCCAATGGTACTACGGAAGAAAGTATGGATTCAGCCCCTTCGAAATCATCTAGTCGTAGAGAACAAAGCACAGCACTATATGCACAATTCGCCACTTTGCCTTTTACTGACGTCATAGGTGAGTCTCTGTCTCTGTCCTGACTTAATTTACAGACAGCGAGGAAGTCGGATCTAGAAGAATCATATCGCATGAGTCTCTGCAGTGCCTCACCCCGACCTATTCTGACATCAATCTCAATGGAATCATTTATAGAATCATCAACATTGTCATGAATTAATGAAAGCGTGCAGTCGTGTACTTTTAAAGCGTCCTTGTCACGGCCGACACGACTGAGGGAAGAAGCATAAAGTGAATTGCACAGCACTCGAATGGGTGGCGGCTGTGCCGAAAATTCCTCATGATTTGTGATTTTCTTCCAGAGGCTAACTGCTGAATAGGCCGCGGTGATGTTGGTTTGTCCGCTAGTTGTAAGCTGCATTGCGTCTCGTATTTGTTCTACGTGTACTGGATTTTGATTCCCCCGTTGACTGTTTGTTTGGATGCTGAAACCATTAATTCGAACCAGTGAAAGGCATGCTATATTTATCAGGAGGAGCAATATTGGAATTACATGGTTTCCTGTGGTCTTTTTCATGTTGATGTTTGTTTGATGTATACTTTGAACTTGTTCAGAATTTCTGTGTCATTTGATGGATGTGATTGCAACTAACTTCTTTCACCGGAAAAATCCCCAAAGGAAGAGAACACGTTGAAAGTACTGAAGAAAAGATTGAGTTCATTCAAGAAGAATTATATCTTGATGTATTCCGTATTCCCAATGGTATTTGAATTACGAGTTACAGTACTACGAGGGAGTCACCACCACCTCTCACCTCTCACATTTATTTTTAATAAACCTTGTCTTTCTTCTTTCTTCGTGATGTAACCTTTTACGTGCGAATGGGCGCGCCACGATCTTCTCAAAAGATATGTGAGATGAGTCAGTGATGTCACAAACTGATGTCACATGTGAACACTGAACGCTGAACGCCCTGAACTTCCTGATCACCTCAGCTCAGACCTTCCATACATTATATCCTGATTATATCCAACACCCGACACAACAAGAATTCCAGATACACTTAGATGAAATCTTGGCTTTGTCTCTTTCTGGGTCTTTTGCAGCTACAACTTTGTTTGGCATTTGTAGTGTCGAAATCCCAATTTTCTATAAGAGGCGCACGTGCTCACAGCAAGTCCGATTCAAGCATGTCAATGAGTAAAATGCAGACCGATGCCGATACCGATGCAGAAACTTCTACTACGATCAATCCACTTCATTCGAAGAGCATCCCCAAGGCGGAAACTGGAGTTCTGTCCCTCTTAAAAAAATATCCCACCGCCGATGGCCGAGGTGTCAAAATTGCCATACTCGATACTGGGTGTGACCTCGCAGCGGCTGGACTCACTACAACTAGCGATGGGAAACCCAAGTATTTGGATTTTATTGACTGTACTGGAGGCGGAGATGTGGACATGAACAAGACTGTAGCGTTCGACAGTAGTGTGGAGAGCAAGAATATTGTTGCTGGGATGTCAGGTCGAAATCTGACCTTGGGCGGGTGGGCGTCGGACGTAAAGGAATTTCGATTGGGTGCGGTTCGGCTATTTCATCTTCTTCCTCGCTCGGTGGAGAGGAGGATTCGTAGAGAAAGAAAGGGTGCGTTTATGATCAAGCACGAGGCGCTGATTTCAGAGACGCAACTGTCGTTAGATGCCGTGCGGGAGGGGGTCAACGTTAACGGTGAGGATAAGAATTCCACAAAGAACAAGGATGTGAAGGAATTGGAATTGCTGTTGGAACAATTGCAAGGTATTGTTGAATCTTATGAGGATTCAGGGCCGCTAATGGATATCATTATGTTCAACGATGATGACACTTGGAGAGCTGTGATTGATCTTGAGGCAAATGGTGATCTGGCGGAATCGATCCCCATGGCACCTTTTGGATGTGATGGACAATTCGGTGAGCTTGCATTTGGTTCCGCAGTTACATTCTGCGTTCAGGTTTATGATGAGGGAAAAACTCTTAGCATTGTCACTGATGCAGGTTCCCATGGAACTCATGTGGCGGGTATTGCGGCAGCAAACTTTGTGTCGGAGGATTGTGACAAGAGTAGCAATAACGCACACGTGAATGGAGTAGCTCCGGGGGCTCAGGTGCTGGCTTGTAAGATTGGAGATGGGCGACTAGGTAGTGCTGAAACTGGAACTGGTTTGGTCCGAGCTTTGATTGCTGCAAAAAAATACGGTTGTGATTTAGTAAACTTATCTTATGGAGAACCTTCCTGGCAGCCCGACAGTGGACGTGTGGCTCAAACTTTTTCTGATGCTGTGCACAAGTGGGGAATGACTGTTTTTACATCTGCAGGAAATGATGGACCTGCTCTATCGTCACTCGGATCTCCTGGAACCTTAAGCGCCCCAATCACAGTTGGTGCTTATGTATCTCCCGAAATGATGGTAGATCAATATTCAACATTGCCACCGGAGGAAGATGCACCGCTCGAAGGAGCGAGTTACTACTTTTCTTCAAGGGGGCCAACACCCGATGGAAGCAACCCTGATATTTGTGCTCCGGGAGGTGCCATCAGTCCAATCCCCCGCCATGCTTTACAGGGGAAAGCTCAGTATCATGGAACAAGTATGTCATCTCCCAACGCTTGTGGAGTAGCTGCGTGCGTCATTTCTGCGTTGAAACAGCAAGGAATAGATAATTGCGGGCCAATTGAATTAAGGAGAGGTCTCGTAAACTCGGCCACTTCCGTGGATATTACTGATCCTTTTGCTCAGGGTTCTGGGCTCATTTCTGCGGTGGGAGCTGTCGACTATATCGTCTCGAATCACGGGAAGGACGGACAAGGTCTAGCAATAGACGTCAGTATTCCGTCAAGGAACAACGCAAGAGGGATCTACATTCGAGATGTTTTTGAGCTAGAAGGTCCGATGACTTTTGGTGTATTGGTACAACCTCGATTTAATCATGCAATCAAGCGGACTGCAGAAGAAATGCAAGAACTTCTTGCGTTAGAGCTTGACCTTGAGCTCAAACCAAACAAACCCTGGGTTAAATGTCCTGAAAGCATGACGTTGTTATCAGCTCAAGAACGCAATGGTCAAACCTTTTCAGTTCGCTTGGATGCGACAGATCTAACGCCTGGTGCTCATTTTGCAACCATTGACGCCATTGATACATCTGATCCTGGAAGAGGAAGTATTTTCTCGATTCCTATTACAGTCATTGTACCGCATTCAAAATTTACTAATGAAGAAGCGCCTGACTTAAAGCTCAATGATGAAGAACATTTTAAGAAAAATGCAAACGGGATAGACTTCTCAACTGCGTTTAAGCTTACTCAAGGTGTGCCTAATAGAAGATTTCTCACTGTCCCTCAGAGTGCTGAATGGGCCACGATCAAGTTGAGGAGCACAAGCCCCCATGCGTCTGGACAGTCACCCCAAAATGTGTTGCTACATTCTATCCCATTTGTACGAGGAGACCTTCCAAACACCCGAATTCAACTGAAGAGAGTGTTTCAAGTCAAGGAGGGAGTGGAACAAGAATATCATATGCGTGTTAAGGGAGGTTCCACGCTTGAACTCTGTTTACAACTTCTGTGGCTTGCTAATCCTTCACCGGCTTCAATTATCGCTGACATTGAGTTCCATTCACTAAACGCCTGCACCCCAACACTAGTTGCTACTCAACCGGTCACAATCGCGGCAGCCACGGAATTTGCTAGGCTTGGAGCAAGCGCACCACTTCGATCGGAACAGTTGAATCCTACTGCAAGTCTCAAATTTGTTGAAAGAGCTATTCGGCCTGAAAAATATGATATCAAAGGTGGCTCGGTTGAGCTTGATGTCCTTCCTCCAAGTGATGCTGAGATTCAAGCCTCGTATGACGCAGAATCTGACGATATCACTAGCCCGGATGGGTCTCAAATCTATGAAATGCGTCTACATTATAAATTTAAGATCGAGGGAGATAAACCAGTTGCAGTGACACCTTCTGTGCCTTCGCTTTTCAACCAACTATATGATTCGCCTCTTGACTCTCAGTTGTGGGTGCTCAAAGACAGCAATTCACAAGTTTTGGGTTACGGCGGTGCGATGCACCATGCAGATTCAGTATCTCTGAAGAAAGGCGATTATACTTTGTCTTTACTTTTACGCCATCCAAATCGCAATTTACTTGAACAGATGAAAGACATTCCTTGTCAAATTAAACTCGACCTTTCCAGTCCACTAGCATGTAAAGTATATGGTCACCTTGACAAGGCCTCCACGCCTGGTGTCACAGATGATGACCGCTCTCCATTGAATTCTATTCAACTTCGAAAGGGTAAGAAACTTTTTGTCGCATGTTTTAATAGAATCTTTCCTCGTTTCAATAGTTTCTAATGTTATGCTATGCAGGGTCCCATCAAGATATTTATGTCTCAAGACCCACAGATGATCTTCCCGATTGGATTGCTCCTGGAGACATGATGGTGGGCGCTCTTTCTCTTGATAAGGACAAAGTAGGTGCAACATCGATGAAGCTTGTTTATGCAGTCCCTCCGAAGGCTAAAACAAAGAAAGCTAGCGAAATCGCAAATGATGATGAAAAGAAGGATGATTCGATAGAAGATGTGATTTTCAAAGCCAAATTAGACTACTTGGCTAGCATCCGATCGAAGGATGACAGTGCTTACAAAAAGCTTGCAGCTGATTTGAAAGAAGAAAAACCTTCGAGCATCCCTCTTCTCTCTGAACTCTTGTCATTTGCCAGGAAAGCTCCAGTTCCTTCCTCTGAATCAAATGAAAACGAATGGAGAGCCAAAGAAGTTGAAGAAGTCTATGATGCATTGAAAACATCAAATGGTGGTCCTATTGATGAAGGTGTCCTTGCGCAATACTTTGGTTTGAATCAACCAGATGATGATGAATTGAAGGAGGACGAGGAAGCCAAGAAACTGAAGAAAGACATGAAAGAGCAAAGAAAGGCACTTCGAAACACACTTTTTGCCAGAGCGAGTATTCTTGGAAAGATTGCTACGGAGGATGCGAGCGCAGATGCGTTTGATGAATCTGTGAAACAGATGAAGAAATGGGTTGGAGCTAAAGATCTCGATGATGATAACGACAAGATTCAACTGTCGATCACTCTAGCTCGTCACGCCAAGCTTTGTCAGAATAAGAAGGCGACCGCACTATCTATTCTGTTGAAGGCAAGGAAAGATCTATCTGATAAAGGCTACAAAGAAATCACCAGCGAGCTTGTGAATGTGTATGACTCATTTGAGGGGATGAATCATTTGATTGAGAACGCAAATGATGATATATTCAATCGCTTCCCTGTCCTTAATACACCCCTATAGACAATCATTTAAATTTTAGTATATTCAATACCATCAAGAAATCCATACTCGTGCACGTACACGTATCATACTGTATTGTAGTCATTTTGATTCATTCATTCATTCCTTTTGAATTTGTGCTAAAAATCGCGCTTGCGCGCATTTCCAGGAAAACAAGAACGACACACGACATCTCCCATCCCCTCCACATCACAGGGGCCCACAGCTAAGCTCTCCACCAAATCAATCGTCACCTTCAAACCTGGTACAAACCTGATAGTAACTCGCAATAATCATTTATCCTTCACACTCCAATCTCTTAATTTGAAGCAAAACCAGGTACCATACTAGCTAGTATAATTTCCCCATTTCATCATTCAATAGGTTGTCTTTTGGTTTCATTCAAAGGAATCAATTTGAGCAACAATGGAGCACAAGAAGAACGAAAGGAGCATCTCAGCAACCAAAACCACTTCTTGTTCGGAAGTTCTCGTTTCCCAGTTCTGGAGAACGCCTCTATATCAAATCAACGGCAGGGGTTTATCAAATGACACGACGAGCGACACTACCGACGATCTTCCAGGAAAAGAGCAAGTGAAAGTACCTAAGTCTGGACTTTATGGATTCGTTTTCGGTACAAAGAAGCATGGAGAGGATTTTGAATCTGTGAAGCAGCATCATAGATTAGATGAGGTGAAAAAGGAGAATAACGATTTGGCGCAACACTGTGGTTGCACCTTTAGGGCAACATTTTCAATCGAAAGACCCGATCAAAGTATTTATAGTGACTCCGTACTGATTCCGTTAACGAGCCCAACTTCAAAACATAGACTTTTGACTAGCACGAGGGTAGGGAAATCTTTTTATTTGCCAAAAGGAACCAAAATCAACATTGAATGTTTGACATCTTGTGACAATGGCAATTCTTGTGAATGGGGTTGGCGTATAGTGCTTCAAAAGAAGTATGAAATAGAACAGTCTGAGCCATTTCAACCGTCTAAAAGAGCCAGGAAAAATGAAGATATATCAAACCATAAAAGTGATGAGAGCAAAATTCAATCAGAACCATTTGACTACCAAAAGATAAATTTTGCTCCAATTCAAAGCTCCAAGAAGCCTGTTCTGTGCACCAAGTGTTGTCGGAAATTTCCCAATTGCAAAGCTGTTCGCAATCATTACATATCTGGGCATGCACCGAAAGTTGGTGACGATAGTAACGAAAGTGATGATGACTATAGTGATTTAGTCGGCCCAAAAGTATTTCGCACGCCTCTGGATACTGCATATGAAGATGACGATGTGGTAGTTGTAGTGAAACCACAAGGTGTGCCTGTTCAGGGTAAGAATTTGTATTTTCTTCACGCAGCTTTTACTTTCGACCACCTTTTTCATTCCTTTAGTTCCCTGACATAAATACGGATAGGTAGCAAGTGGACTCTGCCAAAATCAGATTTACTCATGCAATTTCAATCAAAATTGAATAGGTCAGTTCGGATTTGTCTCCTACCGTTTGATTGACAATATCCATGTGTATTTCAGCTAAATTCTTGTTTTGTTAAAGAAAGGGCGATTTGACGAAGCCACGCGTGACACATAGGTTAGATGGTGCAACCGGAGGTCTACTTGTCGTCGCCAAATCAGCAGAAGCAGAAAGGAATATGAAGAAGAACTTTATGAATAGATTGTGCAAAAAACGCTATAGAGCAATCGTATTTGGAAAAGTAATTCAAAATCAGCATAAATACTCTGATCTACCGGTCGGGGAAGACGACTGCGATGATGATATTTATTCTGGTATGGGGGTCATAAATGTGGCATTGGGTGGTAAAGATTCAATAACACGCTATCGAGTTGTTAAGTACACAATATGTGATCATCCATTGGTAAGTTTTTCTTGGTTGAATTCTTTTGTATATTCATAGAGGTGACGCGAATCTTATTCTCTTCTTGCTGGTCCAATTGCCTCAAGGCGCAAGGATTCATCACCACGGTTGACCTCTTTCCGCTGACTGGCCGTAGGCATCAGCTACGCAGACACTTGCGATTGATTGGTCACCCAATCTGGGGTGATTTTCGCTATGCGGCGTACTCTAAAACTGACAGGATTTCTAGTAAGGATAGTGATAATGATTTGGATTGTAATTGTTCCGAGGAAGATATGAGGTACAAATCATCAGATAAAAATCCACACAGTCAGATGTGCCTTTGGGCCTTGGAAATTTCGTTCCCACATCCATGCAAAGACGAAACTGTTCATGCTTCGATTGATGAGCCATTGTGGTACGAAGAACTTCGCGCTGCCCTTAGTGCGACCAACAACAAAACTGTGTCGGCATAGGCCGGCTTCGTCCAAAACAAAAATGACAACAGATTATAGTAGAAAGTATGTAGTTAAAAATAAAAGGTCCAAAGAGGTTAAAATTAGAAAAAACGTGAGGGATTTGAAATCTGACAATAATGTACTCATGGATGGAATATGAGTTGAAAAAACAACTTTACCTAAGCCTTTATCCCTGTACCTGTAGAGGCAACTCAAATTCCGGTTACGTTATTATCACACCCGTTGTCCATCCATGGTGAGTACCCTCCACGAGCGTTGAGGTTGTGTATTAGGTTCAGGGAAATTATTGTTCAGGACGACATGGAAGTATGGAAGTACCCGGTATTGTACCTACGACGTACGAGACTGCCTCCTGTACAGAGATGTGAGAAATAGTTCAGAAATCGGTCGTACACTGATGGAGGCCATGTGATGGTACTTGCTTGCTTTTTCACGAGGCAGCATGATAGCAACGTTTTCATTACTTACTAGAATTGAAAAGTTGTCTGCTGGTTTCTCGTCGCAGAGTAACGAACCAGTGTGGTAGCAGATTCTTCGGGATCATCGCCGCCGAGGAGATTTTCTATTTGAGAAAAGCCAAATTTGGCCATGTCTGCGTGACTTATCGTAATGCTCATGGCTCATGTCGGGAGCTATTTGTCAGTGCTAAGCTGCTGGGTAAGATACTACTGCTTACTCGTTTATAGGAGTGCATTCTCCAAATATGACGCATATTAATATATATGATACCAGATATGGCACGATGGCAGCCCCTCGGTACAGTCAAGCACGAACGCCAAAGATTGCTGAAACAGCTTGGATGTATCCGGAAGGTAATAATGTTCTTTGTCAGGTTATTGTTTATAAATTAGTATGGACCTGATGCTCGAATGGTAGCTTTCCCAGAGTTGAAGAAGCACAAAGGCGAGGATGAATAAACACTACTATTTTATTTTCCAGCCAATTTCGCTTCTTTCGCCGCTTGTCTTCCAGCTGCTACCTGGGCTTGGATTGCTTCTTTCTCTGCCTTTTTGGCCGTTGTGGCTTTTTGTTTTTCAAAATAAGCCTTGGCGTTGGCTTGTTCTTTTTCGGCCGCTTTATCGGCAGTGGCTTGTTGCTTGGCAACACGCGCCGCTTCCTTCACCGGATCTTCTAGTTGTACTTCCTTGGGTGAGCTAATGTCTTCTACCTTGTAGGTTGGGAAAGACATATCAAGCTTTGCGTATCCTTCCTCGGGTTGGTATGCTCCAAGAGAGATCATCGTTGTGGGGTAGTTGTTGGTGTTGGTGTCTTGTAAAGTGTTGGTAGTGACAGAAGCCGTCGCAACCTGTGTCGCCAGAGTCAATCCGAACACAGCGCCGGTCACCAAAGCCCATCCCTGATTTTTACTTGAAGCCTCTAAGGGAGCAATGCGATTATTTCGTTGATGTTGTGGCCCAACAAAGGCGCTTGCACTAGCTGAGGTCAGAGCGACGGTGAACGCGGTAAAGAACTTCATCGTCGTCCGTTGGATTTTTCTAATGAACAGAAAAGATCCGATTTGAGATTGGTGTCAGTAGTGGATGCGCAGGTGTCATGTCAGTATGTACCGTACAATTACGAGTAGTAGTACATAATACCGGCGGCAACTACTCGTACCGTACGTAGTAGTGCAATCAATGCAATGCCGGACGGAT
>Ga0115005_10003780_pt1 | contig 12118 bp, 11 predicted proteins | sample ArcOceMetagenome_FD_87163 | JGI IMG/M metagenome (GOLD analysis project Ga0115005, IMG submission 87163) | Marine eukaryotic phytoplankton communities from Arctic Ocean - Arctic Ocean - Greenland ARC118M Metagenome | ecosystem: Environmental > Aquatic > Marine > Oceanic | place: Arctic Ocean...
ATTTGTAATAATTGGTAAAGGTTTTTCCAATCTTTTTAATTTTATTGGAAACATTTTTGTGGGGATATTTCATTTTATAATATCTATTTTATTATTCCTAAAACTACATGTAATAAAAATTGTTATAGCTGCTATAATCGGTTTAATTGCAGGTCTCTTTTTAGAAGTGAAAACATCAAAAAGATATGGTTCAGAACTATTATTAGAACCTAATTTTGAAAGCGCTAGACAATTATATAATAATGTAAATTTTTATAATGACTTAGTAAAACAAAAAGATACAGTAGGTCTTCAGAAAGTTTTTAATATTGATAAAGAATCCGCTGCTTCTCTTGTTAAATTTGAGATTGAGCCTCTAAGATTAGATGTTGATTTAATTGATTCATATAATGATTTAATTTTAACTTTAGACACACTATCAATTAGAAATTATAAGTATGAAGACTTTAAAATGGCATTTACAGATTATGACTTTAAAGTTCATAAAGTAACTGTTGTTGCAGAAAAAAATAATGTTTTTGATAAGTTAGATGATATAATTATATCATCTGTTGTTGATAATAAATATTTTAATCGATTAAAAGTTATAACAAACGAAAGCTTAAATAGAACAGACTCTTTATACCGCCAAAACCTAACTCAAATAGATTCTTTAAGAAAGGTTTATATGGAGGTTATGATGGAGGAAGCTAAAAAGCAAACAACAGGAACAAATATCGATTTAGGAGGAGAGAAAAGAAAGACTAAAGAGTTAGAGTTGTTTGATACGAATAGAAGAATAAATGAGGAGTTAAGGGAGTTGGCAATTGAAAAATCTGAAAAATATGAAGTTATAAATATTATTTCTAATTTTCAGCAAATAGGTTATGAAATAAAAGGTGTAACCAAAAATTATGGTTTTTTATTAGCAATGGCAAGTGCTGGATTAATGATCTTATTTTTGCTCTTTATTAAATTAAATAAGTTTTTAGAAAACTACAAAAAGTAAATAATGCAAACAGTTCTTATAACTGGAGGAGCAGGTTTTATAGGGTCTAATTTTATTCCTTATTTCTTAGGGAATAACAAAGAATTTAAAGTAGTCAATCTTGATTTGTTAACCTACGCAGGAAATCTTTATAACTTAACAGAGGTTGAAAACGATTCTAGATACACTTTTGTTAAAGGCGATATTTGTGATAGAAGCTTCATAGAAAGACTTTTTAGAAAGTATAAATTCACAGGTGTTATACATTTTGCAGCAGAATCACATGTAGATAATTCTATTAAAAATCCAGACACTTTTATTAAAACCAATATTTTCGGAACCTTTAATTTATTAGATGTTGCAAAAAATTATTGGATGGATACTACAAATAAGTATCAGAAAGAATTTAAAAATGCTAGATTTCATCATATTTCTACTGATGAAGTTTATGGTACTTTAGGAGAAACAGGACTGTTTACAGAAGAAACGTCTTATGCGCCTAATAGTCCTTACAGTGCTTCAAAAGCTTCTTCAGATTTTATGGTTAGAAGTTATTTTCATACCTATGGATTAAATGTTGTGACAACAAACTGTTCTAACAATTATGGGCCAAAACAGCACGACGAAAAACTGATTCCTACAATTATTCGAAAAGCAATTTCTGGAGAAAATATTCCCATTTATGGTGACGGGAAAAACATTAGAGATTGGTTGTATGTTTTAGACCATTGCAAAGGAATAGAACTTGCTTATCAAAATGGTAAAGCAGGCGAAACTTACAATATTGGAGGAGAAAATGAGCATAATAATTTGTATATTGCTACTACAATTTGTGCCATTTTAGATGAAATACTCCCGAAAAAAGCATCCTACAAAAAACAAATAACATTTGTTGAAGATAGATTAGGTCATGATTTTAGATATGCAATTGATGCGTCTAAAATAGAAAATGAATTAAATTGGAAATCAGATGAAAGCTTTGATAAAGGTGTCAGAAAAACCATTAAATGGTATTTGAAAAAATATAAACAATGAAAGGAATAGTTTTAGCAGGTGGTTCAGGTACAAGATTGCATCCTCTTACTTTATCGGTAAGTAAGCAATTAATGCCTGTGTATGATAAACCTATGATTTATTACCCTTTATCAACATTAATTTCAGCAGGAATTAGTGATATTTTAATTATTTCGACTCCACAAGATTTGCCTCTTTTTCAGAAACTATTAGGAAATGGGAATCAACTTGGATGTAAGTTTCAATATGAAATTCAAGAGAATCCAAATGGATTAGCAGAAGCTTTTTTAATTGCAGAAGCTTTTATTGCAAACGAAAGTGTTGCCCTTATTTTAGGAGATAATATTTTTTATGGCTCAGGATTATCAAAATTATTAAAAGAAAACACAAATCCCGAGGGAGGAATTGTTTATGCGTATCATGTAAATGATCCAGAAAGATATGGAGTTGTTGAGTTTGATGAGCATCAGAATGCAATATCAATAGAAGAAAAACCGAAAGAACCAAAATCTAATTTTGCAGTTCCTGGTATTTATTTTTATGATAACTCTGTTATAGAAAAAGCAAAAAAATTAGTACCAAGTAAAAGAGGAGAATTAGAAATTACAGACATAAATAAGGCGTATTTAAAGGAAGGTAATTTGTCAGTTAGAATATTGGACAGAGGTACCGCTTGGCTCGATACGGGTACTTTTAAATCGTTAATACAGGCAAGTAATTTTGTCGAGGTTATTGAAGAGAGACAGGGTTTAAAAGTAGGCTCAATAGAAGAAGCGGCTTTTACCAGTGGTTTTATAAATAAAAAAGAATTACAAGAATTAGCGAAACCACTTTTAAAAAGTGGTTATGGTAAAAATTTGATGGAAATTTAATGAAAGTAAAAGAAACACAATTAGAAGGTTGTTTTGTTATTGAACCAAAAATATTTGATGATAATAGAGGAAGTTTCTTTGAAAGTTTTAATAAAACAGTATTTGAAAAATTAATAGGTCTTAAAATTGATTTTGTACAAGACAATCAATCTATTTCTCAAAGAGGTATTTTAAGAGGGTTGCATTTTCAAAAAGGTAAGTTTGCTCAGGCTAAATTAGTACGCGTTATACAAGGAGAAGTTTTAGATGTTGTAGTTGATGCTAGAAAGGATTCAAAAACGTTTGGGCAATCCTTTAGTTGTATCTTATCCGGAGAAAATAACAAGCAATTATTTATTCCAAAAGGATTCTTGCATGGTTTTTCTGTTTTAGAAGATAATACCATTGTATCTTATAAATGTGATAATTATTATAATAAAGAGTCAGAAGGTGGCGTTATATTTAATGATCCAGAATTAAATATTGATTGGATGTTAGGAGAGGATGAAATTGTTTTGTCAGATAAAGATAATGAGTTAAAGATGTTTAATAACTTATAAATGAAACAATGTTTTAAGATTATACCGTTTAACATATAGATAACTAAAAGATTTATGTTTAAATGATATTTAGAAAATTAGATAAGCTATAAGTTATGAAAAAAGTAGTAGCATTATTGCCGATGAAAGGCACTTCAGAAAGAGTTCCTAACAAAAATTTAAAAGCTTTTAATGGTAAACCATTATATCATTATGTAATGAACACTCTTTTAAAATCAAAATTCATTGATTTAGTTGTTGTAAATACCGATAGTGAGTTTTTAAAATCCGATATATTATTAAATTTTAAAGATAGAGTTAAAGTTGTTGATAGAAATAATGAAGTTTGTGGTAATTATGTTTCTATGAATAAAGTTTTAGAGCAAGATATTTCTTCGATAAATTCAGAAATTTATATTCAAACTCATAGTACAAATCCTTTACTAAAATTAGAAACTATTGATAATGCGATAGAAAAAATGATTACATCTTTAAAAACAAAAGAAAATGATTCTGTTTTTGCAGTTTCTAGAACACAAAAAAGGTTTTACAATAAAGATGCTACCCCTATGAATCATGATCCTAAAATGCTAGTAACACAGCATTTAGATCCAATATTTGAAGAAAATTCGTGTTTTTATGTTTTTACGAAAAAAAGTTTTTTAAATACTGAAAGTAGGATAGGAGAAAAACCGTTTATGTATGAAATTGATAAAATTGAATCTACTGATATTGATGAGCCAGAAGATTTTATTATTGCAGAAGCACTGCATAAATTACTAAGATAATTTTCATACAAAGTACTAGAAATAAAAATTTTAAAGGGAAAATAAAAAGTATATGAAAAATTTTTCACACGATAAGAGTATTTTAAAAGAGAAATTACAAAATAAAGAGTTATCAATAGGTTCATGGTTAACAATTCCTCATCAAGCAGTTATTGAAATTATGAGTACAGCTGGGTTTGAGTGGCTAACAATAGACATGGAACATTCACCGATTAGTATAGAAACTATTATGAATTTAATAGGTCACATTCAAGGTAATGGAATGCAAGCATTAGTTCGTGTAAGTAAAAATGAGGAAGTTGCCATTAAAAGAGTTTTAGATGCTGGTGCAGATGGTGTAATTGTGCCAATGATTAAAAATAAAGAAGAAGCTATTGAAGCGGTAAGTTTTGTTAAATATCCTCCTTTGGGAAAACGAGGTGTTGGTCTAAATAGAGCTCAAAAATACGGAACAGCTTTTGATACATATCAAGATTGGGTTAAAAACAATGCTGTTGTAATTGCTCAAATAGAGCATATTGATGCCGTTAATAATCTAGAAGATATATTTTCGGTGCCAGGAATAGATGGTATCATTGTTGGGCCATACGACTTGTCTGCGTCAATGGGGTTTCCAGGGGAGTATGATCGAGAAGATGTTAAGGAAGCTCTTGAAAGAATAGATATTGTTGCTAAGAAATTAAATAAACCCCTCGGTTTTCATATAGTAGAATCTGATCATTCAAAAATTTTGGAGAAAATTAATAAAGGGTACTCATTTTTGGCATTTAGTTTAGATTTTTTCTTTTTAGGGGATAAAGCAAGGCAAGAAATGAATTTGTTAAAGGAAAAATTATAGTATGAAAAAAGTTTTGGTTTTTGGCGGTTTTGGTTTTTTAGGACATTATCTTTTAAAAGAACTTTTATCTAGAGGATATGAGGTGGTAGTGGCTGATATTAATGATAATTCTGAATTTAAAGATATAGTTCATTATTTAAATTGCGATATATCAGACCAAAAACAAGTTGATGCTGTTTTTCAAAATCAAAATTATGATATTGTATATAATTTGGCAGGCTTTGCGAATTTAGATTTTTCAATAAAAGCACCTTTAAAAACGATGCAACTAAATATTATTGGTAATATGTATGTTTTAGAAGCTTGCATTAATGCTAATATTAAGAAGTTTGTTTATGCAAGTAGTGCATATGCTATGAGCAATAAAGGGTCTTTTTATGGAATAAGTAAATTGGCTTCAGAAAAAATCATAGAAGAATATCATGAAAAGTATGATTTAGATTTTACAATTTTAAGGTATGGTTCAGTATATTCAGAAAGAGATTACGATAATAACTATATATATAATCTTGTTAAAAAAGCAGTTATGGAAAATGTAATTGACCACAAAGGAGATGGTAATGAAATAAGAGAATATATTCATGCAGGAGACGCGGCTAAATTATCTGTTGATGTAATTGAATCTGATAAATTTAATAATGTTCATGTAATATTAACAGGCACAGAAAGAATAAAACGTTCTGAATTATTTAACATGATAAACGAAATTTTAAATAATAAAATTGAAATAAATTATAATTATAATTATAATAATCATTATAAATTTACACCCTATTCTTTTGAACCATCTTTAAGTAGGAAATTAACTGCTAACCCTCATATTGATATGGGACAAGGCATATTAGAATGTATTAGATCTGTTTATAAGAATGAAAAATAAAGATCAAAATATATTTAAAACTAGCGCTCAGGATTTTAATCAGTTTGCCGCCAATTTTATTAAAGAAAAATTAGAAAAAATTACCCATAAAAATGTAATTAATATTGCCCTTTCAGGAGGCAGTACCCCTATACCAATTTTAAATATTTTGAAAGGGTTTAAGCTAAATTGGGATAAATTTAATTTTTTTTTGGTTGATGAGCGTTTTGTAAATATAAATAGTGACGAGAGTAATTATAAAAACATTAATACCTCTTTTTTTAAAGATATTTCAAGTGTTAATTTTTCGATTATTCAAGAAAACCTTTCTTTAGATCAAACCGTTATATCCTATCGTAAAAAAATAGAAAATAATTTAAAATTTCTAAAACCTAACATTCCAAAATTTGATTTAATTATTTTAGGAATGGGAACAGACGGCCATACTGCTTCTTTATTTCCAAATTCAGAAGCATTAGTTGAGCAGGATAATTTCGTTGTAAAAAATTACGTATCTCAATTAGATAGTTTTAGAATAACATTAAGCTATCCCACATTACTAAACGGTGAGGAACGTATTATTTTAATAAAAGGAAAAGAAAAAGAAAGTGTTTTTGAGGAAATAATTAGTGGACAAGGGCTACAATATCCAATAACAAAACTGCTCAGTTCAAATTCAAACTGGATTATCGGTACATAAAATGAAAATTAAAAATATATTTTTTGACTTTGACGGGGTTATAGCAGAATCTGTTAGCGCAAAAACAGATGCTTTTAGAGAAATGTATTCACCTTATGGAGAAGAAATTGCAAACCAAGTAGTAGAGTACCATATCAACCATGGAGGTGTTTCTCGATTTGAAAAATTTAAATATTGGGAAAAAAAGTTTTTTAATAAAGACATTTCTGAGCATAGAGTTAATGAGTTGGCGAAACAATTTTCTAATTTAGTACTAAATAAAGTAATTGTATCTGACGAAGTGCCAGGGGTAAATGCGTTTATAAAAAAATATTCTAAAGAATTAAATTTTTGGATTATCACAGGAACACCAACTTCTGAAATTGAAATTATAGCGAATGAAAGAGGTTTAACAAATTATTTTTCAGGGATTCATGGTTCACCGAAAAACAAACGTTATTGGACAGAATATTTACTTAAAAAGCATAATTTAAAAAGAGAAGAAACTTTATTTCTTGGAGATGCAACTACAGATTTAGATGCAGCAACATTTTCAAATTTACATTTTTCTTTAAGGGAAAATGAAGAAAATAAAGAAATTTTCAAGAATTATGAAGGAAATAGATTCAAAGATTTCTTTGAATTTGAAGAAAGTTTAAAAAACAATATTTAGTTATTTTAAAAATTATGAAAGTATTATTAACGACCACATCATTTCAAGACACTCCAGGTGTTCATCAAGACCTGTTATATAGTCAAGGTTTTGATATTGATACCCTTAGAGGTCCAATATTAGAAGCGGAATTATTACCAATTATACAAAACTATGATGCTGTAATTTGTGGTGATGATGAATATACAGCTACTGTAATTAAAAAAGGAGTAAAAGGTAAACTTAAGTATATATGTAAATATGGTGTTGGTTTAGATAGGATAGATTTAAAAGCTGCAAAAAAATATAATGTACCTGTCACAAATTGTCCTGCAGTAAACCAAGTATCTGTTTCAGAGCATGTTTTAGCATTATTATTCACGTACGAGAAAAATATTCACCTGCAGCATAATTCAGTTCAATCTGGAAGTTGGAAACGCTGGGTTGGTAATGAAATAGAAGGTAGAACAATTGGTATTATAGGTTTAGGGGCAGTTGGTAAAGAACTTGCCAAAAAATCTAGTGCTTTAGGCATGAAAGTTCTTGGTTTTGATTTAAATAAAGACGAAGCTTTTTTATCAAAATATGATGAGGTTACTTTTGTAGATTCTTTAGATTTAATATTTGAGCAAGCAGATGTTATTAGTCTACATTTACCACATACACCCAAAACAGAAAATTTGATTAGTAGAGAGGTTATCTTTAATAAGTTGAAAAGAAGTCCAATTCTTATCAATACTGCAAGAGGAATGTTAGTTGATTCAGTAGCTTTAATAGAAGGCCTTAAAGAAAAGAAAATAAGCGCATATTTAACCGATGTTCTAGCTAATGAACCTATGTTGGATGGTGAAATTCTTAGAGGTGTTGATAATATTGTAATTACACCACACGTTGGTTCTAGAACTTATCAAAGTGTTCAAAGACAGGGGTCTATGGCTGTAAATAACTTATTAAACCTTATTAAAATTGAAAGCTAAACTTTATCATTTACAGATATTTTTTTTATGCCTTCTTGGATTTTATCCTTTATTAAAATTTGATTGGTCTTCAAAAATTCTGTTTGCATTCTGTTTTATTTCTATTATTAGTGCAATTTTAAATAAGAATTTAAATTTTACAAGAAAGAGTTTTTTAAAATATTTATTGATGACAGGTTATTTTTTAATACTGATCATTTCAATAATTTACTCATCAAATAAAGAAGCATCCTTTAAAAGAGTTATACAATTTACCCCATTATTAATTATACCTTTTATTTTATCATTTGTAGATTTTAGAATATCAAAAAAAAAGGTATCTTCTATTTTTATGCTTTTTATTTGCATAAATATAATATATACAATTTTTATTACGTATCTTTTTTTAAGTAACCCTGATAGATTAGAATTTAATTTAAAGCATTATTTACTTGATTATGATAAGTTTCAATTCATAATTAATAATAACTTGTTTAGCACTTTCTTTTTAGTTCACAAACCATATTTTTCTATGGGTTTTGTGTTGTGTGCAATTTTTTCTTTGCATACTTTTTTTAAAAGTAATTCAAAAAAATATTTTCTACAAATACTGTATTTATTATTGTTTATTTATTTTTCGTTTTGGGTGTTTTATGCCTTTTCTTTCCCTAATGTAATTGCTCTTTTATTAAGTGTTATATTAATATTATATTTAAATTTAAGGCAAAAAATATTTTTATCTGCCTTCGTTTTATTTTTAGTTTCTTCTGCTATTTTTTTAAATATAAAGTCAAAAGATGTTGATGTGCAAAGAGGATTTAATTTTGTTAAATCTTTTACAAATAACAAAAAATATGAAGTGAATGATACAAGACATGAAGTTTATAAATCGGTTATTAATATTATTAGAAAAAGCAATCTTTATGAAGTGTTATTTGGTTTTGGTATAGGAGATGTTCAAGACAAGTTAAACGCGGAATATAAAAACAGATTATCTATTAATAAAAGTAAAAATCTTTTATATTTTTCTGAAGAATTTAATCATAAATATTGGCATAAAAATAATATTCATATAATCGCGAATGAAGAAACTTCACCAAAAAATAAAAATAATGCTGATTTAATTGTTTTAGATAATTTATTTAAAGATGTTTCTCACAATATATGTTCTGAAGTAAAGGTTGAAAAGGAAGGGATTTATACTTTTTCTGTTTATGTAAAGAAAAGTAATTTTGACAAGATAATTTTAAGACTTGGAGAAATAAATCAAAGAGCTGTTTTTGATCTAAAAGAAGGAGCATTATTTCAAAAATTAAATGTAGAAAAAGCAGAAATCAGTAAACTTCATAATAATTGGTATAGATGCTCTATTACTGTTATTTTAAATAAAAAAAGTTTAGCCTTAATAGGATTACCAAATGATAAAGGAGATTACGTTTATCGTAGTAAATCAGATAAAAGTTTATATTTTTGGGGAGTTCAAGTTGAAAAAGGGACGTTAACACCATATGTTAAAAATAACAATGAACAGCTTCAAATTGCACTAGATGAAAAGTTAAATACACATAATAATTATTTGTATTTTATCTTAGCTGTAGGGTTTATTGGTTTATTATCCTTTTTAATCTTTATATTGTATTTGTTTAAAATTTCACTAAAACCAATAAATGGACTTAAGTTATCATTTTGTATAATTATAGTTTTAAATTGCTTAACAGAAAATATTTTATCTCGACATTGGGGTTTAATGTTTTTTACATTTATGCTAATTCTATTATTTAGTAACAGAAAAAAAATAATAAAAGAGTAATTTGAAAAGACTATTTAATACATACATAAAAAATAATATAGGTTTAATAAACCTCTTTGGTAAAACTATTGGAAGATTCTTGTTTCTTCTATTAACCTCATTTTTTGCATACAAACTTTCGTTTAAGGATTTTGCAGCTTTTGCCATATTTTGGACTACTTTAAGAATGCTAACTTTCTTTTCTGCAAATAATCTTTATATAATTTATTTCAACGAGGTAAGAGAAAGTTTAATGGAAAAAAAAGAATGGCCAGCTAAAGTTTCTAGTAATATTCTTTTTACTTTTATTGCTTTTGGATTATTATCTTCTATAGCCTCTTTTTTTATTTTTGATAATCTGTTAATTGCAGTATTTATGTTTCCTTCAATATTGTTATTTACTATAATTAGAAATATCTCTGAGTTTTCAAAATCAGATAACTCAGTTTATCTTTCTATTTTTATTGAAGATTTTCTATTTTATTTCATTTTTTTTGTCACTGGTGTTATTAGTGTTTATTTTTATAGTAGCCTGCTAGGTATAGTAATCGCAATATTTTTAACAATTTTAATAACAGCGATAACTAGTTTAATTTTATTTAAGAGTAAGTTTAATTTTAAAATAAATACTTTTAAAATAAGTTTTAAAGATTTTTCATTCAAAGATTTTAAATTAGGTATGAACTATACAATTTTAAGAGGAAATGAATTTTTGTCTAGTTTTTGTGTTCGATATTTAGGTCAAATTTATTTTGGAGATATTTTTGTTTCATATGCTCATATCATGTATCAATTTTACAACTTATTTACACTAATTACAATGTCTGTTATCTCTGGTATGCAATCAAAAATAACGATAAAAAAAGATTTTATTTTCGATAAAAGATTTGTTAAAGAAACTTATATTAAGATTTTAAAAACGGTTACTCCATTTGTTTTTGGAATAATACTTATTATTATTATTTTTAATTCACAAATTTTGGGTTTATTTTTCCCTAAGTATATTCAATATAACAAGCTGTTAGTGAGAATATCATTTATTGGTTTAATATATATGGTATTTCAGCCCTTAGTTTTTATTCTTCTTTATAATAATAAAGTGTATAATCTTAAATTATTAAATGTCACACAATATATAGGCATTACTATTGTATATTTATTACCTTTTATTTTTTCAAAATTTAATGAACAATATTGGCTACTTATGGCAATGACTATCTTTATAATAATTCAAGGCTTGTTTGCAATTGTAAGTTTTAAGACAATCAAATGATATATTTTTATGTACTTTTATTGAGGATAGTAGCATATTTAGAAGGGCCACAAAAAATAATAGCTTTTCTAATTGTATTTGCTTTGATGTCTTATTCTACGATAAAAAGAATACCCACAAAAAGTTTAACTAAAATTTCAAAATATAATTTTTATGTTTTGATTTTAGGTCTCTCAATATTTCTACATGGTTTAATATTTGGCGAAGTTTTGTTAAGAGATATAGCGGTATTATTAACCTATTGGATTTGGCTTATTTTTACATTCACTTACTTCAAAAATAAATCAATAAGGCAATGTCTTAATTATATACTGATCACTTTTTTTATTTTTAACATTGCTAATTTAGTGTACTTTAAACTTTATTTTGGTGATCAAAAAGCAGGTATTAATAGTATAATGTCTTTATTTGGTATCTATGGGTATAGGGTATATTTTCCTTTATCTTCAGGAGCAAATATTTACACCTCACAACTTGCACTTAACTCTTTAATTGTTTTATATTTTTTTAAGTTATCTAAAAATAAACTTTTGTATGCAATAATTTATTTATTTTATTTATACATGTTAATTATTGCTGACTCTAGATTAATATTAATATTTTCACTAACTTTTTCTTTAATTTATTGGTTTTCATTAAATACTCTTTTAACCTTCTTTAAAAAATTTTGGTGGGCTATTGGAATCTTACTTTTTGGGCTTTTATTTATCTTTTATGGAACGAACCTATTTGATTCATTTAAAAGAGCGGGTGAGTTAAATGGTAGAACATTATCAAGAATCGAAATTTGGTCATTAGCAAAAGATGTTATTTTTTCAGTTTATCATATCATTACAGGCTATGGTTTAAATGGTTTTGAAAATAATATATTAGAGTCTTCACAGAAAATTTTAGATGAGCAAGGACTTAAAAC
>Ga0115005_10003781_pt1 | contig 12115 bp, 9 predicted proteins | sample ArcOceMetagenome_FD_87163 | JGI IMG/M metagenome (GOLD analysis project Ga0115005, IMG submission 87163) | Marine eukaryotic phytoplankton communities from Arctic Ocean - Arctic Ocean - Greenland ARC118M Metagenome | ecosystem: Environmental > Aquatic > Marine > Oceanic | place: Arctic Ocean...
AGCATTTCCAAAACTCTCATAAGAAGTTGTATTTAAATAAATGTCATGAGTTTGATAATAGAAAGAAAGTTTCTCGTGTGGAATTTTACCTAAAATTTCAATGTTATTTTTAAGATCTAGGCTATCTATTAATTGTATACATTCTTTTAGTATGCCTCTATCAGGTCCAATCATTGTTAATTTAATATCTGGCATATCCTTTTTTAACTCATATACTATTCTAATTGCTAGAGATGGATTATATATTTCATCAAAAGCACGAACCCAAAGAATTGTTTTAGAAGTTACGTTAGACCTATCATATTCAAAATTGGTTATAGAAATAGGATTTGGAAGATAATTAACATTCAATTTTTTTTGATTAAAATAATGAATTAGAAATTTGGAAGGACTTTGAAGCCTATCGATTTTTTGAATTGTTTTAACAACAATACTCTTGTTTTCTTGATCATATTCTTTGAGTGCTCCGCCACGAAGAGTCCCTATAATTTCCTTTCTCCTAACCTTTGAAGCCAAAACAGCTAATCTTGTAAATAAAAAAGCTTGTCCACTGTATACATCAACATATATCTTGTCATAAGTTGAAAAAAACAAAAACCATGTAAAATCGAAAAATCGAAAAAATTTATTTTCATATTTAGAGCATAGTTTGTAATTGAACTTTGTATGATCAATATGCCTAATAATAGTCTCTATTACGCCTTTAGAACCCCTCGTTTTGGAGAGGTAGTTTCCAATAAAGAGTATTTTTTTTTTGTATTTTTTACTCATCTTAAAATTTAAATGGATTTAATAACTTTGCCTGGGACACCTCCATACATGGAGTTTTTTGGGACCGTATTGCGAACAACTGTATTAGATGCTATTAAACAGCCTGACTCTATTTGAGAACCCGCTGTAATTGTGCAATTAGCAGATACCCAAGTTCCTTTACCAATTTTGATTGGTTGAGATTGTGGTATCCCATAGCGGAAGCTACCTTTAAATTTTGTATGGTTGGAAGAGGTAATAACAGATTTAGGTCCAAACATCACCTCATCTTCTATGACAATAACCTCTGATGCATTAAACCAGTTATCTAATGCGATATATACATTAGAACCAACATGAATATTTTTTGAGTTATAAAAAGTCACATTACGCCCAACTCTAAGATTACTTCCACAAGAACCTAAGAATGGTCTTATCATTGCACCCCTCAACCTTAAAAAAAGAACATTATCTGGTAACCAATTAGATAACAATAATACAAAGTGTAAAGGCCATAAATAGCGAAAATTAGTATACATATCTTAATCTATTTTTAATCATACCTCGAATTATAACGAGAATAAACCCTAGTTTATCTTTTCTGTAGATACCCAACCTTGGTAATTCATATTGTTTGAAATCTTTCTCCAAATATTTTGGTACTACAGCACATGCCGAAGTGAACTGCATTTTTTTTAATATTGCAATTGTTTTTCTATTGTAGAAACCAGACGGATATGCAAAATCTGTAATAGGTTTTCCTATTTTCTTCTCCAAAATAATTTTACTCATTTTAATTTCATTTGCCTGATCTTCAGCGCTTAATACGTCAAGAGATGGATGTGTGTGAGTGTGTGCGCCGATAGTTACAAGCAAGTTATTCGAGGCATCTTGTAGTTGTTTACTAGACATACCGCTATAATAGGATTTAATTTCACTCTTTATTGGATATTTTAGATTTAAATCATTGAAAAAAGAATCTTGACTTTCAGCTTCAAGAGAAAGAGTGTGTAATTTTTTTTTGGTTTCAAATTTATCATTTATGGACTTAAGCTCATACGTATGGTTTTCAACCAAAATTGTATCATACAAATTTTCAAAACACAAAGCGTTTAAATAACTTCCCCAAATTAATGGTCCATCATCCAAATGGCAGGTATTGACAAATATAGTAACGGGGACATTTAGCTTATTCCATATTTTTGAACCATTTTGGTAGGTCTGCCAAGTTCCATCATCAATGGTAATTGAAATGGTATTCAATGAATTTTTCTTTCCCTTTTTGGTTTTAGCTATATAATCTTGTAATGGTATAATATTAAAAAAGATGTTTAGTATTTTTAATTGCCACTTAAAAACTCTTTCTCTTACAGTTATTCCTTGTAAATCGTGACCAACTGGAGCAGAATCGTTAACGATGTTGTGATACATTAAAATCAAAGTACAGATGTTTTTGAAATTAATAATTCAGATAATTCTTTAGCTCGCTTTTCAAGAGTATTTCCCTTTGCCAGTTCCATTCCCATGGTAATCATTTCTTTACGTCTTTGTTTATTTTCTAAGACAGTTCTTAACGAATTTGTTAAGCTAGAAACATCCCTTGGCATGGCTAATTCAGCAGCACCTTTGGCAAACATTGGTATCGAGGATACTTTAGTAGCTACGACAGGAAGACTACTTGCCATAGCTTCCCATATTGTTCTTGGGAAACCTTCAGAGTTTGACTGAGAAGCAATAACAAAAACATCAGACTTTCTATATTCTTCAAGAAGACTTTCTCCTGCAGTTCTATAGCCTAAATATTCCCATCTATCAGAAATATTTAATGATGTAGCTTTTTCTTTCATTTCTAATAAAATAGGATCTTTTTTGTCTACCATTCCTACTAATTTAAGTTCCAAATCAAAACCTTCCTTCACTAAAATAGCCATTGATTCTAGAATGTCTAAAAGCCCTTTAATTTTTGAAATTCTACCAGCAAAAATTAACCTTATTTTTGCTTGCTCACAAGTATTCTCTCGATGATAAAAATCATTATTACTTAATGTAGTTGTTTTAATTACATGGAGGTCTTTTAATTTAGTTTTCAAATGATTGTATAGCATTTGGCTATTTACTATTGTAAGGTTTCTTTTTGCAAGTTTTAACTCTTGATTAGAATACCAATTAGCCCATAACTTAATTAATGTTTTTCTCCAGAAAGGCTGCGGAAGATTATCAAGCCCAGATGTTGCATCTGACACTAACAAAAGTGCAATTGGTTTTTTCCATGAATTTTTAATTATTGGCAACAGAGGTGTAGACGCTCTAAGTAATAAGAGATCACACTGGGATTGATGTTTTTTAAAAACCTGTCCTGTAATCTTAAAATTCATCATCCTTTTAGGGATAGAACTATGTGGGCCAAGACCAACTAAAGTAACATTAGAAGACGATAAGGGGTAATCCATTCGTTCTTTTTCCAACTCATTTGGAGTGTGCAAAAAACATGTTAAATTATCAAAAAAAGGGGCTATACTATCAATAAACAAACCGATGTATGCCGGCATAAATATGCTGCCATTAATTTCAATGGCTGGTGTATGGTAATGAAATCCTAAATTCATATTATAAAAATTACAATCATGTATATTAATTTATTCTTTTAATTTCATTTATTCTTTTCGATAAGAAACTTGCTACTAATCCAATATTTAACCATGCCAACGAATTTACCACGGAATTCATGAAATAAAAATGTGATATCATCACTAGAAAAGAAAAAAAAGAAACTTTATCAAATGTATTTAAATAATTGAAATACAAAAATCCATCTTTGATTAGGAAAAGTAAAATTAATCCAAATGGAATTGCTAAAAACAACCCTCCCTCAGCTAATATATTTATATACGAGTTATGAGAACTAGTTCTTTCGAATATGTCCTTACCTATAACAAATCTAGCCCCTTCAAAGTTCCCTGTTATGCTTGCTTCTACTTTAGTAAAATTATTAAGTCCAACTCCAAAAAAAATATTTTCATTAAATAAAACTAAACCTTTTTCAACCATTGCTTTTCTTGTTAAAGCGGATCTATCAATATTTAATTTACTATTATCTTCATAAATAAGACCATAAACACGTGGACTTGAATTTTGTATAATTTTTTTGATTGGTGAAATTTGAATGAATAATAAAAAAAATAAAGGAATCAACAAAAGTTTAAAAACATTTGAAATTGATGTGAATTTTATTTTTTCTACAGCATAACTTAACGAACCACCAATAAAAGTTAAAACAAACCCTGCTCTTCTTTCTTCTATTAACAAAATCATTAGAATTAAAGTAAAAACAAAAACACTTACAGTGTTGGAATATTTTTTTTTTAAATAATAAACTAAATATGGAGCGTAAGTAATAATTAAGAAAGCAAAGTTGTTCTTTTGAAAATCCTTAAAAAAATATGGATTTGATATGAAGTCTTGTAAAATTAAATAGTAAAATGAAACAAATAATACCGATATTGTTATTATTTTAAAAATAGAAAATTGATTAATTTTTATTTTTGTTATAATTGTTATAATTGAAAAAATAATTAGTGTCCAATAAATATAGTTTGGCAGCACTGCGAGTGTGTTTGATAAAAGAGCAGAATTACTTAAAAATTGCTTTGCCGTACCTAACAAAGCACCCAAAGCAAATAAAAAACTGAAAATTTTATACTTACTATTAAATTTAAAAAATTCGAAACGAGGGTTTTTGACAACACTCAAAAAAACAGGAATAAATAAGAAAAAAGAAGCGTTTATTCCAAATATCATAATGAAAGAGCTTACCAAAAAAAATAGAAATCTATTTATTTTCTTTTGGATTATATTTTCAAAATTATTCATTTTCAAAATTATTAAATTCTTCAAGATAACGTTCTGCTACGATTTTATAGTTACACTCAGATTTTATAAAATCTGTAATAACTTCAGGAAAATATGCACAGTTTAGGCTCTCTTTGATTCCTTTGGCAAGACCTTTACTGGTAAGTTCTGTAACCAAAACACCCATTTTATCTGAAACTATTAACTCAGGAATTCCACCTATGTTAAACCCAATTACTGGACAACCGCATGCTAAACTTTCAATAATTGTATTTGGAGAATTATCTTCTAAACTGGGAACTACAGATACATCAGCAGCTGAGTATAACAATGAGATTGTATAATCATCCTTCAAAGAACCTAGATGTATGTAATTTTGATTTAGTTTTTCTTTAATTTCACCCCTACCAATAGATACTAAAGTTAAATCTTTATTATCTACTAAATTGAAAGCTGATAAAAGTATTTTCATTCCTTTTCTTACAGAATTAATGCTATCAGCAGAAAAAACAATAATTTTTCCTTCTTCCGGAAGATTTAATGTTTTACGAGCAAATTTTTTATCTAAAGGTTTAAATATTGATAAAGGAATAGGATTAAAAATATGCCTATGACCAAACTCCCCAAATACTTTACTTTCTTGAGAAATAGAAGTTAACCATTTGGAAGGAGCTATAATTCTAAGTGATGCATTTTTTAATGCTTTACTTTTTATTTTTTGAATTTTGCTTTCTATGTTAAAGTTCTTTTGTTTACTATCTAAAAGATAATGATAACCCCCTGAGAATGGTAACATATCATGCAAAGTCCACACAACATTTTTTCCTAAACCTTTAAAAAAATTATTATAATCAATAAATTCAGGCACCCAATGAAGGTTAATAACATCTGCCCAATTTACTAATGGATGCTTCTCTAAACTATGGTAAGAATTAGGAGATCTATAATTTGTATTAAGTGTTCCTAAATAGATTTTATTAAATAAATAACCCGGTATATTTAAAATCTGTTTTAAAAATAATTTTCGGACACTTTGATACATGGGCACAATATTCTCATTATCTACGTCTGCCCCATCAAGATATAATAATTTTACATTTTGGCCATTAACTTCAAGCGCTTTGAATAACCTAGTGCATGCTTTTCCTGCTCCACCACTTAACGAATTTGTTACTAATAATATTTTCATATATGAATTCCTAAATATTTATAACACTCTAATAATAAATTAATATCTTTTGAAACTTGTTTTCTAATATCAGATAAAATTTCATTTTCATTTTTTTTCAGTACCTTAAATTTTGATAACAATACCTCGTGATTATTTAAGTCATCAACAGAAACTGACATTTTTTGTAAATTATATCTTTTCATAAATGAAGAAATTTTACCTCCATTCCCTGTATAGTCAATGCTTATAAAAGGTATTCCTAGACCTGCCATAAAAATGTGTCCATGATATCTCATTGGTATCCCGTAACTACTGCTTTTTAAACTATTAAGCAATTGATCTAAAGACAAAATCGATTTAGAGTATTCTAATGAGGGAATATTTTTATAATTATTAATTGCCTTTATATATTCTCTATCATCTTTTCCATACCAAAAAGTATGCATAGGCAATAATGATATAGCATCAAATTCTGAACTTATCCTACTTAGAAAATCATTAAATATTTGTATATTTTGTGATGTTATATTTACTGAATTTTTCGAATACTCATTAGTTTGTTCTCTAAATAAGCATGTGATTTTTTTTGAAAGAAATATATCTTTTTTACTATTATTCCAACGACTTACATATCTTAACGCTGGATCACAAGCCCACATTAATTTCCCCTTAAACCCTAATTTTTTGGCAAATAGAGCACTTTTCTCATCTCTAAAAAAAGCGGAAGAAGTATTTTTTAATATAGAAGATATTAGATAATCATTATTTTGAGTTTTAATAGGCCCAACACCACAACCAAATATTATAGTTTTTTTCCCTAAACGATTTGCCCACTTAAATAAGACTTGAATAAATTTAAGTTGAGAGGAGTCCATTAAAGGTCCTCCACCAAAGACAACACCATCGATATCTTTAAGTTTAAAAAAATTCAACTTGCTTAAGTCATGAATTTGAATATCTAATCCTAATTCTTTATTTGTCAAGTAACTTAAGCCTGGTATAATTGAAGTTATTGAGAATTTGACATTAGGATTATTTTCTTTTAAGGAGTATATAACTTCCATAAGAATTGCTTTATCTCCAATAGTCTCAGTTCCATACCATCCAGTAATTAAAATATGTTTCAACTCAGAAATAGGTGTAGGTTTCTTATTTTTTGAGCTGAATAAATTGTTAATATTAGAATTAAGTTTCATTAACTTCAATCGTAAATCATATTTCCTATAAATTAACTCTAAAAAAAAATTAATTTGATGAGATATAATTGAGACTTTATTAACATCACTGTAGTGAATAAATTCGCCATTAGCTGTAAGATGATTTATACAGAGGCTGTAATAGTTTATCCAAAACCAAGATTTTGATAAAGAATAACTTTTATGAATTAAATTATAACGGTGAAAACAATCTTGCAAGTCGACAACACTGTCCTCAAGCATATAGATAATATTTTGATCATCCAAAATTTCAGTTCCAAATTGATCTTGATTATTTATATCTAATTGAACTACAAATACAAATGAATTTGTTAAGCTTGTATTTATCGTACAAAATTTTAAAATATCTAAGTCAGATTTAGCTCCTGTGACTATAATTTTTTTATATTTTAAAAGAATATTCCTAGAAACTTGTTCAGAACATTTTACAAAAAACCAATTTCCAACAATTTTTAATTCCTGACTATTACTTTCTAAAACATTTATTAAAAATCTCCATTTTTTAAAATTAAAATCAAAAGGTAATCGTGTTAGTTTTTTAAATATTTTCTTCATATAGTTATAGATGACAGCAAATTTTATAATAAAATGATTTTTTAAATACTTAGCAAAAGTAATAGAAAAAATTATTTTTAAACTTATGGATAGATAAGATTATTTATTTATTTTGTAAAAAAAATGAATAATCTTATCTATTAAACATTTTCTTTAAAATAATTTCAATCTCATTAAATGTGTCCTTAAAAAAGGATTTTAAAATAATTAAAAACAACAAAAGACCAATACCAAATAATACAAAAAGCGATAATAAGTAATTTTCTGTAAGTGTTTTAATACAATAATGTTTTAAAACAAATATTATTAAAGAAGTAATTAATGTAGCTATAAATGAACTTCGCATTTGTCTAAAAAAAGTCCATACCCTTGTATTTAAAATTTTACCTAATATAAAAAAACTAATAAAACCAAAAAAAGTTCTAACAATTGTTACTCCTATTGCAACACCTATTATTCCGTAAGATGTTCCAATTATAATTCCTAAAATATAAAAAGGAATCATTGATAATCCAATCTTTAAATTAATATCAGGTCTTCCAATAGATTTATATACAGCTCCAATTGGAGCCCCTACAGAATACCTTATTGCATAAATAAGCAATATTTGAAAAGGTATTATTGATTCATACCATTGAGATCCATAAATACCTAAAATAAATTCTTCAGCTAATATGATTAACAAAAATAAAATTGGAAATGTAATTATTGATAATATGCGAAATATTTTATTAATTTTAACTAATACTTCGAAATTATTACCTGCAGAGCTAGCTATATAGGGAAACGACATTTTATTAACTAAAGAAACTATGTTTCTTGACACTAAATTACTTCCCCTCCAAGCCAAATTATAGATACCAAGTTTATAAGAACCCATTATTTTACCAATAATTAAAGTATCTCCCTCTGATATAAAAAAATTAATGACACTACTAGCTATAATCTTTGAAGAATATGAAAATATTTCTCTCCAATGGGTTATATCCAGTCTTAGTTTTGGCTTCCATTTTGAAATATAAAGAGTGATTGAAAATCTTATAAATACTACTATAATACCTGGGATAATTAATGACCAAACACCAAAACCATTTAATGCCATTACAATTGAAATAGAAATCGATAGAAGTTGTACGAAAATATCCCTTTTTTCAAGTATTTTAAACTCTAATTTTTTATTAAACGAGGCATCTATTATTACAATTACACTTTCTAATGGAACTCGTATAAGTAATAAATTAATTATTAATTGAATTTTGGGCTCATTATAAAAGTCGCTAATAAAAGGTGATAATACAAATCCAACAGCAACTATAACAAGTGATATAAGTAAATTTAACCAAAACGCTGAATTCAATCGTTCATCACTACCCTCACTGTCATATATAACAAACTGAGAAACACCTTGTGAGATTACGTTATTTAGAAATGTAATTAAAATAGTTGCAATTGCAACTACGCCAAAATCGCTAGGAGCTAACTTTCGAGCAATAATTGAAATAGCTATTAAGTTAAATATCTGTACTAAAATAACTCTTGCGAACACCCATTTAACACTTGTGAAGATGGAGTTTTTATTTATATTATTCAAAAGTTACTGATATTTTAGTTGTTTAATTGAGAGTAAAAAAAAATCTTAAAAAGTATATTCAAAATTACTTATTTGTAAATATTGTATCATATAATTTTTTTTGAATTCTATCTAAAGAAAAAATTTCCATTGCTTTTAATGCGTTTAATTGCATTTGTTTAATTTCTTCACCATTGTCTTTAATTTTGAGAATCGCTTTCTTTAATTCATCGCCATTTCTATCAGTTACTACTGTACCACATTTGTGCTTTTTAAAAAAGCTAGCTAAAAAATAATGTTCAGGACAATGAACAAGTATTGGACCACCTGAAGCCAAGTATTCTACAGTTTTTGTTGGAAAAATAGTTGATAACTCTGCTTCATGTACTTTTGATTCATCTGGCCAATTTATTGCAAGGATTAATATGCCATGACAATTTACTGCATTAATATATTCAGTTCTTTTTGGGAAAAAAGTCTTTTGAATATTGGAGGTGTTTTTCACCTTCAGTGGCGACAAAGAGGTAACCGTTAAAACAGTATTTAAATCTTTTAAAGCATATTGAATTCTCTCAAAACTATTTTCATTTATTGAATAAACCTCTCCTCCCCAAAAAGCTTTTTCATTCCTTTTAAAATTAGGGTCTTTTGAAACTTTTTCAGGATAAGTATGTTCGAGTGGAAATGTTTTTATATTGTATTTTTCACTATAGTAATCAGACATCCCTTCACTCATCGTTATTATCTTATGAGCTATTTTAAAAACTTTCTTTTGCGTTTTTTTTGCTTTTTCAGAAAATTGAGAATGTGCCAATCCTTCTAATACAGTATCGTGTAAATATGGGAAATAATTGATTCCAGTTTTTTCTGCTACCCTAACAGATACGTCCAGACTCGCAATTGTTGGGTATAAACCAATAATACAATTAGGCTTTAATCTCTTTACAAGACGAACACCTTTTCTAACCGCATACCAATACTTAAATTTAGGAAAAAGATATCCAATTATTTGAATTGGATGAAAATTAGGTATTAACCTATAAAGGTTTGAATAAGACTTAAACTTTTTATCCGATTTCCGGCTAAACCGACCTAAATAAGCAAAACAATAAGAATTAGAATCTATATTTGAAAATAAATTCTTTAAAACAACTGTTGACCCCCCAACCGGAGTATAAGGATTAACCTGTGTAATGATTATAATTTTATTATTAAATGCACTCATAAAAAAAATAGTTTTACTTTATAAAAGTATTATACATAACTACAACTGTCTAACATCGAATTCACCTTAATCTGAAAGGAAACTCTGCAAATGATTTAACTTTAATCAATTAATAGTAAGTGTTTCCAACAGTTTATTAAATTTATAAATACTCGAACATTATACTTTATTATTGCTAGTTGTCGTTGCCAATATTATTCTCAATCTATCACATTAATTAATCTTAGAATTATTGAAACTAGTGAATTTTAAGAATACTTGAAATTTAAGTGATTATTTTCTAATTCATCTTTATATTTTTCAAGTCAGATAAAATTTACTTCTAAAATATTGCGTATTATCATTTTGATAAAAAGTTAAGCTTTTGTGAGTTTTTAAAATCTTCAATAAATAAAAAAGTTCTCAATTCTATTCCTTTCTTATTTAAATGATATTCAGTGTTAAACATTAATTTAGAATCCATTTTATATCTTTCAGTATTACCTAACAAAATAAAATTGTTTTCTTTTAATTCTTTTTCAACTCGATAAATTTGGCTTCTTGATCTTTCAAAAAAAACTTCATCAACTGCTGGAAATGTTATATATACTAATGCTCCAAGTTTTTTTGCAATTAATTCGAACTCTTTAATTTTATCAATCACATTTTTATTAAAAACTCCATTTATTTCAGTCGAATTAAATTTACGGTTTTTAAGATTTAAATGACCAACAACGTCTCCGAATTTATTAAATGATTTTACACTATATATTTTACTTTCCTTGTAATCAAAATACTCATTAGGTTTAAACTTTGTTAGGCTAAATTTAGGTAAATAACCTACCATTGATATTAATTGTTTAAAAGAAAGCAATTCAGCTTTCTTAGGGTTTACATCAAAAACAGTCCTAAATAATTCTTCAGAAACGTAATCATATGATTTATAAAAAAGAGAGTATTCTAAAGAAATAACAACCATGTCTCCTTTTTTAATATATTTAAGAGTATTTTCAAGCATATATTTAACTCCTATTTGCGCATGAAGACCCAAATTAATTGGATTAATTATTAATGAATCTTTAATCAATGGCGAATTAAGCCCAAAACTTAAATTAGATCCTCCTACAAATATCATTCTAGGTGAAAGTGTGTTTTGAAGCAAAGAATCTTTTTGTTGATTAGCAAACAACAATGATTTAGATGCTCTTGGAGTTGGAGGTAAAAATAGTCCTGAAAAAATAATCAAGATTAAAGGTATTAAAAATTGTATTAATTTCTTAAGCAATGTCTTCATCTTAAAATTTAAAGTAAATAAATTCTTGTTGTTTACCCGTAAAGTAAAAAATTGTAATAATAATTACATAATAAATGGCTAATCTATAATGTCGTTTCCATTTATGCCCTAAATGTGCAATTGCATACTCCCATTCACGCCCAAACCACTCAATAATTATGAAAATTCCAATTAGTACTATAATCATTAATCCTTGAGAACCAAGAATTCCACGCTGAAAAGAAAAAAGAGAAGGTGAAAATATATCTGATATATAAATAAAGGCGTGTCCAATATTTTCAGCTCTAAAAAATATCCAAGCAAAAACAGTTAAACTAAATGTAATTCCAATTTGAAAAAACTCCATAAAAGATGGCAAATATTTTCCTTTTGCGACTGTATCAGTATTTGTTCTATTCTTACCAAGTAAAAGCAAAGGAATGAAATATATTGCATTCAGTGCACCCCAAACTATAAAAGTCCAATTTGCGCCATGCCAAAATCCGCTTACGAGAAATATGACAAA
>Ga0115005_10003783_pt1 | contig 12113 bp, 13 predicted proteins | sample ArcOceMetagenome_FD_87163 | JGI IMG/M metagenome (GOLD analysis project Ga0115005, IMG submission 87163) | Marine eukaryotic phytoplankton communities from Arctic Ocean - Arctic Ocean - Greenland ARC118M Metagenome | ecosystem: Environmental > Aquatic > Marine > Oceanic | place: Arctic Ocean...
ATTTTGGCAGCGCAAAGGCAGCGCTACCACTGATAAAGTTCCAGCCCATCTCCTCCGGCTCTTCGGCATTCACCAAAGATACCATCGTTATGTCCCTAGACATGATTACCTATCTGGCCCTTCTAATCCAATGGCCGATGATTCATCACGCCTGTTTGAACTAAGTGATCAAGTAAGTTGAACCGGTAGGCTGTATGGCGTCAATATTATGGGAGATTAGAGTTCGGAGAAGGTCAAATTCAAAATAGAAGCAAACGTAGCTTGAGTTATATTGCATCTCAATAGCGTTCTTTAGCGTATCACTCACAGTCAGCAGAACTTGTTCGCTTTTCCTCCTCACGATGGTTATTCATCCTGCCTCACCACTATTTTTTTCGCACACATACTGTATGCCCCGGCATAGAAAGGCTCCCGCCAGAAAAATCCGTTGCCTCAAAACTCAAAACACAACAATCACTACAGTACAAATAACAATAGCACATGACAGCCATCTTTCCTCAAAACACAACAATCACTACAGTACAAATAACAATAACACATGACAACCATCTTTGGGGGGTGATATGAAGGCGAAGACGCAAGGAAAAGTGAAGAAGATTGGGTATAGGGCGCCTCGGAAGGTATCGAGGGAGCACGCAATGCACTTTGTTGGGCTTGAAACGGGCATATATTCGACTTAGAGGCTGATTTCATCGTTGGAGTTTTTTTTTAAAACACACATTTATCCACAATTTCAAATTCTATTTTGTTTTTATCTTCGGAGGTCAGAATGTTATTTTGTAGTTATAAAATGATTCTATTGCGTAGATAACTTTAAACTTGTTATAGATTATCAAACTATTTATAGAAAATTATCATTTATTCTTTTTATATTATAATACATGGACTCAGATTTCACTTTCGTTCCTAAATCTTCACGATCCTAAAAAACCTCCAACGAGAACATCAGCCTCTAGTCGAATATATGCCTGTTTCCATTGCGTGCTATCTTGATATCTACCGAGGCGCCCTATACCCCATCATATTCGTTTTTTATTTCATCTTCGTCTTCATATCGACCTTCAAAGATACATGGTTAAGAAAATCTTCACAAATCCACCTTCGACAAGAAATCTGCCTCTAGTCGAATATGCATGGGTTTCAAGCCCAACAAAGTGCATTGTGTGGGATCTCTTTCTTTAATACCTTCCGAGGCGCCCTGTACCCCATCATATTCGTTTTTTATTTCATCTTCGCCTTCAAATCGATCTCCGAAGATACATGGTCCCAGAAACTACACGAATCCACCTTCGACAAGAAATCAGCCTCTAGTCGAATATATGCCCGTTTCAAGCCAAACAAAGTGCATTGCGTGCTCCCTCGATAGGTATCGAGACGCCCTATACTCAATCTTCTTCACTTTTTCTTGCGTCTTCGCCTTCATATCACCCCCCAAAGGTGGTTGTCATGTGTGTACTATAGTGATTGTTGTGTTGTGAGCAACGGATTTTTCTGCAGGAGCTTTTCTATGCCTGGGGGCATATATGTGTGCGAAACAAATAGTGGTGAGTAAAAATCGACCTTTTGAACCATCGTGTCCTGTTGTGACTATTATACGTCATCGTCATTATGGGAAGGACAAATTCAACATAAATGACATATAGTGGCTATTTATTGACGTTGATGATTTCATTGATTTCTGAGGTTCAAGGCTGTTCAAGGTCTTGTATGTGCGAGATTGAAGCAATGACACACAAACCGCCATTCGCCATTCACCATTCAATCACCAATCACCATTCTCAAGTCACCTTCAATCCAATCATCCCCATTAAATCTCTCAGCCACATCACATCACATTCCGCCCCCACAAAACCAACATGTCAGACCGAAACGCCACACGTCGCCGCCGCAAACCAGTGCACACGTACAGCATCCACACCTACAACGCCGAGGAGGAAAAACTGGTGCAGCAGGCCATCGAAAACTCCAAGAAGATGACCCGGCTCACTCCCGGCGTCAGGGAAATGAATATCCCCCTCGCGCCGATCTTTTATCCGACTGTTGAAGAGTTTGAAGGGTGTCCGCTGAATTATATTGAGAAGATCAGGCCGATGGCGCAGAAATATGGGATTTGTAAGATTGTTCCTCCTGCTGGCTGGAACCCTCCTTTCTGTAAGTTAAAGTTTAATACTTTATTAACTGTCGTTTTCATATTTGATTTGCCATTGCTCCTTTGAAAATGATAATGGAGGATGCGACATTGCAATGTTATTTTGTGATTGTTATTTATTCAACATATCGTCACTTTACATGTCCAAACTCATTTGAACTCCCTCGACTGACTGACTGACACACATACTTGTGTACAACACCTCCCTCCCTCTGCCTTCCAATTTATAGCTGTAGACATGGAGTCCAAGAAAAAGTTTCAAACCAAAGAACAGCTCCTTCACAGAATACAAGAAGGAATCAGCTTCGGTGACGGGGATGAGCACTGTGCCGCAGATTATCTCAAAATGGCCACTGACAAAACAAGAACATGGATCGAAGACAACGTCCGAGACGTACGCGGCAATCCATCCCAAAAAGTATCCTTGGAAGAACTCGAGAAGTCATACTGGGATCTAGTTGAGATATCGCACGAGAAGTACACCGTTGAGTATGGGAATGATATCGATTCGCATGAGTTCGGTTCGGGATTTCCGAGGTCAGAGCGGGGCAGGGGCGTGGAGGATGCAAATTCTGATAGGCATCCCGAGTCCGAGTCCGATTCTGATGACTCAAAATCCAAAGTCGAAGTCGACAAGCCCAAGAATAACAATAATCTACCGGAACCGACATTTGGAACGGAGGAGTTTTACAAGGAGACCTATTGGAATTTGAATAATATTCCCAATTGCTCGGGGAGTATTTTGAAACACATCAAAGTGGGGATTAATGGGATTAATGTACCCTGGATGTACTTTGGGAACTTGTTCTCAACATTCTGCTGGCATAACGAGGATAATTATTTGTATTCCATCAATTACCATCATTGGGGAGCTCCAAAGTGCTGGTATGGTGTTCCAGGGACGGAAAAAGATGCCGAGGGATTGGAGCATGTGTTCAAGAGCTATTTGTCCATGAAGATGCGAGACGTACCGGATCTCATGTACCACATCACCACCATGTTTAGTCCGCGTTTGTTGCAGAATGCAAAGGTTCCTGTTTATAAAATCATGCAGCACCCGGGAGAATTTGTGATTACGTTTCCAATGGCGTTCCATGGTGGGTTTAGTATGGGGCCGAATGCTGGAGAAGCTGTCAATTTCGCAACGCATGAGTAAGTCTTTCGGTATTAGAATTGAATTGTTTGTTTGATGTTTGATGCCTTCAAACTCACGTTCTCGCCATCTTTTAGCTGGATTTCTCATGGTGCCGATGCCAGTGAACGATACAGATCATTTGCGAGACCAGCAGTTTTCTCTCAGGATAGATTGACTTTCACAATGGCGAATCATTTAAAAGAACAAAAGTCGCATCATAACTGTAAATTGCTTTTGGATGAGTTGAATCGTGTTATCAATGAGGAGATGCGTTTGCGAACGAAACTATTGGAAGCTGGGGTGCGGGATATATCCAACGATGTTCGACTTCCGCAGAATAAAGTTGACCAACTGGATGAAGATAGTGCGGATTATGACGATAAGCGGATGTGCTTTTCGTGCAAACATATTTGCTTTTATTCATGTGTGGCTTGTGAGTGCAGCAGGTCAAAAGTGAGTTGTCTACGTCATTCCCACTACATGTGTCGATGTCCAGTAGATAAGAAGTACATGATGGTCTGGAGCACAGCAGATGAAATGTACAAGTTTTATGACAAAGTGAAAGAGTTTTTTGTGAAGCTGAACCCCAAAGTTGAAAGTTCTGATAAAGACGAAGGCAAGGATGCGGAAGAGGAGAAAGACAACGATTCGGAGACTGGAGAGGTTTCCGCTGAACTGGCACCCGGTGTGGTTGAGGACATGAAAAGAAATGAGGGCTACTTGGTCGATATGTCCGAGACATCGCCGCTCAGTTTCATCCCCCGCAATGGACAATTATTGCTTGAAGAAATAAGCCCAGCCAAACGAAAGCAAGCAGAAACGGAAGGTTCCGAGGACAGCATTGAAAAGAAGGTAAAATTAGACAATGGTGTTGACGGCAAACAGATAAGTGACGCCGATCTGACTGAGGAGACCAAAAGTTCGGATGTACCGGCAGATCAAGATGAGGAGGCTGGTTCCGACGCGGAGATTGTACGAGAGATTGTAGAGATCATAGATGAGTCCGATGATGATAATGAAACAGCGAAGTGAAGGTATTCGACTTCTTCGATAACATATGAAGGTTCGACTCTGTATTTAGACGTGTATTATAACAACAGTATTTTCGTATTCCAATGTCAATTGTTTTACAAAACTACCAAGATACTTTTATAATATATCTCATCCGTGACCAATGTGAGATACATCGACTCATTTACAAAATGTTGGGTAATCCACGTTGCATGAACAACATCCTCTGCCTCCTGATTTTATCACTTTGCATGAGCATTTCAAGTGCCCTAGAAGAAGACGAACAATTATGGTCGTACAAAAAGCCAAATCCTTCCAATGGCCCATGCATCAATAATGTTGAAAGTTTAGCTGTTGCAGGTATAAACTGCCTCGGGTGTTCAAATTTAGCCCTAGACACATGTCAGACAAATTGTCAAGAACTTGTAGATGCCATCTACAGCACATGCGATGGGGTCACTTTGCCACGATACTATTACTATGATCCACCTGTACGTGAGATATTTTTAGCATGACATTACATAGGTTTTTAACTTCACATGCTCATTCTTTGCAACAATTTCTTCACAGGAGAATACAATCTCGGGATTGTTTAATGATGACGCTGTAAAGAAACAAATGAGATTATCAGCATCACAGTGTGGGTGCAATTCTTCATCCATTTTGTCAACCAGTATTTTCCTGATCATCTCCATTAGCATCACAGCACTCAATCTGGGCATGTGACCTTATCAAGAAGTTGTTTTCTGCTGCAAGCTATGAACAATGCCCCCAAGGACAGTAACATTATTGACAACAAAGGTCTTATCTCGTGATGCACCCCCTGATCTTTTGTCCGTATATTCTTCTCCAGTAACAAGATGCAACTCATTTGGTCTTTCAGTAAATTGCCTCATCACAGGACTTAATTCATGGCATCTGTCGAAAACATTTTGCCTGCAGAGCACATACATCCCAAGTCGAGCTCTAGATACTGCAACAATCAATCGGCGAATATCTCTCAAATGTCCGACTGATTTCGTTCGGACGAGAGACAGGATAATGTAATCATTTTGCTGACCTGAAAGTAGGAAAAGATAAAGTTCGTTAGTCGGGTTACAATCCAAATGTAATGAGAGTGAAGCCATCATTGTATCATCGTGAGTTTCTTACCTTGGTACTTATCTACCGTGGACAAAGCTCCTGGTCTAATCCCAGCGAGTGGAGTTCCCGCACCACAGCGTTGAGAAAGAATGTCATCAATAAGACCTTTCTGGCCATTATATGTTGTGAGGATGGAGATTTTCTCTGGCGGGTATCCAATCAAAACCATATACTGGAAAATCGCGACAGCATATTCAGCCTCTCCAGTATTTTGGTAGTAGTATGGGGTGGGCGTAGTCTCACCGAGGCCTTCAAAGTCTTCAACATTGATCAACTGGTAGGTATGATTAAATCCTGGATTTGCCATCTTGAACTTTTCCTTCGTTGACACATGAGCTAGATTTCCGAGTCCGTTGTAACGCCAGTTGTACAAATTGGCGATTTCTGCTCGGGATCTGCCTTGCTTATTGAGTTCTATTGTCGGAACTCCTAGCCTTATCAAACGAGTGAATAAACTCTGGTCCAGATTGCTATATTTGGAGAATGTTGTATTCTTGACGACGGGAGGAAGTTGGTTTTGATCCCCGATTAGACATATACGCTTTAATCTAGAATTCGAATCGATCTCTCCGCTTTGTAGGAGAAGAGGTATAAAGGTTTCAACATCTAGCATCTGTCCTGCTTCCTCCATCACAATGTTATCATATTGAAATCCCAATTTGATCAAGTGCGAACGTGCAATTGCTGCATGCGTACAAGTCATGGCGACGATTTTCACTTGTTTCGTTAAGAGATAGTCAATTCTTTGTCTCTGAGAGCGCAACAGTTCGAGAGGTCTATATTCGCTAAGCTCTTTGAAACATTCCTTGAGCTGTTCAAACATTTTTCTCGCTTTCATCATCGTAAGTGCAGATAAATCTGAATCGGACACTTGAAAGTACTTGCCAAATGGGAATGATGATCCAACAATAGAATCGTCTGATGCGTCAACTACGTGTACTTCCCTGTTGAAAATTTGGATACGCTTTTCAATGTGATGGAGGTAAAAATAAGCAGCTGTCTCGCATGTGTAAGATGGCGAGCCGTCAGGACCTCGCTCATTGGCCCCACTGATGCCAAGAGATTCTGACATGCGTTGTACTTCCTCTAACAATTTCGACCGACGAGCTAGAATATGATTAACTCTGCCAGTCTTGGTGAAATCAAATTCTGTCATAGTCTGTAAATCACGTTCTCCTGAACCAAGCCTCAACATATACCTTTCATCGATATCACCTCTAGCCATTACCTTTTCAAACAAGTCATTCAAGGCAGCATTCGAATGTGTCACCAATACAGTTCTCTGTGAAGGGAAGGAATGGTACAGGTTCGAAATGATCTGAACTGCGACATCGGTTTTTCCAGTTCCCGGTGGACCGACAATCATTGTGAGACCAGGACTCAAACCAGACCGAATAGCCTTTACCTGCACAGGAGTAAAGGGTACCGGGTTTCCATTGATGTTTGGTGGGAATGGGTATGATGTAGCTTTCACAATGCTTTCAATTTGGATGCGGTACTTCTTTCTATCTTCCTGATTGCGCGTTTCTTTTTCGCCATCGACAATAATTGTGCTACACATGCCATCGAATGACTCTCTCAAATGTTTCTCGCTGATAAAAGTGTCCCCATAATCAAGCGCAGCATCTGGTGAATTGACGCCCGACGTATTCTTTGCAAACTTTTTCATGCTGGAAGAAGTAAACGATGCAGATGCTGGATTTCCATAGCCTAGCAAAACAGGTTGTAACCATCTAGGCACTGATCTATTAACCGATCCAGCTCCTTTCATGAGACTCCGCACTGTCTCTAGGATTGCTTTGAAATTGTTTTCTTTTCCATGACGTCTCACAATGACATTTAGCGTTTGGTACACCTTTGTCCCGAAAGGTGAACCGCTACCAGTTGCATCGGCAGCGTACTGGGCTGGATCTAGGGCAACTTTGAAATAGCGTTTGAATGAATCTCCGCCCTTGGTACGTGTATCATTCTTATTCACATAATTCGGATCACTGATGATATTTCCCTCTTCATCTTTCACTTCAAGCACCATGCATCCCCGCACTGCAATGATTCCAAATCGCTCCGGAAAAGTGACATCTTCTTCATCTGGAATACGCTTGTCGTTATCCGCGTCCTCGTCGTCCAACATTGGAGCTGGCCCACCATTCATGGATGTGGCGTCAATTCCAAGCAAGAACAAATTATCAAATTCACCGATAGAGTCCCACTGTTCACGTATATTTTGACCGCAATGCTTCAAATCGAGCGTAATCTCCGCCAAAACCTCCGACGGAATTTTCTCGCCAAGTTTCGGGGGGGATACCTTAATTAGGCGCACAGGGCAGATAGCATCCTCCGTTAATTCCAATCCCATCCTCGACCAACCATGAAACTCCGTCAGGGAGCGTTTTCTACTCCATATCTCATCCTCGTCCAAGTCAGCAACGTCTATTGCATCATTATACCCATGGCGAAGGGCAGGCCTCATTCTCTTTACCACATCCACCAAATCACTTCGAATCTCATAGGCACTTTCCAACCTCAACAATTTGAAACACCTTAACAAATAATCTGAAAACGTCAGGAATTGCAAACTCATTTTCGGCAATGCGAGAGTGGAAGCGGAATCGGAATCGGATCCATATCTTGGATTTCCGGGAGGTACCAGATGCTGATTCCAGAGGAGGCGCTCGTCCGGGTACAAGGGCAATTCGCTTAGTACCTTGGATTCGGAGGGTCTCAATGCGTGATAGTAGATTAAGACCTCCAAGACGAATCTTTTCCGTTCATTCCTTTGATTGTTATCATTACCATTCTCCTCTTTGTCGTCCTCGTCCTCGTCATCATCAGCATGATGATCATCATTTTCATCATTTCGATCCACAAGCCTCAACCGATGACACAAATCCACCAAAACCCCTGCAGTCCCATCCTTATCATTCACAATCCTTCCAAGAACCTTTCTCAAAAATCCCTCACTGGCAACCATACCCACACCAGCATACACAATATCCGATAAAACATCCGGATAATGCCTCAAACACAATTTCTGGAGAATGTGCGCTCGTTCGTGGTAGATGCTCGCCATATCCGTGGGAGAGAGGGGTGCTGCTGATATATCCTCTATGGCAAAGGATTCGAGAGCTTGTAGCGTATCCGTGAGCGAGTGGAATACGTTTACATTAGAGTTTTTGTTGTAGAGAGGTGATAGTTTGCATTTGGTGGAGAGATGGATGGAGAGAATGTAGGGGCGGAGGTAGCGGCGGGTGGGTGTGTTGGAGAGGAGATCGATGAGGAGTTGGAGTGTGCTGTGTATTGTTTGGAGGTCGCGGTCGCGACTATGATCGGAATCGTTGTCATTGCCGTCTTTCAAGGATTCCAAGAATTCGTTAAAAATCTTTGGAAGAAATGAATAGATACCGGTGCGACAATCATTTCCCGTATTGTCCTTTTCTTGACTCTTTTCTTCCTGACTCTTTTCCAAATGAACCATCCATCTCCTCTTGAAAGCATTGGATTTTGAAATCAATAAATCCCTATACCTCTTGGGCATGTATTCCCACAATCCAATCCCAACGAGATCCAAGAGTGGTTGGCGCAGGATGGGAGCCATTTCTTGTGTAAGGTTGGCATATGCCATGGTGAGGAATTGGATGATTTCGTGGTATAGGTTCACGTTAGGGTATTGCGTTGGTTCAAGTTTGACAATCGTGAGCAGGAAATTTTCGAGCGCGGCTCTGCTCTGCTCATTTTTGTCAATTTCACTTTCGTCAGAGTTGATTTGATCTGGATTGCGTTTCTCTTTCATAAAGGATAGAGGACCATTCATGTCACTCTTTGAAAGATGTGCATTCCTAATGTTGACCAACTTGAGAAGTGCAAAGGATGCCTTCTTCCAATCTACATCAACACTGTCATTCTTAATCTTTTGAAGAAAGAGAGGCCAGAGGTGTAATTCAATGGTCCCCGATTCTTCAAGTTGACGGAGGTCAGCACTGCCACTATTGCTAGCAGCGAGGCACTTTTGATAGATTGCTTCCAGGTCGAATGATGGTTCGAATGGTTTGGAATTTGGTTCCACCCGCGCCTTCTTCTTTCTCGGTGCCATTTTATCTTATTGCACTAGAATTTTAATTATAAATGTATTGTGCAGTGTGTTCAATGTGGTGATTGCAATGAGTTGTTTAGAGATGCAGTTGGTGGTATTGTGTGTCGGTGGTCGGTCGTCAGTGGTCGTCGGTGGTTCATATCTTTTCCCATCTTATAGGGGTTCTGTAGATACAAACAGGCAGGAGGGGGACGCCGCAAAATTATTTTGCAAACATAAAACGACGGAAAAACTAAAACAACACAAACTCGAAACGGCAAAAGCATTGCTATCTTACGACTTACACTTACAACTTTCTTACAAGACGACCGAGTAGTTGCATTACTCTAATGTACTACTGTGTGAACTACCCAAGTTACTCTTGAATACGTCACTTCATTCTTTCTCCCATCCAATACAATACATTATAGAATAGAATATGCAGGCACCGAAAGAAAGAGGAGCACCACAGGATATACCAGCACCAACAAGCAACGGCTACCCATACTCTAATATTAATAGTAGTAGCCCCGAAGAACACCAACACGAGGACTTGAGGACCCAACAAATCGAATCGCTCGAACAGGCACTAGCTCTCCAAATCAACAAACGAATTGAAGCGGAAACGCTCACCAAATATCTTAGGGGTACACAGACAAATCTTAAAGACTTGCAAGAATTGACTGATGCCTTTGTTTCAGAAGTGGATGCATTAGATGGTGATGATTCCGAAGAGCAGATGGAGAGAAGGGACGTTCTTTGGATGCTGAAGGAGGTGCATTTGAGGGTTAATGATGTTTCATCTAACGGTAATGGAAATGGAAATGGCAGCGATGGTAATCGGGATAGTGGTATTACTAATGACATTCAAGAGGAAATGAATGTTGCCATGCTGCATGGACAAATTGCACAACTGAAAGAAACCAATCAGCGTCTTCAACAACAACAACAGCAACATCATCGAATGAACGGATCACCAAATTCGAAGTCGATGAATACCAATGGCAGTGAAATCATGAAACAATACAAAACCTTGCAGGAGAAGCATACTCGACTTGAACAACGGCACGGAAATATCATGAAAGAAATGCAAGAATCACTCAATGCTAAAAATCAAGAAATTTCTCAATTAAAGAAAGAACGGGAGCATCCCAGCTCCGATCAGGTCGCTTCTCCGCCACCGCAATCGCAGCTAAAAACACCCGCTAAAACACCCAACCAAATCCATCCAATGTCACCCATTAGCCCCTTCTTCACCTCCCCTCATAAAGACCTGCAGATTGCATCCCTCCAGGAAGAAATTGAAGATCGTAATCTAGTCATTCAAGACCTATCGCAAGAATTGGATGGGTTGGTCGCCAAGACTAACGTGCAGTCGATGGAGGCGGATAAAGTCAAGATTCGGTATTTGGAATCTATTCTCAAGGATTTAGAGGGTAAATTACATTTGGAGCAGATGAGAGCAGCGAGAGCAAATGATCGTGCACGGAGTCATAGTGCCAGTGGCATCTGTGTCAATGTCGGCGCTGGTGCTGGTGATGGAGATCGTCATGGGAACGGAATAGACTATGCACGGAATGATAGTGAGAACACGACCATCAGTGTGTCGTCGCCAAAGTATGGATCCATGGGATGGAACATGGGCAACACGGGATGGGACGCGAGTTGCAGCAGTTTAATAGACGAAAAGTTTGTCTTGGCGCCAGGTGCCGTTCAGAGTTCTATGATGGAGGATATGGAATTGAAGATTGCTGAGCTTATGGAACGGTTGCGGGATGCTCAAGAGGAGAATTTGATGCTCAAGGAGGGGCGGACTGGTGCGGATAATGCTGGCATAGGTGTTGTATTGGAGAGTACACGCACGGTACAGTAGTAATGAACATTGAGTTACATTCTGAAAGTTTAAAACCAACGTTGATTCTAGTTTTTATCTAGACGGCATGCATTTAGTTTGATATCATAGTGTAGAATGAATCGACCGTAATTTCATACAAACTCAATTATGATGTTATATCTTGTTCTATTCGGGTTTGTGGAATTTTCAGCCCATAAGCCGCATTCCCAGCGCTAGTAGGAGCAGAACCTACTGTACTATTTCTCAGATGATAGCGAAATTCTTGAATGTCACTAATAACCCAACAAGGTACCTGTGGGAGATGCGGAAAATCGCGATTTGTTTTTAATTTTATCAGATGTATACTTGAACTTACTTACTCTCGGTGTAGATAGAAGGGGCCAAAATATGAAATTATTTTAAAATCAGGTAAGAATGCATCTTCGTGAATTTTTAGCCGATTTAGACAAAATAGGTCCGTTAGGGAAAGTCACTGGATGGATGGATGGGGGGCACCCCCGTGCTAGGGGGGTTAGGAGTGGACCCCGTTTATAAAACGCTAATTTAGATAAAGCCAGCACCCCTTTCAGAAAGATTCTGGCCTTGATTATTCTTACCTAACCCCCCTCGATCTCCAGCCTCCATTTACTGAGGGTGTCTCTGACTGTTTCTGATGATCTATGAAACACACACAAACAACAAGCATATCAATACCATGGTACCTCCTGACGACCCTAACACACCTTCAACACCTACAATCACCCAACCGCCG
>Ga0115005_10003785_pt1 | contig 12108 bp, 10 predicted proteins | sample ArcOceMetagenome_FD_87163 | JGI IMG/M metagenome (GOLD analysis project Ga0115005, IMG submission 87163) | Marine eukaryotic phytoplankton communities from Arctic Ocean - Arctic Ocean - Greenland ARC118M Metagenome | ecosystem: Environmental > Aquatic > Marine > Oceanic | place: Arctic Ocean...
CGACGACATTACTTGCTTCATCCTATGTATTAACTCGCTCTAATTCGAGCTAAAATAATTATGGCTTAAAAAGTTAGGCAAGGATCAGTGCGTTTAACTTGACAATGGGAGTCATACCAACGCTTTGCCAATGGGCAAATGCGAACGTTGTAGGGCGAAGCCCTGTGAGTATTTGTCCCAGCCGCGTTTTTTGCGGCGATTTTGGGCAACTTGTTATATGTACGTAGCATATTGTTACTTCGTAACTAAAAAGGCAAACCATGCTGCAGGTAAACCTGATGCACTCACATAGAAGAGAATATGCCTAATTTTCGATGAATCATTCCCCGGAATTCCTGATATCAAAACTATCCAGCAAGCGAATGAGAACATACCTAGGAAAGCTTGAAGGTCAAGCGAAGATAATACGCCAACCAATAGTCCTAAGACTGCTCCAATTATTAGATTCGTAGATTTTTTAAACTTAATTTCATCCATGATCTGAGAATTTCAAGAGTACATATAACGCCCTGTTAACAGGCAAATATATAGTTGGCTAAAATAAGTGAACGTAGTGAACAAAAAGCCAGCTGTATTTTGTCCTTGTTTAACAGCTTGTTATGTTTCAATACTTTCATCTATGGTGCGTTTTTTTTGGAATTTAGTCGCCACAAATGTAACGATAGAACTCGAAAGCACACCTATAAAAAATGAGATGAAAAGCTCTAGCCAAATATCCTTCTTTTGCTGCGCAAGTTGATACTCCAATAAAGCATCTAACTTACTAGTATCAATCTGAAGGGCTTTCTCAACCCTATTTTTTTCCTCTTCAATAGCTTCCTTTTGTTTTGAAATATAAGTCAAAGAATCTTTTTGATTTCCAACATAATCATTTAACGTTACTAGAGCAGATTGGATATTACTAAGTTCTTTAATTTTGGATTGTATATTTGTGGAAGACTCCGGTTGATAAATTAATAACGATATTGTAAAAATAATACTTACAACAGAACCACCAAAACTCACAAATGTTATTTTTGATGGTAATGCCCATCGGTTCCATTGTTTCTTAGTTGGAATAATACTCATAAACATCCTTGAAACATAACAATTTAGTCTACGACATTTGTCGTTTTACAAACCGACAAATGTCCATATATTACAGTGATTTTATCCTAGCTATAAAATAAACACCTGTAAACAAATAGTTAGCTTCGCCTTAGCTTTCTTAAATGCAGCAAAACCCCAAAATGGTGGAGATCAGTAATATCAGACAAATCGTTGTTTAGTTATACCGGTTGGTTATTAATTAACAAATCATATTTTAAATACCTGAGTTTAAACCAGTAACGCATACCCCTTTAACCCTTAACCATGCAACTCGTTACTGCTTATAAAATTAGTTAAAAATCACAATCTACTTCTATTGAACCCTTTGTATTTTTACTTCATATTAGCTGAACTATTTCTCAATTATTAGGCTGTTATGTCAGTTTTAAAGTTTAGCCATGCACTTATTCTCACACTTGCAAGTACCCTTTCGCTTACAAGCCATGCAGCGCTCGATAAAAACGAGCGTGAAATAGTTAAACAAGTTGAGCAAAACATGCCGCAAGCGTTTGAAGAGATAAAACAAGCGGTAAACATTAATAGCGGTTCACTAAATATTGAAGGCGTAAAAAAGGTGGGCGCGCTTGCAAGCGAGCAACTAAAAGCCATTGGTTTTGAGGTTGAGTGGCTAGATGGCAGCGCGTTTAACCGAGCTGGGCATGTGCTCGCTACGCACAAAAGTAAAAACCCCGATGCAATAAAAATACTGATGATCGGCCATCTTGATACGGTATTTGCCAAACACGATAACTTTACTACCTACAAACAAATTGATGAACACACCGCAAGTGGCCCAGGTGTAGCCGATATGAAAGGCGGTAACACTATTATAATTACCGCACTTAAAAGCCTGCAAGCGCTTAATTTACTTGAAAACGTAAGCGTAAAAGTACTGCTTACCGGCGATGAAGAAAGCAGCGGTCGTCCACTTAGTTTATCTAAAAAGGCGATTGTTGATGCAGCAATTTGGGCTGACGTAGCGCTAGGTTTTGAGAACGGCGATAACAATATTAAAACCGCTATGGCGGCGCGCCGTGGCTATACCGGCTGGACGTTAAATGTAACGGCCAATGCTGCACATTCATCGCAAATATTTAATGACAGTGTGGGCTATGGTGCTATTTACGAAGCGTCACGTATTTTAAATGACTTTAGAGAGCAACTAGCTACACAACCTAATTTAACCTTTAACCCAGGGCTTATTGTAGGTGGTACAAATGCCGATTACGACAGTGCTAACTCGTCAGCCACGGCGTTTGGTAAAAGTAACGTAATTGCGCAAACCGTGCATGTAGCGGGTGATTTACGGGCGCTTTCGCCAAAGCAGGTAGAAGGCGCTAAAAAAGTGATGCAGCAAATAGTGGCTAAAAGCTTAAATGGCAGCCAAGCTGAGCTTATTTTTGAAGACGGCTACCCACCAATGGGGCTAACCGAGGGTAATAAAAAGCTGCTTGCACTGTATAGCCAAGCAAGCCAAGACTTAGGCTATAACAAAGTGGTGGCTGCAAACCCTCGTAATGCCGGTGCTGCTGATATTTCGTTTGCTGCAAACCATGTTGATATGGCACTTGATGGCCTAGGCCTGATGGGCAGTGGCGCACACACTAAAAACGAAACCGCCGATTTAACCTCGCTTAATAAAAACACCGCTAAAACAGCGCTGCTTGTATATAGGTTAGGCCAAATGTAAAAGTATTTAAAACGAGTGCTGTTACTTTTGCACTCGTTCAAATACATGTGATGAAAAAATGTCTATCACGACATTATTTTGAAAAGCAAATCTCGCACTGTGGCAGGTTCAAACGGTTTATCGCAAATGGCATCAACGCCCGCTTGAGCAATATTGGCTAGATGGGTGTCGTTTGCCTCTGAGCTCACCATTAAAATAGGAATATGCGAGTAAGCATTTGAGCCACGTACAGTTTCGGTTAGTTCGCGACCATCCATTTCTGGCATGTTGTAATCGGTAACAATCAAGTCGAACGACTGCTCGTTAAGTTTTTCAATTGCTTGTTTACCATCTTGCGCCTCAACCGGGGCTGGTATTCCCATACCAGCAAGCACACGAATAATATGTTTACGTGCAAAACGGCTATCGTCAACAACAAGAACACGTAATAAAGTAACATCAAAATGCTCTAGTTCGACCTCTTCTTCTGTAATTATGTCGAGCGTCGCTTTTAATGCGCGTGTAATTGCATCTGCACTGAATGGTTTAGGTAAAATCGCTAATACGCCCGACTGCCTTAATTGCTCAAGGTATTTTTTATTGCGTTCGCTCGAGATCAACATAAACGCTTGGCTTTCTGTGCGCGGGTTCGAACGAATGCTTTGTAACAAAGAGTCTGCAGTGCCATCGGCTAGGTACATGCTACTAATAACTAAATCGGGCTGATATTTTTCTAAAAGGGCTAACGTTTGCGCTTGATTGCTTGCGGTTTCTACTTGGGTTACACCACATTGAGTTAGTGATTTGATTATCAGTTTTTGCTGAACCTCTGAAGGCTCTACTAATAATATTGATAAATTGGCTATTGCAGTTAAATCACTCATGTAACTCTCTTGGGTTATGTTATTGCTAAACGATTGTGGTTTTACATTTCATTATAAAACAACATGTATCGCTGGGGTTAACAAAACACTTATTTATATGCATTTATTTGTAAGTTTTAAATTACAAATAAATCAAAACTTTTGAATGTACTCAAGCGCGGTCATTTTTTTATAACTTACATTTGGGTGTAGTATGTGAGCAGGATTAGGATCGACCACCTCGATAGGTATGTTATGAGTACGGGCTATTTCTAATGCCATTTGGGTGATATTTACACTAAGCGAGGTGCCCATAAATACAATTTTATCAGCGTTGAGCATACGCTGCTGTGCCTTGGTTATTCTGTAAAGTTCGGTGTAAAATTCATCAAACAACAACACAAAAGGCTTAAACGAATGGTTAAGCTCAGGTGTTTGGTTTTGAATGTTAAACAGCTCAAAAAGAGAGTCATGCAGGCGGCTTTCATCTACACTATCCCACGGGGTCATCAGCGGTTCAACAGCTTCGCCTTGCTCATGAAATAGCGTCATTTGATCGAGCCTGCCGTGTATAGCAATGTAATTTTTGTTACCGGCTTTGCCATCAAGCCCATCTATATTTTGGGTTATTAAGTTTTTATCACTCAACCAATGATGCACGTCATTAGGGCCATGGTTACGATACGTTGCAAAACGGTTATAATACCAAGCCAAAAACTCACGCGGATTATTTTGATACATTGCGCGCGTTGCCATTTCCATAGGCGTATAGTTTTTACTGCCTATAGTCCAAAAGCCTTCTTCCCCTCTAAACGTAGGTATACCACTAGCCGCGCTTACCCCTGCGCCGGTAATATAAAGCGTATTCATTATTTGACCTCGTAACCTAGCACATCATTAATAACTTGCTGTTGGTTATTCATTCCACCAATACGATATAAAATACCGTTATGCTCTAGTAAGCCTCGGTGATCCATCGTTGCAGTTTTAAGTGGCTGCATTACTTGCCATGTATTATTTTTAATATTAAAGCGCCATACATGACGACTTGCTGGAGCTGGCTGTTTGTTATAACCAATGCCATCGTAATTATAGGGGTTGCTTGAGCCAGCTAGCATGTAAATATGGCCATTATAGCTTGTAGCAGCCATACGATAATGTGCTTCGCCTGTTGGGTGTGGCAGCGTTCGCCAATCTATTTTTTGTGGGTTGTTGGCATTTATTGTGCCTTTTAAACATTGTGCAACCCCTGAAAACGAGCGGCGTGAACTTGGGTTTGCTTGGGTTTTTACGCCATCGCAAATAACAATAGTATTACCACTAATGGCAGCCGCTTGGCCAAATACAGGCTCACCTAAAAAAGGCGACGCCTGCTGCCATGTATTGTTTTTAGTATCGTATACTTGCACTAAATTTACGTTGCCATCGTTATGCCAACCGCTAATAAGGTATATGTAACGCTCTTTGTAGCTTAGCGCCACGCTGTCATCTACTGGGACTGGCATAGACTTGAGTTGCGTATAGCTATTTGTGGTTATATTGTATTTATACACGTCGGGGCTCGATATTTCCGTGTGATCTGCAGCAACAGTGTAGCCACCAAATACATAAGCGTATTTGCCTATACCAATCGCTGTACTTGCTAAACGCCCCTTAATTGGCAAGCTAGAAGGTACTGCCAATTTAGCCTGCCATTGGCTTTCTCCCAGCTTTAATGCCCACACTTTATTATGTACATCACTAAATTGTTTATTTGAAGCTAAGCCCATAAAGCTTAAGAAATAGGTGTTATTTTGCGCTGTAACTTTAGCTACTGCGTTGTTTGCAACAGGCTCAGGTAAAGCAGGAATGCTAGCTAGCAGTGCAGAAAAAATAAAACTCATATATAAATAATCTTATTAAAGGTTAATAAAGTAAGGTTAATTTATTTTTCAGCGCTGAACCAGTTTTGATAAGCCTTGTGATGCACCTACTGGTTTCAACACCTCAAAATATAAAATAAGTCAAAGCTACCTTTTTGTTAAATTAACTTTATGAACTTACGTTAAGTGTAAAAATCATCCGCTTTTGGTTGATAAAAAAACAATTAAACATGGACTTAATACTTTTGTTTAAAGATAATATATATTATTAATCATTTAAAATTAATTTTAATGAAGCCGTGTATACGTTAGCTATGGTATTTTTTTAGTTATGGTTACTTTATAAGCTAATGATATATTGAAAAAAGTTAAAGGCTCACATAAAAAGTAGCAGCGTATTTTTGCTATATTTACACCATTCATAATGTTAATGTAATGTTCTTCAAATGTTTAAGAAAAGCAATTTCGCTTATATAACTTATGACTAGGTAGGAGTTCCTTAGTGAAAATTTCGCATCAATCACTATGGCCATTATTGTTTTTATCACCGCTTGTAATTGCTGATCCTTTTGAAGATGCTGAGCTCGACCTTAGCGCATTAATGGAAATGGATGTTCAAGTAACGTCTGCAATGAAGCGAGCTCAATCTGCATTTGATACCGCATCGTCTATTTATGTTTTAAGTAAAGAGCAAATTAATAAATCTGGCGCAAACTCAGTACCAGAAGCATTAAAAATGGTACCTGGACTTATCGTTAGGCAACTTGATAATAATCAATGGGCAATCTCTTCGCGTGGTGTTGCATCTCGATTTTCAAGTAAGCTTTTAGTTATGGTTGATGGGCAAAGCTTATATACACCTAAATTTGCAGCTGTCTATTGGGAAACACTGAATGTCCCACTTTATGATATTGAACGAATAGAAGTTATTCGCGGTCAAGGCGGCCTACTGTGGGGCACAAATGCAAATAATGGTGTGATCAATATTATTACTAAAAACAGTATTGATACTCGTGGTGCCTACGCGAATGCGACTACCGGTAATCAAATAAATATTGATGCTAACGCGCGATATGGCGGCGACTTAAGTAATAAAGGCAGTTATCGTATTTATGGTCATGTAAAAGACGCTAATGAGTCAAAAAAAGGGATTTCACTCACGCCTAGTGACACAGCCAAACAACATTCTTTGGGTTTGCGTGCTGACTTTACACCAAGCGACGAATGGTCTGCTTTAATACAAGGAGATGTTACACACTCTAACTTAGGCCAAAACTACCGTGGAGTTATTGACGAGACCAATAAAAACGTTTCATTTTCTGGGGACTTATCACGTACTGATTCTCGTGTTATGGCGCGTCTAGAAAATAGAATATCTCCCGACGCAAACCAAATGTTGCAAGTGTCATGGCTAAAGCAAAGTGGCAACCAAACATATATAAAAGAAAACTTTGAATCTATAGATATAGACTACCAAATGAACTTTTTATATGACTCTTTGCAGCTAGATTGGGGCTTGAATTACAGATATAACAAAATATCTTTCGAGGAAAGTGTATTTTTAGACAGTGATAAAGACCTAGACAATCTTCAACAATATGGTGGATTAATCCAAGCCCAATATAATGTTATACCCAATTATCTTGATTTAGTTGTCGGCACTAGGCTCGACCACAATGATTTAACTGGCTGGGAAAACCAACCATCGGCTAGGGTTATCTATAAGCCACAAGAGAGCCATCTAATATGGGGTGCTATATCCAGAAGTGCACGTACACCTACCCTGATAGAGTTTAATGATGACTATAAAGTGAATGGGACAGTTGTAGAAGAGGCGCTTGGTGGAAGTACTGGCATTAAAGCTATTGATGAATATGCGATTGCCACTTACCTCAATGGCAACGACAAAGTTGAATCAGAAAACTACGTCTCATACGAGTTAGGCTACCGCTTTGAAGGAAATAACACCTCTCTCGATTTGTCCGCATTCCATACAGATGCCGATAATATAGCAGCGATTAGATTTAACACCGACCCCAATCAGTTTCTGCCTGCTATACGTTTTTTTCAGCTCGGTCAATTTGAACAAGCGGCATTTGCGCTTACTCAAACTCGTGTCGATCTTGATGTTGTTTCGCAGGGTGAAACAACAACTAACGGGTTTGATATAGTTGCAACTTGGCAACCGCTGAATAACCTAAGTACAGAACTAGGGTATAGCTATACAAAAATTGATTATGATTTACCCGAGGGAGCAACACCAACTATAGGTTTTGATTCAACTAATAGACAAGTATTTGGCAAAGTAAACTATACGCTTTTTAATAAACATAATATTTTTGCAACGCTTAGAGTTGAAAACTCAGATGCCTATGACACAAGCCGTTACACTACAATGGATATAACCTGGAATTATCAAATTAACCAAACATGGTCTACGGCTTTGTCGGGTAAAAACTTGTTTGCAGGCTCTCACATTGAGTATAACAACACTCGTGAAACCTACACATTGCCTAACTACATTGATGAATGTATAACATTTTCAATTAAAGCCAGCTTTTAAGATTATTTAATGCAGCTATTAAAACTTTTACTCAACGGGCTATTAATTACATTAACACTATTTTTTAGTGCTAATAGTGCTGCGACTGAGAAAGAGTATATGCTCAAGGCTGGTTTTTTGTATAACTTTGCTCGATTCGCTCATTGGGTAACACCGACGTATCATAATAATAACTTTACATTATGTAGCCCAGACGAAACATTCATCAACATTGCTGATGTTGCACTCACTAAGCGCAGTATTAAAAAACGCCCATTAGTAAATAAACACATATCACTTAATAGTAGCTCACTAACACAATGCAACATGGTATTCATTACATCAAAAACATACCAAGATTGGGTAAATACTCCTGGTTTAACTTATCAAAATATTTTATTAGTGGGAGAAAGTGACGGATTTATAGAAAACAATGGTCACATAAGATTTTTTCTATCAAGCGGTAAGGTCCGTTTCGAAATATCACCTAATAACCTTAAATCAAATGGCTTAACAATAAGCTCTAAAGTATTACGCCTTGCGCGAATTGTGGATAGTTAGAATGAAAAGACTATTCACCTTAGACACTATTAGTAAAAAGCTGCTTTTTATACTGATGAGCGTAGCATTTATATCAAGTAGTATTGTAACTGTAGCATTTGGTACATACGAATTAAGCAGTGCAAAAGGCGAACAAATAGAAAGTCTAAACTCTCTATCAAACATGATGTCGCCAAATATAGCCACCGCACTTATCTTTGAAGATTTAGAAGCAATTCAAGAACTAATAAAGCCTATTCTTACTCGTACAGATGTAATCTCTGCTATTGTTACTAATCGAACTGGAGATATTGTAGCAAAAGCTAATTCGCACATGTTATCCGATAATGTTGAGCATGCTGTTGAAGTAAAAAAACAACTAACTATAGATGGTAACAACGTTGGCGAATTAGTAATCTACGCTAATAATAGCTATATCAATAATCGAATAGATTTTTATGTAAAGTTTATAATTAGTCTCACGCTACTATCCTTTGCTGTCAGCCTAATTATTTCATTGTTACTGAGGCGTCGTTTTTTAAGCCCCATTTTATATTTAGCTCAAACAGCTAACGACATCACTAAATCAAATGACTATAGTTTACGTGCCGAGCAACTCTCTAATGATGAGGTTGGCGAATTAACCGTATGTTTTAACGATATGCTCTATACAATAGAGCAACGTGAACACGCTTTAGAAAATCAAGTTAAAACACGTACCCAAGAGCTTGAAAATGCTAACAGCGAACTTCACCGCTACGCATACCAAGATGGTTTAACCGACTTACCTAATCGTCGTTTTTTCTACGAAGAAATACAAACGCTTATCAGTAATGACAATACAAGCTTTGCATTGATATTTTTAGATCTTGATGGCTTTAAAGACGTTAATGATAGCCTAGGCCATGACTACGGAGATTTACTGTTACATCATGTAGCCAATAGACTCAAAGCATGCATAAAAGATGAGGATATAATTGCAAGATTAGGCGGAGACGAATTTACATTAATTTTAAAAAACGCTAACCAAACAATCGCTGTTAAAGTTGCTGATAAAATCAAACAGGCATTATTAAAACCGATACAATTAAAAGAAGAAACTGTATGTGTTACCGCAAGTATTGGGATTACTCTTTATCCTGAGCATGGTAGTACAGTAGAAAAGCTTGTAAAACGTGCAGACCAAGCAATGTATTTGTCTAAAAAGAAAGGTAGAAATAGGTACGAATTTTTCTCTTACTCAATTGAAGAAAAAGCAACTGAGAAAAGAAAACTCATTGAAGAAATTAAACTTGGTTTAAAAGAAAGTCAGTTTGAGTTGTACTATCAACCTATTTTTTCTGTTGACGGTAAGAGCATTACTAAAGCCGAAGCATTGATCCGCTGGAATCATCCACAAAAAGGATTAATAGGGCCCAATGAATTTATCCCTATGGCAGAAAAAAATGGCTTAATAAGCGACATAGGCCGCTGGGTGAAATCGCAAGCAATACAAGACTGTACTTTATTCAATAAATTATCTAAACGCCTTATACAAGTTAGTGTTAATACCTCACCACTTGAGATTGATCGCTCTGGTGAGTGGGTTGAGCAATGGATACAGGCAAGCGAACAATTCAATTTACCCGGACACTCTGTCTTAATAGAAGTAACAGAGAACACCCTAATGGGAACTGATTCAGAAATAAAACGACAGCTCAAGCGCCTAAGTGAATTTCAAATAGATGTTGCTATTGATGATTTTGGCGTGGGTTACTCATCACTGGCATACTTACAACGATTAGATATCGACATCCTTAAAATAGATCGTTCATTTATAAAGGATATAGAAAAAAATGATAATAGCATTGCACTTGTAAGGGCTATTATCACAATGGCCCATAACTTAAATGTGGAAGTAGTTGCTGAGGGAGTAGAAAAACAAGAGCAGTACATGTTACTAAAACAGATGCAATGTGATTATATTCAAGGCTATTACTTTTCTAAACCAGTTTCAAAAAAGGTGTTTGTCAGCGAATTCATTGAAGAATAACGCACAATTAAAACCAGCGAGGCACTACCTGTGAATATTGTTTATATTCAACTGTAAAGCTCTCGGTTAAATGTTTTTCCTCTACCAGAGTTTGCCTGTATATAGCTGCGACCCCAACGACTAAGCATATTAAACTAAATAAGCTTGGCAACGCTAAGAAAAATCCAATTTGAGCGGCTATCACCCCCAAATACATAGGGTTTCTAGAAAACTGATATAACCCCTTTGTTTTTAATTCCCGTGGACCGTTTGGATCAACTCCTGAACGCCATAATGAAGCCATATTAAAATGAACAAGCATCGATAAAGCAAAACCGGCTGTCAAAAGTACATTGCCAAACATAACACCGGGCCAATCATTCAAACCAGCAAATAGCCCTAAGTAATTATCAAGTGAAGGAACAAACACTCGCAATACACATACAAACCATATCAAGGCTCTAAAGAACTTAAACACAGTATGGTTCCACCAACTTGCACAATACTTAACTCCAGGAAAAACAATGTTTTCTTTCTCAGTACGTGACATATAAATAATTCTATAGGTATAAAATCCTGCTACAAAGGTATAAAACAAAGCAAGGTAGATACGAGTAAACTCTATTAAAGAAGGTGAGTCATCAATAAATAAGGGGAAAGACATAAAGGGCCCTGAATGAGTAAAAGCGTTAACAAAATGAGAGCATAAAGCCCATAAGGACTTTTAACAAGTAAAGTTAAACAAATCCAAAAATAACTTATCTCTATAAAAGTATTAGCCAATACGCTTATTTAAATCGCTAGTATTTTTTATATTGTTATAAATTTTAAATCAATACATAGAGAAGTAAATCTGTAAAAGTCACCATGAAATAGAAATTATTATTATGTAAAGGCTGACTTGTGCGGATCTCGCTTTGACGTTGTTATGCATAATGTATGGGAATTAAAATACCGTAGAGCACAGGATATGCATCAGCAGCCGCTACTGAGTTCGGCATAGGGTTTTGGCTATTTACTAAATCCAAGAAAGCAAAAAAACCCGTCACATTGCTTTAACGGGTTTCTCTTATTTGAAGCCTGGTAATGTCATGGTGCCTACAGCGGTAGAGAGTCAAATAGCAAAATGGGATATTACGTTGTGCCGTTCTGCCTTGTACGACGCTCGCCTTCGCACTGTTTTGTGTGGCTACTGAGTTCGGCATGGAGTCTTGGCTTTTACTAAACCCCAGACAGAAAGAACCCGTCACATTGCTGCAACGGGTTTCTCTTATTTGAGGCTTGGTAATGTCATAGTGCCCACAGCGGTAGAGGGTCACAGTGAAATGTTACCTACCATAGGCCAGTGTATTGAATAACCAAAACACTGTCCACAAAGAGGCGCTTCGCTTAAGAGACGCTACGCTTTAGAGAAGGGAATGTGAATATTACTTTTCTGCAGACGTAAAAAAGCCGCTTCACTTCTGAAGCGGCTTTCTACAATTTGAAGCCTGGTAATGTCCTACTTTCACATAGCAAATGCTACACTATCA
>Ga0115005_10003787_pt1 | contig 12107 bp, 12 predicted proteins | sample ArcOceMetagenome_FD_87163 | JGI IMG/M metagenome (GOLD analysis project Ga0115005, IMG submission 87163) | Marine eukaryotic phytoplankton communities from Arctic Ocean - Arctic Ocean - Greenland ARC118M Metagenome | ecosystem: Environmental > Aquatic > Marine > Oceanic | place: Arctic Ocean...
ATTTGCTCACCAATACCGCGACTTGCGCCAGTAACTAAGGCAACTTTTCCTGTTAAATCAAATAATTTATTAATCATGTTAAGTATCCTACTTATTATATTTTTTGGTTAATTATCTAAAGGTTACCCAGTCAGCACCCGCAAGTGTCAAATGGCCATAATTATTGAGATAGTCAATATTTAAACTATCTCCAGAACAGAGAAGTTTAGTGACACTGGTATTACGTAATTGTTGGTTAACCACTAAGGCTTTTTCATCAGACAATCCTAATATATGTTGTATTATCACAGAAATAACGCCACCTGATGTAAAAATACAAATGTCTTGTGCTCGTTTACTTTTTTGTTTGCTTTTAATTGTTAGTTCTTGGTGTATAACGTCTTTTAATGAGCTAATACAACGGTTTTGAAATTGAGGCCAGCTTTCTTTATAGTCACTGTCATTTTTGCCACATGTCCAACGTTCCAGTGCTTGAGCAAATTCTTTTTGAAATCTTTTATTAGCGCCAGGAAGTTTACCAACGGTCGCAGCCATATCCTTAAAGTTATTCCATCTGGGGTCGTAACACGCCAGTAATTCAACATGGTTAAACTCATTAAAACCGGAATGTAAAGTTACAGATGGCTCTTTACTTTTTAAGCCCATTAAAAAGTTCTCTAGGGTTTGACCATGACGCAGTAAATCCCCAGCATAAATTTTTTCTGGTGTAGGGAGTGATTGCCAATATTTGCCTAAGAGCTCTGATTGCGCAGTACCTTTATCTGACAGCTGATCGTAATCAGCCTTACCAAAAGATGCTTGTCCGTGTCGGATAAGATAAATAGCAGCCATAAATTTATGCTCCGACAATAAAGTTTTGTTGCAATAAATGAAGACACGCTTTTATGATCATTTTCTTCGTCACTCGCTCTGTTGATTTAAACACTATTTTGATGCTACTAAACCATGCTAAGCGGAACCAAGCAATTAAACAAATGAATAGTTCTAATTAACTACTATTACTATTTTGAATACACAAGTAAGTGTTAAAAATCGGTACTATCGGTTAGATTAACTTATGAACACGATCAATAATTTCAAATTATACTGTTTAATTTCAGTTATTTGGTTGTAATAAACATATTATCTCTTTTAAATAAATTCTCTTTATTTTGGGTAAAAAAAAACCTTACAATAAAATATTGTAAGGTTTTTCAATATAGCTTAGTGGTATTTTACTTATTCAAATTCATAAGAAATACTTGCGCCAAAAGTAGCTGGCTGATTTGGATAAGCATTGAAGCTACCCGATTGGATCGGTGGTGGGAAAGCCGATTGATAATACTCATCATTCGTTATATTACGTGCCCAAAGGAGTAAGTTAACGCCGTTATCAAAGTTTAAGCCGGCACTCGCATTAAATGTACTGACTTCACGTGTTAATGACTCAGGAACATTTGCAACAAGTCGAACCTCACTTTCGTAAAGATAATCTGTGCGAATAAAACCATACATACCATTATCAAACTCAAAATTGTAGGTGATGCCAGCAATAATGCTTTGTTCATGTATTCCAGCAGGCTTTGTACCAGACAAATCTACTGCGCCATCAACATTTTGTGCATTTACAAATGAATCAAAAACAGGGTCAAGGAAGGTACCCGCTAAACTCAATGACCAATTTTCTGTGGCATTGTAGATAGAATCAAACTCGATACCCTGCGTGCTTTGTTCACCCGCATTCGCTAAAACAAATCCTGTGCCTACAAAAATAGAGGACTGGAAACCTTCAATAGTCTGATCAAAAATAGTGACATTAAATGCACCTTTTTCAAACTGCGCTTTCATCCCTAATTCATAGACAGTCGCTTTTTCTGGTGAAGCATAACGACCGCCGTAACTTTGGTTTGTCTGTGTAAGACTGGCACTTTCAAGTGCACTTTGATTAGCGGCGAATGGTCGCGTATCACGAGATAAATTCCAAGATGATGCTTTAAAACCTGTAGCAGCGGTAGCAAAAACATTAATATTGTTATTTATCTCATAAGCTAAACGGAGCGACCACGTCATTTTACTATCAGAGGTATTATTATCTTCAACTGAATTAGGTAATTCAAGCATAGGCGGTAAAAACTGAAAGCTTTTCAACGCAGGAATCGCTGGAGCTAAGGTTGGAATGAAAGGCATTGGGACGCCAAACAAAGTTAAGTCATTGTCTAAATCAATCGCAGCGAGTGTAGAATTGTTTTGCTGTTTCACACTAACGTCTTTCTCATCGTTGTTATAGGCAACACCAAGGGTAGCAGTGAAAACATCTGACACGTGGTAGTCAAAATTAGCAAAAAGTGAATAAGCATCATTGTCTTGTACAAATTGCGTATCTACTACTGTATCAGCTGAAAAGAATGAACCTGGAGCCAAACCATAAACCCCTTCTACACCAGCCAACAAACCCGGAGCAGATGCTGAGATTAAGACATCGAAGAAATTTCTCATGTCGTTACCAAAGTACAAGGCGTCTTCTGCTTTAACTTCTTCTTGAAAAATATAGGCACCAACCATCCAATCAAGTTTGTTTGTGCCTGTAGAAATAAGTCGAAATTCTTGCGTAAACGTTTCTATTTTGACGTCACCCGTTTCTCGAAGAATATCCAAGCTGGTGTAATCAACATCGTGTATCCATGTTTGATCATTATTACGCAGTGCGGTAATTGATGTGAAAGCAAAACCGTCATAATCCACATCAATTTGTAAAGATAAACCGCCATCTTCTACTGTACTTAGTGGATCTATATTAAGGGCTGATTTATATCCGAAGGCATCATCAGGTGTATTTACAACACCGCCTAAAAATTGAACTGCACCTGTTGTTGGACCATTAATAACGTCGTCTACCGTACAGCAGGCTTCTTCTATCTCACTGTAGTCAGCAATAAAGCGTATTTTGACATCTTCGCTCGGTTCGTATAATGCCTGAGCGCGAGCGTTCCAGCGATCTTTATCATTTATGTCACTTAATCCAACCACACTGTCAGTGTAACCATCACGGGTATTGAAGCCCCCAGATAAACTAAAAGCCAACTCATCCGTGATGCCATTAGTGATATAGCCTTTCATTGTTCGTTGGTTATAATTACCAATGCCCATTTCAACCTTGCCTTCAAAATCGTATGAAGGCTCCATAGTACGAACACTGATAACACCTGCAGAGGCATTTTTACCAAACAAAGTACTTTGAGGACCACTCAGTACTTCAATTTGTTGAACTCTAGGTAAATCGCCAATCTGAGCAGCGGCGCGAGAGCGGTATACACCATCGATAAATACCCCAACAGAAGGTTCGATACCGGTATTATTCGTACCATTACCAAAACCGCGAATAGAAAAATTAGTATTAGTCGAGCGTTGTAGCGGCGTAACACGTAATGTCGGTACGAGGGTTTGAAGATCATTAATATCTAGAACGTTTGCTTTTTCAATAACATCACCACTAACTACCGTTATCGCAATAGGCGTTTCTTGCAAACCGGTAAGGCGCTTGGAAGCTGTTACCATTATTCGCTCAATATCTTTATCTTCTTGCGCTACATCATTTTCTTGTGCATGAATGGCTGAAGAGCTAAGAGCGCTTAATACAGCAGTGACCAAAAGAGATCGTTTAAAACTTTGCGTTGTTGAAATGTGTTTCATTTACCTACCCCGAATATTAGTATTAATACTAAAAATATGAATATCGATTAGATATCCTACTACTCAAATACATTGTTTGAGCATGAATTATTGTTTTAGATTTAATGATAATTTATAAAACAACCTCATCGTACCAGAACTTTTGGTTCTTCAACTAAGCGTAATACTTATTATCATTATTTCAAGCATTTATATTGACTTAATTATTTACAGTACAATATTCACGCTACTTGACTATGCTAGGTGTAACCTTTAGATTAAACAAATGAATAAATCTAATGACAAACTATTCATTATATGAATAGTTTAAAATACAAAATATTAGTGCATTATTTATCTGATGTTAATAGGTGAGAAATATGAAAGTCGATTTAAATTTGTTTGTTGTATTTGAAGCAATCTATTGTGAAGGAAATATTACAAAAGCTGCATCGGCGCTCAATTTATCACAGCCTGCTGTTAGTCATTCATTAAGTAAACTTCGTGACCATTTTGATGATCCACTCTTTGTACGTCAAGGCAATGAGATGCGCCCTACTGTAGTCGCTAATAATGTTGTATCTGATGTACGAGAAGCGCTTCGTCAATTGCAAATATGCTTAGCGCAATCAAAACAATTTGAGCCCATGACTTCACGTAAAAATTTTACAATTTCTTTACATGTTGCTTTAGAAGCCTCTTACTTACCTCCTTTGATACAAAGAATTAAAAAAGAAGCGCCATTAGTCAATATCCAAAGCAGTCGACGTGTTAACCGCAGTGAGTTAGAAAATAAACTTGCCAGTGGCGATATTGATTTAGCAATAGATACTTTGTTACCGGTGAGTGAAAATATTTTACATACACTGTTAGAAGAAGATAAATTAGTGGTAGTTGCACGAAAAAATCACCCTGATATTAAAAAGACGCTCGATTTAGCAATGTATCTTGAGCAGGAACATGTCTTAGTATCATCTCGCTCGACAGGTCCAAGTATTGAAGATTTCGAATTAGCACGTCATGGATTACAACGTAAAATAGGGTTGAGGTGCCAACATACATTTTCAGCATGTAGTGTGATAGCGGGTAATAATATGTTACTGACCGCTACAGAAACAACCGCTAAAATGTATGCAAAGCTGCTTAATTTAGTGATTTATCCATTACCGGTAGATTTACCAGATATTGACATGCATTTATATTGGCACACAAATCTAGATTTTGAACCTGCAAATAAATGGCTTAGAAATAAAGTTATTCAAGCCACACCAGGGGTTTAACGTGGGGGGAATGAAGAGCATGGAAAACGGATCAGCGCTCTACTTTACAATTGAGACTCAATCAACTCTAACGCTTCGTCTAAAATAATCGTAACCGCGTTGCGCGCTTTTTCGGGGTTTCGAGATTTTATAGTCTCAATAATTTCAGCATGCTTTTTTACATCAGCCCCTGGTACACCTTTAATTTTGTTTGTGTAACGTATACTCACTCTTAATGCAGTACTTATAAATTCGGTAAGTTGCACAAAAAATCGATTACCACTAGCGACCAATATACTGGTATGAAAGGCAATATCAGCTTCTAAAGGATCATCTAATCCTTGTTCTGCTTCTTTCATTCGAATAAGCGCTTTATCTATATCCTCTAATTGTTCAAAGGAAGCATTCATCGATGCCAATGCAGCCGCTTGAGGCTCTATCGCAAGCCTTACTTGAGTAAATTCTTTTAATAAAGATAATGAAGGTTTATTGCTTAATATCCACGTTAATACATCGGTATCAAACATATTCCAGCTACTTTCTGGTAATACCCTTATACCTTGTTTAGGGCGGGAAGAAATAAGTCCTTTCGCCGATAACATTTTTACGGCTTCACGTGTCGAACTACGACTGACACTATATTGCAAACAAAGATCAGCCTCTGATGGAAGTCCTTGGCCAATTGGATAGGTACCTTTGACTATTGCCATCCCTAGATCATAAGTAAGTTGGTGGGTTAAATTCTGTCTAGGAGAATGCTTCATTTACTGCTGTTCCGAACTTGTTAATTAATATGTTATATCATATTTAATTTCATACAAATATGATATAAGTTTATCCCATTAATAAATAGTAATACAACGCATCATTATCTTTTGTTTGCTATTAATAGAAATGTATTACTTTTACCTATTTGGAGTATTGAAGTGGGTTTATCAACTCAATATAAAAGTTTAAAAGATAAGGTTGTCTTTATTACTGGTGGGGCCAGTGGTATTGGTGCATCGATGGTCAAAGCGTTTGTGCAACAAGAAGCAAAAGTAGCCTTTATCGATTTAAATCAAGACATGGCTGAAAACTTAATAAATAACTTATCTTCAACTTTACACCATAACGTGTGGTTTAGAGCAATTGATGTGACAAAATCTGAATCATTACAACAAGCCATTACCGATGCCGCAGCGCATTTTGGCCGTTTAGATGTACTCGTCAATAATGTGGGTAACGATAACCGCCAAGATATTGAAAAAATTTCTGCACATGATTGGCATAAATGTATGCAAGTCAATCTAGACCCTGCCTTTTTTTCTGCTCAAACCGCGTACACAATAATGAAAAAAAACATCTCCGGTAGTATTATTAATTTCAGCTCCATCAATGCATTAATTGGTCTTCAAAATATGACAGGATATGTTACTGCAAAAGCCGGATTAATGGGCATGACCAAAGCACTATCAAAAGAGTTTGGTGACCATAATATTAGGGTCAACGCAATAGTGCCTGGTTGGGTTGCGACAGAACGTCAACTAACGAGCTGGCTAACCAATAAAGAAGAAGACAAATGGACTGAGGCTATGGCGCTCAAAAAAAGGATTCTACCAGAAGACATTGCAAACTTAGCTCTCTTTTTAGCGTCGAATGATAGTGCGTTAATTACAGGACAAAGCATAATTATTGATGGCGGGAGAACATAATTGTTTAGTCATGAATATATCATTGCTGTTGACTGGGGAACTAGTCGTTTACGTGCTTTTTTATGCAAAGTGAATAACGACACCCCCCTTAAGTTGGTTGATAAAGCAAATAGTTTAGGGGTGAATAAAGTGATTAATAGCTTTGAAAAAACGCTATTCGATTGTATTACGCCTTGGATTAAACAATATGGCAAAATTCCCATCTTTATGATGGGACAAATTGGCTCAAGTATTGGTTGGAAAGAAACGGCTTATCTTCCATGCCCAACTGAACTTGGAAATATAGCGTCGAAAGGTATTAATTTTTCTTGTTCTGGTCATGAAATATCCATTATTCCTGGGTTAAGTTGTCGATTAAGTAATGATAACTATGATGTTATGCGTGGTGAAGAATTGCAAACGTTAGGCTGGTTACAACAAGACACTCAACGTTTTATTGGGACACATTTAGTTTGTTTACCAGGAACACATACTAAATGGGTATTAATTAAAGCAGGTAAAATTGAACTCTTTAAAACAGCAATGACCGGGGAATTATTTGATTTATTAACTAATCACAGTATTTTAATTAAAAAATGTGATGCTGTATTCGATCAACCATCATTTAAGAAAGGGGCTGATTTTACCTTAAAAAGTGGATTAGGTAGTTTTACTCACGGTTTGTTTAGTGTGAGAAGTAAACAACTGTTTGGAGAGTTAAGTAACTCACAAGCATCCTCATACCTGTCTGGGTTACTCATTGGCAGCGATGTGCGTGCAGCAATGAATGCTGAAGAATGGAACTTACCTGAATTAGGTGAGGTCTCTATCATAGGCGCTAAGCACTTAAGTCAGCAATTTTCACAAGTACTCGAAATACATGGTATCAAAACAAAACTATGCAAAGTGACTGACATGACTTTATTAGGTTTCAATGCAGTATATCAGCAGATTCTAGCATTACAGAGCCAACAAATTAATTGAGAATGATGGTTGGAAAAATATATTCAAAAACACCCTGCTATTGCTATTTTACGTGATATTACACCTGAAACAGTCGTCAAAATAGCACCATGTTTATATTACCACGGGATCCGTGTCATTGAAGTCCCTTTAAATTCTCCTCAAGCAATTAAGTCGATTGAGAAGCTTTTTGATGTTCTTCCTGATGACTGTCTCATTGGCGCTGGTATTATTCTGAATATACAACAAGTTACACAAACATAAAGTGTTGGCGGCAAACTGATTGTTTTACCACATTGTGACCCAAAATTAATGCAATATTGCCAATCAAAAAACGTACATGTTATAGCTGGAGTAGCAACACCAACAGAAGCCGTTTTAGCTTATCAACCTGAAGCAAAGTGGTTAAAACGATTTCCCACACAAACTTTCGGTTTTAGTCATATTAAGGCACTAAAATCTGTTTTACCACATGACAGACATACCATTCCGGTTGGAGGAGTTTCACCAAAGAATGTTTTGCAATGGTCATTATCTGGGGCAAGTGCTTTAGGATTAGGAAGTCGTTTATATCAAAGTAATGACTCACTTGATGTAACTATGGGTAAAGTGATTGAATTAAATAAAGCCCTAAATATGACCCGAAAATACTAATAGACATAAACAATGGAAAACATAATGAGTATTACAACGGCTAGGTTATTAAAAATTATTCCTTGTCAATGTCATTTAGGTGAAGGCGTTTTATGGCATGACGGGCAACAAGCTATCTATTGGCTTGATATTGAAGCATGTGATTTGTACCGCTATTATGTTTCAAGTGAAGTATTAGAAAAATTTACATTACCTCAACGTATGGGCAGTTTTGCATTTACTCCCGTTAATAATCAAATAATTGCAGCTTTTGAACAAGGTTTTGCTCGATATAACTTTATAACCTCTCAGATAGAGTGGATAATTCAACCTGAACTTCATATTAAAGGTAACCGTTTAAATGACGGTCGAGTTGATAGACAAGGACGATTTTGGGCGGGTTCAATGGTAGAAGTAGCATCTACACCCAAACAGAAATCTGCATTATATTGTTTGGATCATCAACATAACTGCCATAAAAAGATCGATAATTTACTCATTTCTAATAGCTTATGTTGGAACAAGGCAGGAGATATTCTCTATCATGCAGATTCACCAAGCCATCAAATATTTCAATATGATTTTTGTAAAAACACCGCAATAATCACTAATAAAAAATTATTTGCGACGACAAACGCTTCAACATTCCCTGACGGTTCAATAGTAGACGCACAAGATCACTTATGGAATGCCCAATGGGGTAGCAGTAAAGTCGTAAGATATAATGTTAATGGGGAAATTGATTTATCAATAGTACTCCCCGTATCACAACCTTCATGTGTTACTATTGGAGGAACTCACTTAGATTGGTTAATCGTAACCACTGCGAAACAAGGCTTATCAAGTTCCGCTCTTACCGAAGAACCATTATCAGGTGACCTCTTTATTTATCAGTTAACAGGAGCTTCTGGTTTAGTAGACCCTGAGTGCACAATTTAATTTAACTCGATGTTTATAAAACAATAAAAAATACCTTTAATTTTACTCAATTTATCACTAGACAATATTGTATCTTAGTGTTTTAATTTGATTTAATTATCATATAAATAATACTTAATTAAATTATGGCATCAATATTTTTAAATAGTAATGTTGCAAAAATAGAAATTTCACCTGAATTAGGTGGATCTATTTTGGCTTATGATGCCAAATTACATAATAAGTTTGTACCGATATTCAGAAAGAGTAATAACGCAAGAACTGTACTTGGCAGTAGCTATTTTCCCCTTGTACCCTACTCTAACCGCATAAAATATGGTCTTTTAAATTGGCAAGAAAAAAGTTGTCAACTTCCACTTAATCATTTACCTGAGAAGCATAGTATTCATGGACATGGTTGGCAATTACCTTGGAAAGTTATACATCAAACCGATACTCACTTAACGCTCGAGTATCATTACCAAACAGCCGAGTGGCCTTTTTCTTATAGCGCTCAACAAGTTTTTACACTTAGAGGGAGTGCTTTACGCACTGAACTTTCATTAGTTAATAACGCAACGAGTCAAATGCCTGCAGGATTAGGATTTCACCCCTACTTTAGTTTAACAAAAGAAACATCTTTAAAATGTAATGTTGAAAAAATGTGGGCAGTAGATGATGAAAGTATGCCTACTTCACTTGTTAATCCACCTAAAAACTTAACGCGTTCCGATGGATTATTAATAACAAATAGTAATTTAGATAATGTATTTACTGGATTTTCTGGCGCAGCGACTATTGTTTGGCCTGAATGGAAAGCTAGAGCCGATATTACCACGTCTTCAAACTGCAAGTTTATAGTAGTATATAGCCCTAAAGATCAAAACTATTTTTGTTTTGAACCCGTCACTCACACTACCGATGCTATAAATAGGTCAAACAGTGGAATCAATAATACAGGCATTATGACGTTAAACCCTCAAGAGAAAATAACAATATCAATGTCTATTACGCCTAAAGAAACTTAGCATAATCTCTAAACGTAATTGACTACAATTGTGTTGCTTAGTTAATAATAGTTAACCTATCGATAACTAAATAAAGAGCTAAATAAAGAGCTAAATAAATAATCCCCCTCTCAACCTATAGATTTTAATTATAGAAGCCAAATATCTTTATTACTTATATTTATAACTGTGCATTCAAAATTAGAATTTTTGATTTGATATGGGTTATGGGAAGATAAGATATAAGGTATTTCAAAGTAATTAACTCTCAAATCCCAACCGAATAGGAATAATAATGGCTATTGGCGTAACTGCAAAATTACAAGTACTGGTAGGTAAAAATCAAGAATTTGAAATTATATTCAAACAATTAGTCTCTTTGGTACTTGCCAATGAAAAGGGTTGTTTGCTTTACGCTTTACACCAATCTCGTGAAGATACCCAAACCTATATAGTTCTGGAACAATATGTTGATGAAACTGCATTACATAGCCACACTAAAACTGACCATTATCGAAACTTTGGTCAACAACTGGCAGTTTATTTAGCTGCTGCACCTGAAATAGCGTTAATGGATAGTATTTAATCAACCCTGTTCCATCATTTCAAACGAAAAATTCATGTTGATAAAACAAATAAACTTAAGGGACTTTTAATGAATAATTTTTTTGGTAAAACAGTCGTAATTAGTGGCGGTGCAGAAGGCATTGGCTTCGGTATAGCTCAAGCTATGGGTAAACAAGGCATGAATGTAGTGTTGGCTGATATTGATGCTAATCAACTCGAAATTGCTCAGGAAAAATTACAAAAAGAAGGCGTGCAAGTACTCTCTGTTCAGATGGACGTAACGAGCCTTAGTCAATGGGAGAATGTAGCGAGCAAAACCCTAGAACGTTTTGGCAAAGTCCATATGTTAGTGAACAATGCCGGCGTTGGCAGTAACCCTGGGAGCATAGAAAAAACTGATGATAAGGACTGGCGTTGGGTCATTGACGTAAACCTTATGGGTGTTATTTATGGTACACAAACTATGGTACCTTTAATGAAGCAGCATGGTGAAGGCGGTTGGTTAATAAACGTAGCTTCGATGGCTGGCATGATGGGCATTCCAACAGCAGGTGCCTATACAGCAACTAAAGTCGCCGTTGTGGGTATGTCTGAAAGTTGGTACTCAGAGCTTAAACCACACAATATTCAAGTATCCGTTCTTTGCCCAGCATTTGTTAAAACACGTATTAATCTATCTAACCGTAACAAGCCATCACAACTAAAGAGCGAAAAAGAGAATAGCGGTCATCAAAATAATTCTTCTGCAGCTAAACATATGCAAAAAGTCATTGATAACGGAATATCTCCAAAAATCGTTGGTGAAAGAGTTGTTGAAGCTTTAAGTCATAAAGAACTTTATATTTTCACACATCCAAACTATAGAAAGGTATTACAGAAACGTTTTAAAGCGATTGATGACGCTTTTGCACGTTCAGAAAATAGCCCTTTATTGGCTAATGTACTTAATGAAGCGGTTGCTTTATATTCCTGATCAATTATCAGTAATTACACATAATCAAGAAGTAATGGAGAATATTACTCTTTACTTAACTGACTACTTAAATAACGTTTTAAAAAGGTAATAACATGTCTACAAATCGTAAATTTGGTGTCGTCGTATACGGCGCAACAGGATATACCGGACGTTTAGTCTGTGAATACTTGAATAAGCAATACGGCGTCAATGGCGATGTAAATTGGGCAATGGCAGGACGTAGTGAAGAAAAACTTGTGCAAGTACGGGATGAAATGGGCATTCCTAGTGATGTTCCGTTTGTTATAGCTGATGCTGAAAATCCAGCGTCTGTAAAGGCGATGGTTGAAAGTACACAAGTCATACTGACCACGGTTGGCCCATATCAGAAATACGGTTCCGACCTCGTTCGTGAATGCAGTGAAACTGGCACTGATTATGTAGATTTGTGTGGTGAGCCTGGTTGGATGCATGAAATGATCGC
>Ga0115005_10003794_pt1 | contig 12095 bp, 11 predicted proteins | sample ArcOceMetagenome_FD_87163 | JGI IMG/M metagenome (GOLD analysis project Ga0115005, IMG submission 87163) | Marine eukaryotic phytoplankton communities from Arctic Ocean - Arctic Ocean - Greenland ARC118M Metagenome | ecosystem: Environmental > Aquatic > Marine > Oceanic | place: Arctic Ocean...
ATCGCTTGATTTTCGGGCGTTTTCGGGGCGTTTTCGCGTGTTTTCCGCGCGCTTTCCGGGCGCTTAGAATGTTTTTCGCATGTTTTCCTCGTGTTTTCCGGGGCGCTTTCCGGGCGCTTATTTTAATAGCGTGTTTTTCACGTTTTTCGCGCGTTTTTCGCGTGTTTATCGCGCTGAGTCGGTTGGTGTCGTTCAATTTTTGAGCGATTGATCCTAGCCGTTGGGGGGGTGTAAAGTGAACTTACAAGTTGAGCCTCCCCTAGCGCCAAAAAACGCGAAAAACACGCGAAAAACACGCTAAGCGCCCGGAAAGCGCGCGGAAAACACGCGAAAACGCCCCGAAAACGCCCGAAAATCATGCGATTCCTGCCACTTTTTAAAGTTGATGTTTTACAATGCGAATCATATAAATGTCTGATGTTTAGACCTTAGCTGAAATCCGGTCGCGCCTGCCTTATTGTGGGGTCTCATATTTCTCAAATCAACTCAATAGTACAACAATGCAGCTTTCTCTTAACCTTTTTGTCATCGCATCCCTCGCATCTGGTATTGATGCGTTCAGTAGCTTCACCCCCTCTTCCAGTATTACTGGAGTCAAAAGTGCATTGTCCTTGAAGATGAGCCTTGAGCAGTACTCTGATGAGCTTAAGGAAACTGCTGCCAAAATGGTCCGCCCAGGATTTGGCCTTCTTGCATGTGACGAGTCCACCGGAACCGTTGGAACTCGCCTCGAATCCATTGGTCTTGAGAACAATGAAGATAACCGTAGGATTGTAAGTTTCTGTGTTTATTCTTCGCGAAGGAACTGAATTGAAGTGCAGTCGTTTATCACTTCATTTTCTAATCATTCATTTCACATTTGATGTTCTTTATAGTGGCGTCAACTTCTTTTCACTACCGAAGGCCTCGGAGACCACGTTTCTGGAGCAATCCTCTTTGAAGAGACACTCTACCAGTCTTCCACCGAAGGAAAGCCCTTTGTAGACGTGCTAAACGAAGCTGGAATTATTCCTGGAATCAAGGTTGACAGCGGATTGAAAGCTTTGGTCGGAGGCGGACCCGATGAGACTTGGTGCTCTGGTTTGGATGGACTTTATGAGAAGTGCTGCAAGCACTATGAACAGGGTGCCCGTTTCGCCAAGTGGCGTACTGCCGTTCGCATCAACGTAGAGAAGGGATTACCTTCTGCACTTGCCGTTAATGAGGCAGCATGGGGACTCGCGAGGTACGCTCGTATTTGTCAGGAGGCTGGTCTTGTCCCAATCGTCGAACCCGAGATTTTGATTGACGGTACACATGACATTGAGACCACTGCGAAGATTCAGGAGCATGTTGTTACCACCACTTACAAGTATCTCCAGGAAAATGGTGTTATGCTTGAAGGTTCCCTCCTTAAGCCATCTATGACAGTTGCTGGTGTCGACTGCCCTATCAAGCCAACACCTGCAGAGGTCGCAGCAATGACTGTTCGTACTCTCCAACGCAGCATCCCACCTGCCATGCCTGGAGTAACTTTCTTGTCTGGAGGAATCTCCGAAGAGGACTCCTCTGTTTACCTCAACGAGATCAACAAAATCGACCGTGTTGGACCTTGGACTCTTACTTTCTCCTTTTCTCGTGCCATGCAGTCATCTTGCTTGAAGACTTGGAATGGAAAGCCTGAGAATTTGAAGGCTGCACAAGATCAGCTTCTTGCTCGTGCCAGGGCTAATAGTGCTGCATCCCTTGGAAACTACGAGCCTGGTTCTGAGCCCTCTCTCGAGGAAGCTCTTTACGTTGCCAACTACGTCTACTAATCATCTCGTAGGCAACATCTCTAAAACATTGGTATTCTAGCAGAGGGCATTCCTCCTGGACCAATTAGGGTTTCACGTAAGACGTCGAAATAAATAAATAATCATGTTCGATAATTGCATACACGTACAGTACGTGTAGGTACTGTAGTCTTCTTTTTGTATATACTACAACTAGCTGATTCGGTTTGACGTACTTTCTTGGCTATTCGAATCGATTCCAAGCAGAAGCTGTGGATATTCCAGTTACCTCGCACATACACAGAACTCATTGAGGCGTTGTTCTGCGATTCTGCGATCTCTTTTTCCTCGTCCAACCCTGGTTTTATCACTTTTGTTACCACCTCAATAACATATGTATGATACACTTTCCCAATGTATGAAGTATGATACGTGTACGATGGGCGCACCATTTTCGGAAGCCCTTCATATTGTTCTCGTATTCTTTGAAGCCTTGACGAGCGGCTGCAAGGTGGAAATTCGAAACGGCATTGTCGACTGGATTCCTTACTAAATGAATAGCCTTTTGAAGTAACGCTGGATCATAAATATGCGAACCCACAATCCTATTTTCACTACTACACTTCTTCAAAAACGATTCTTTCGTTTCCACGTAGCCCTTCGGTCCTCAATCGAGGCACCGGCCGCCACAGTGAGTTTTAGTCATAATATATCTTTCTGGGTACGTGTAGCCTTTCTTTGGATTCAAAAGAAACGGACCACTTGGTGAGTCTGGAAACACAGGCACCGGCAGTTGTGTCTTCATCAAATGGGTGTGAGATTCTTTGCCATAATTCGTTGCAACAGTGTTTGCTGAAGATTTTTCTACAAGATGCATAGTAACGAAAGTACCACTGTTGGGAAAACTCATTAACTAGGCAAGTTTAGGGTACTTCTGTTGCGCTTGAGTATCCGTAATGTTAAAACCAAACACTCTTTCAACAGTACGTTCCTCAGGGTATTCTTTGTTGAATTGTGAAGGTGTTTTCGGGTTTGCAATCACAACGCGAGGATTGGTCCAGGATAACAGTACATATCGTCAAAGGAAATATTGCTACCAACACTAGGGCAAAGAACCATTCGTTTTCAACAGCTTTCTTCCTTTGGTTAGATCCTTTCTGAGCAAATTGCTCGTCCATTTTGATGAATTTGTCTACACGTATAATTGATCCTTCAGGTTTATACCTTTTGACATGCGTTGAAGCTGTAACTTCTGCAACCAGTGTACATACCGGTAGTAGATGAAGAATTTACAGGACGAGCAAGATGTATTCTATGCTTTTTAAAATAAATCAAACGCCGTGCTTTCTCCACTTTGAGGTTACTACGTTTAAGCAACTTTCGGTGTCTTGGCAGACTCGATCCCTGGTGGAAGAATTGTGTTTAAAAATAGGTTTTCATTTTTTAATGGACCATTGTGGTGACATGAGAATAAGTTCATAATTATCGTCCACTGTCAGATTGCGGTGCGTGGGTATGATATTCATATATTCTTCATAAAGTGCAGCTCACTTTGACTCTTCCGATCTATCTTTTTGGATGGATGCGGTTGGTGAAATAACTGGGTCGGGCAGCTACCAAAGTCTACAATATGCAACGCAATTTCGGTCCGAAGAGATTCGTCTTGAATTTTTGCCAAATCGTCAGAGTCATAATAGGTAAGGTGATAAAAAATATTGTCTGATTTCTCTGCTTCTGGTCCTCTTTGTTTGCTGGGATGTAGAAGTAGTAGAAGTATGTTAGAGCCGCAGTGCATTGTGATGGTTAAATCGACACGATGTCTGTCTTACCTTCCGAAAATCAAATCAATCCAATTCGGTAAATTAGCAGAACAATAATCACTCTCAAGAGCATTGCGCATCACTTCTATAAACTTGGTAGGATCTCCATTTGCCCATGGGGGCAAAATTACATCAGATACTGCAGCACCATAAGCGCTGGTTCCAAGGTTGAAACTGTTACAATTTTTCAAGAAAGACGGGTCGCAATACCATTCGGGGGTCAATTCCTTCACTTCCGTTGTAGAAGTTCGTGAACATATATCCCATGTTTGAGCCACTGATCTGAAGAGGCGATCCGGAATATCAAATTGTCCACCCTGCACATTCAAGTGTGAAACGTAAGTTAATCGCAAAGAAAAGAAAAAAATATCACACTAGTTAATGAAAACGCACCTGTAATTGGCGATGAAGGCCTGCGAAAGGTCGCACTCGAACAAGATAATGTAAGACCACACCACCAGTATTGGAATAATGGCTCCCGTACATAAATGGTGGAATAGCTGTATCTAAGCTAGCACAAAGACTGGCGTATTTTTCTTGGAACTTCTGGAGGCGTATAGGATCAAGTGCACCCATTGGTTTGGAAAGATCACGATAATTGCGCTCGTCGCATAAATCTGGAACCGATGCTGAAGTGAAGTTAGACAGTACCCAAGGCATGATTGGATAGTTACCAGGGTCATGGAAACTTCTCCCCGCAATGGCATTTAAACGCATCAAGTAATCAAGGTTAGAAATATGTCCTTTCCTCCAAGTACGGGTGAGTACACTTAATGTGTACGTCTTGTCACTTCTCCTCCAATGCCACTTTCGCTGTAGACGAGGGGGGCCCTGCCAATGCGCATCATTGAGATTGACTGAGCGTCCCTTTAATGCTTCAACAAATGTATCTCTTCTCGTGACCGGTTTTCGACGAAAAGGAGACATGGGTTTTTCATCAAACTCTGGAATGACAAGAAATACAGAAAGATGACTAAGAGGGCCCAATGGAACATCAATCTCATCGGCCGCGTTGGCTCCACCTTTCGAAGTAGATCCCATTGTGACCTGGCGCAGAGAGGAAGTTGTAAGCTGCGAGGAAGAAGGTGCAAAAATTTCAAGCCCTACTTCTTTCATCATATACCTCCGATTAAATATCTCTGCAAGCTTGGATAAGGGCCACTTCAGACCGATGTATTCGCGTTTCATATCGACTTCCCCAGAAATGTATAACGACCTTTCCTGATCGGGATCAATATCCATATCTATTTCGCTGAAAGTGGATAGATTCGTCTGATTGCCATGAAGGTCTCTACAATCCTGCTGAGGACACGATTTATTGCTTGTCTCCGTCCTATCCATTGTACTAAATGATGTAGTACGTTCATCTTCTTGCAAAAGCATGTGGGCCTCCTCATTAATAGCACTAATAATACATTGACTTACTACATCTTCATTAGCATCTCTGTCATTCGTTTGCTCGTAATCAACGAGACTGTCCATAGATGAAGAAGATAGATTGATTGACGGAAGATCATCCAGGTAACGATGCCTCTGGATTTCGTCTGGTGACAGTGAGCTTTTGAATTCACGATCTCTGGATAAATTTCTGCCATCGACTCTTTTTTGTACCTCGATCGGAACATTCAGATCATCATTTGGTGTCAAGCTTGTTTCCAATGCGGAATTATTGCACTCTTCCATTTTATCAACAAGATTTTCTTTATCCTGGTCATTGACGGGCGCTCCAAGGGTTTCATCGTTCTCAAAGCTCTCTTCCAGTAAATCCATTACATTCACCTTATTGTAGTCAGATCCGATCAGTTCAACTCCACCTCCTTCCCCAGATTCATCAAGTGGAACATTGACGGGAGTGGCTCCTCGTGAAGAAACTTCAGTTTCAAGCAAAAGATTGTCGATTTGACTACGATTCCATCCATATCGAGCCAATAAAGAATCTGATACTTCATCTTCGTAGATGAAGATCAAGTGTGACTTTGTGAGGAAGATTCTTCCAGATCTAGCCCCCTCTGCTTTAACAAATAGACAATTGTCCCAAGTGGGCAGAGGTGATTCCTTTGCCGAAAAATCCACCAGGTTGAAGGATGTATTTATGATTGGCACAAAACCCCGATCACGTTCAATCTCCTGCAAACCAGGCGCCCCCTCCTCTTCTGGATATATCACTCGATTAAAATGCTCAGACACATTGTCGACTGACAACGATGGGAGGATTTTGCAGGGAGAACCCAATTCCAACGCTATGCTGATGAGACAGTCGCCAGTTGGTTGTCCAATACCAGAGAGTGACGTAGGTGAGAGACCAAGAAGGAATTTAGCAGCTTTCACAACCTGTGATTCTTCTTCCTCATCCTGAGATGGAGACGAATCTGCTTCTGGTTGAATGATTTCAGCTGTGTCATCCTTCTGAATCTGTTTAACATGTTTACCATTAACCGTTTTAGGTGTCAAGTTGTTACCAATGGCATTTGCATTCCGTGGTGGTGTTAGAGGTGGCAGCGAAGCACGCCCGGGTTTTACAGAGCTTTTAACAACATCAATCCTTCTCCGAGGGGATTGAAAAGAAGAGCCTGGACTCTTGGGAACTTCATTCTTATTTCGTTGAGGCGAGGTGATTGGGAAAATTCCGCCTCCTGGGACTTCACGGCTTCGTCGTGATTGTTTAATGGCAGATGATAAATGAATTGTTTCCAGTGGCTCAGAACCACCGTCCACACCAGTTTCTGCTGTTGTTGAGGAAAATCTCTTTGGTTTCATCGTCGGAGAATGAATATTTGTCCCATTATTCAACGGGACGTCCACGTGTGCGAATTGCTCCTTCCATTCTTTCAGCCTCTGTCTTCGTGTTGCGTCCGAATCATAACCTTCATGATCGATATAGCCTTCATCTGCGCTATCACTGGACACAGTCCGGATGCGGACGCTATGGTCATCCTGCGCTTTGGCACGCGTACGATTCGTAATGGAATTCACATTGCTGCTCTTTGCAAATGAGTAAGAAAACCCTTGCGTTTTCCGTATGGGTGGTCTCAAATAACTACCGGCACCAATTGAACCTTTTAATTCTTTCAGTTTGGCAGATCTCCGATACTGTTCCTCTTTCCATTCCGTTAAACGCACTTTTTGTGTATTGGTCTCCGAATCACAATCTGAATCCAGACTTTTGCTTCTCCGTATCGTTGTGACAGCTCTACCTGGAGTTGTTGTCGCATCCCCATCATTGATAAATTTTTGCACAAATTGCTCTTTCCATTCCCTTAATCGCTCTTCCCGTTCCGAATCATACCCGGAAGAAGATTGCATCTGGATCCCAGCAGAGACAGAGCCATGACTACTCGTATCTCTCATAGTAGTTGCAGCCAGTGATGGAAAAACCGATGCAGATCTTTCACTGCTATCCTCCCTCTTACTGCCATGCGCATGCGTCCGCCCACGCCCATCATCGTCATCATCATCGTCTTCATCCAGACTCAATAAATTCTTATTCGAAAACGGACTCGACATCGGCTTGGCATTCAGCAAATAACTACTCTGAAAACGTTGCTGCTGATCCACATAAATCCCATCCGACCGCGCAATTCCCGTTCCACTGCTGATTCCAAGACCTCCCCCGCCCCCGCCATCGCTTCCATCTCCCATCTCATTCTTTTTCCGCACAAGATGTAACGCTGGCATGTACGGAAACCCCCCCGGTGTAGTAGTCAGGCGTTGACGGTGACGGGTGTATAGACCAGCAGTAGCAGTAGCAGTAGCTGTAGCTGTAGCTGTGGAGCTAGATGCAAAGGCGGATGCGGCATCTTGAGCATTTGCATGAGTCCTTCTTGAGTGGTTATTCATACCTATTGTGCTTCCATTCTGTTCGTTGGGGACTTGAAAGTTCGTCCCGTAAGAGGATACAGCGGTTGGATGAATTTTCACATTTCGGTTGGAAAAGTTGCCGCCCCCTGCTCCACCTGTGCGGTTGCGGTTGCGGTTATTGGTATTGGTATTGGTATTGGTATTGTTGTTGTTGGTAATAATCCATTTTTTACCACTTCGTATCCAGGCCTTTGTCCCACCGCTGTATTCAGATATAGCTGCGGCTCCGGAGGTACTGACACCGGTAGCTTTGGTGCTATGATCAATCAATTTACTCGTGACTCCGGAGTGGAGTGCCCATATAGGGACCAGCGAAGACCCTTTATCCTCATCAATGCTGTTTTTTTCCAAATGCAGAGGTCCTTGCCGCTGTTGCTGGTTTTGCTGGTTCTGTTGGAACAACGATGGTGTCCCTGTGGACTGATTTCTACGCTGGTCACGGAGTGATGGCAGCGATGATTCGAACCCACCATTGTTGTTATTGCTGTTGGTATTGCTGTTGGTATTGCCGTTGGTATTGCCGTTGGTATTGCTGTTGGTATTGCTGCTTCGACCACTACTAGAAGATGACATCATGCCTCTGCTGTGTTGCCTTATTCGGTTGTTGTTGTTATTAATACTGTTACTAGTCGCCATCCCGTCAGCGCTAGTAGCACTGTTTGGATTATGCCTTTGCATCGGAACTCGGAACGTGTGAATGAAAACGTGAGAATGTCCGTGTATGTTGATGTCGTGTCGGATGGAAAAGACAAAAGGAATTCTGAATGAAGTCGATGGCTTTGTTTGTGGCACTGCTACTATACTGTAATGTACAGTATGCTGCTGCTGCTGTGTACTGTGTACTGTGTACTGTGTACTGTATGACTGGTGTGATGTGATGTAATGTGGGGTGTTTACAGTAATCAACACTTCGGAAGTTCAAAGTTTGGTAGGAAGTGAAGTCTGAGAGACACACGGTCGCAAATTCAAAATGGTTGGTAAATACTACTGCAGGTTGCTATCTAAGCTAATGTCCTGATCTGAGCGCTTACGTTACAGCTTACAGTGTTTCGTTTACGAGTAGGTTATGTTAGGGGGGGGACCGGACGGGAGTGCGTGCGATGTGCATATCATCTTCATGACGTTATAATTAATTAATGTCTAAAATAGTCATACAGCAACTACTTGAACTACCAATTGTATGTACAGTACATACTGTACATACATTGAACATAGACCTTCAAACCTCTCTTATTATGGGCGGTCCGGCCGGCCCCGTTCATAAGCGGCTTTATTATTTCGTGGGACAATTTCAAATTTGAAAAACACTCTTTTAGTCGCAACGAATATTCCCCTCGGGCCCAGAAGTTCCTTTTTTTTCTTGCAAACTTTAGTCACTTGCTTCAGACGTAGGTGTACGTGTGTAGTATAGTTTTGCCTTGGTTTTGCATACCTTAAAAATAACTTCAAATGTAACTTTCCATTCCGGTACAGGCTCGCAGGTACTGTATGATACCGTACATTGCTATTTTTAATACGTGTGGGTGGTGTGTGTCTTCCTTCAACCAAGCCTCCAAGCCTTCAACAATGTCAAAAGAACGAAGGAAGGGAAAGCGATGAAAAAGATGTAATTTTTTTCTTTCGTTTGGATCATGTTGTTTTTCCGTTGCAATGCAGGCAACAAATGACCCAGAAAAGATTGATTGTTGTCTTGGAGACGGAGCCAGAGCTATTAGTACATATAGAGTAGCTGCTGGCAATGTCACGCTGTTGGTGTTTATAATATGTCTGAAATGAAATTTCAAATTGATTTTAAAAAAACATCGTGTTCTCCAAATTATTTAAAAAATCAAAATCATTATAATACCAAAATAATTGAGAAAGCAACCAGACCAAATCAAATTAATTTGAAATGCAACAGCGCAGACGCATTGTGAGACTCAACTCCACAAAGGGCGCAATCAAATCAAAAGCCATGCCACATCCAATTCTACAAGGATGGCTTGAAAAGCACAAACGCTCATCTTCCCTTTTGGGTACAAATAGAACAAAGAGGTGGTTTACAATCGAATCTACCAAAGACCAAAATCAAGGTTCCTCCACCAAAATTACTTCTAACCAACATGATGATCAAGAAATCATTCTCTCGTACTATAAGTCACCAAGAGCGTCCAAAAGCGACAGAGCTGGATGGATATTCCTAAATGACGTGATTCTCCTCAAAGAATACAAGGAAGGCGACGATGTTTCAAATGGAGACACCTCGTCGACACCGAATGCAAGGAATAATCGAATGGATGGTATTCGAAAGAAACTAAATAGAAAAGAAGAGTGGGTAATTTGCATCAAGCATCCTTCGAGATTGTTTAGAATCGTCGCCGTAGATCGCTATCAACATCGATTGTGGTTTGATACCATCAAGAAATACTGTGGCAATGCCAAATTTAGTGGTCCTGCGAATTATGATACTCTTGTGAAGGGCGGCGATAGTCTTCAGGAGGTGAGACATCTGTCCCATCTTTGTACTGATGTCTGTCTTGATTTCTACACTATTTCAAAGCTAACAACAGAACAAACACCTTTTTAACTTGCCTGCATGAATTCGACTCGGAATCAGATCAAAAGTGACCAGAAATCAACTCCTACGAGTATGAAAAAGCTTGAACCAGCTGGGGCAATCCACAAGGACGTAAGTGAACATAAAAGACGAATAAGGCTTCTCGAATCAGATCGTAATTCAAAGCGAGAAAATTTACAGGCTGAACTTGCATTCATGCGTGGAATGAATGGGGACCAAGACTCGAACGCAGGTAGTTACGAGGAGGATAGGGTCGACACCATGCCTGGTGGTCTGGGCACGAACTGGTCTGCAGAATCAGATGTTAGTAGTGACGAGGATGATTCGTACCTCAGTGACAGCAATTGTAATGGAGGAAAGCTTGTAGACGACGATGAATTTATTCGCTATGGAAAGAGCGGTAATACCACAACTACTTCGCGAGGGAATTCTTCGCTTTGCAATCAATCTTTGTGCGATAATGAGAGCAACGCCAGTATCGAATGTGGTGATGTAGATGGCTTAACGTCTGTTGACGGACTTACTGAAAAAAGCAGAGCACTTCCCGAAGATCATGAGAAGAGGGTGGCGTCGACAACAAATGGCGTGGGAAATAGCTTCCACGAGGTCTTTGAAGTCAACCATAATAATACAAGATCCCTCGGAGATCATCGGTTGCAGCAATTGATTAGCCCAAACTGCGGAGACGAGACGATTCAGAAGCGTCTGGTGAGAGCAATTTTATCTCCCTCTGGAGAAAACAATGGTTCTAATGAATACGACAGGGATGACTTCGAAAATGAAGGGATGGCAAGTGGTACTGTGATGAGAAAACATTTGAGGAACGAAGGTGATTTGGTCACCATGGTTCAAGAATTTTCTATTGACGATTCTCAGGATACATCTGACGTGAGCGATGCTGATTTATCCGCTGATGGCAACCAACAGAAGATAGAAGGCAGCAATACAGGAAGACACAATAGTAAGGCAGAGGAAAAGGGCACATCTATCTCATTTGAAATAGACTGCAGCTTCCTACCTGATGAAGACTTTTTGACTGCGAACTGGGACTCTGATTAAAAAAATCAAAATGCCACTGATTTTCATAGCGATCTCTTCTCAACAATTTTGTATATTTAGCGCTTCCTATCATTTGACGGAGTTCTTATTTCACTTCATGATGGTAGATGATATTTTTTATTGTAAAACATGACTACGTGTACGCGCGTATGTACACTACGACCTTTGAACCTGCTGTACATTATTAGGGAAATATCACCGAAGTGATATTTTCTTCGAGCCTCGCTGGCTTCGCCGCACTGAAATTATTCCCAACCCTACTTAGATTGCAGTACCGTTAAAAAAAGTGGAACCTGTACTGTGCGTACACGTACCGATACGATAGCCAACATTTATAATACCCTAAACTCTCTATCGGCAGTGAAATGAATGACAGCACTAAACTAATAGAAGACAATGAGGTATGCGTATGCTTTAAAAAAATGTATCCTTCCCTGCGGTGCTGCAATGTGCGTGATGAGTATCTTTCGACAAGTGGCACTCAACGTCAAACTCTCAGAGATGTTTCCAAGTGAAACCCACAAGCCGCATGCGGCGAATACTTACAATGCCAATGACAATGCCAATGACAATGCCAATGATGATGCCAATGATGATGCCAATGATGATGGAGTTGATGATGGAGTTGATGATGGAGTTGATATACCGCTGGTAGGGGCAGTGGGACAAGATGACAATAGCACACTACCTACCGGTACCAGTTCTAGTACTATTACTAGTACTAGTACTAGTACATCCCTCCTTGGAGCTGACATTGAAAAGATCACCCACTTTCCACACGAAGCAAAGATTGTGGTCAAGCTCAAAGATAGTCATGATAGAATATGCATGAAACCGCGTATCTTTGGAAGGCTTTCAGGGCAGTACCTCACCATGATTCACTGGGACCATGATGATGAGAAAAAAGATGTTACGGTTCATGCCCCCCACCGCCACCGCCGCCTTAAAGCATTCGATAACACTACCAGGACCGATGTAATCACAGGATACTATCAGGTTCCTTCTCCAGGACGTTACTTTCTGGAAATCATCGGGCTCTTATGCAAT
>Ga0115005_10003795_pt1 | contig 12090 bp, 9 predicted proteins | sample ArcOceMetagenome_FD_87163 | JGI IMG/M metagenome (GOLD analysis project Ga0115005, IMG submission 87163) | Marine eukaryotic phytoplankton communities from Arctic Ocean - Arctic Ocean - Greenland ARC118M Metagenome | ecosystem: Environmental > Aquatic > Marine > Oceanic | place: Arctic Ocean...
GAGGGGGGTTAGATAAGAATAATCAAGGCCAGAATCTTTCTGAAAGGGGTGCTGGCAGTATCTAAATTAGCGTTTTATAATTAGGATCCACTTCTAACCCCCCTAGCACGGGGGTGGGCTCAACCCTGGTTGATTGAGCGGCTCAACCCTGCCTGGTTGAGCCGCTCAAACCTGGGACTTAGCCCAATCCAACGTGGACTGACCCCGTCCTTCGACAATTATTTGCAAACAATTCAGACAGAAAACTCCACCACAAACCACCATGCCACAACTACATGATGGACGACTCACTCCCTCTCACACTGTCGATCCACCACATCCACATCATTTCATCAGCGTATTGTATATATCATGGCGACAATTCAAGATAGATCCCTTTTAGTGCTAATACTAGACCTGACCCCAAAAACATGGGGCCAACGAAATCAAATCCGTCACATATCTGACAAAACCCGTCTCGCCCAGAATAAGCGCTCTGCCGGTCCGGCCACACTCCAAGAGACTCTCTCCGCCATCGTATCTTTTATCATCGCTTTTAGTTCTTGTCATCGTGATAACACCATCATAGTCATTGGTGTTGCAGGCAAAGAAGTATCAGTTTTGCACCCGAGGAAGAATCGGATGGACGGCATCGTTGGCATCACGTCCCTCGATAAATCAAATGATTTGGTGGAGATGAGAGAGGGCATTATGCTCGGAGTGGCGGAATTGGTAGGTAGGTGTGTGCAAAATAATTCCAATCGAGGAACATCCATTGCAGCCGCAACCTCGTTGGGACTTTGCCTGATCAACCGCATTATGAAAACGGCCTCGGGGGGGAAGATTGGCAATGATGAGAATAGTCTGTTGCATCGGAAGGAGGATGATGGGATATTGTCCATGATTTCGAATAAATTGAACAGAGAGGGGGAAGGAGCGACGAATTATGCCACAGAACAGCGGTTAGCGCAGAGAAGGGCGAGGGGAATGCTATCTCCTCGTATTCTCATTGTTCAGGCTTCTGAGGACTGCACACTTGATTACAATGCCTTTATGAATTGTGTCTTTGCGGCGAATAAGAATGATGTGGTTATAGATGGATGTTTCATGCCGAGTTTGGGAAACGACTGTCCGAAGACTAGTACGTTCTTGGAACAGGCTACTGATAGGACAGGAGGTGTTTTTTCGAAACCTATGGGAGCGACTCAAATTGGTGGTGGTTTGACGGAAGTCTTCATGACTGTATTTTTGCCGCCCTTGGGAATTCGAAAGGAATTAAATTTACCCAAAGGTACCAAAATTGATTTCAGGGCTAGATGTTTTGAGACCGGGGCCAGTTTGGATATGGGTATGGTTTGCAATTTGTGTTTAAGTATTTTTAAAGATGAGCCAAAGGGCGGCCATTGTCTGACTTGTGGCGCAGAGATAATGGTGAAAGATGGTTCTGATGAAAAGACTCAGACTGAAGCTGAAAATGGACATGACCAAAGTTCTGATGGGAGCAAAAAGGCAAGAATAGAACAATAGTGTACGTGTGTAGTCGATGAGAATAAATAAATGAAAATAGATGGCATAAAACTTTGTCCTCTACGTGGTGTACAGTAGCCAGATTGGTTATTTTTCCAATACTATAGTACGTGTACTATGTGTAAGTATAACCTTGGTATAACATTGCAGCAATGGTATTTACAATTTTTTTGCTTTTTAAAGGGTAAACGGTAAACATGGTGCCGAGAAGAGAAGCTTGGCAGACCGTATTGGATTAGGGCTTCCCTCAGGAAGTTTACGAGATATCAATACAAACCAAAATCAACATAGACGAAGTAACACATACCACTTTGATTTTTGAAATACATTCGTTCCAACAGATACATACAAAAAATCCTTCAACAATCATCTCTCAGACGTCATGCCCAACGAAGATTCGAAGGGCACCGATCCGCCGCAAATTCATACCGTATCACGGACTCCACGCAGAATTTGCAGTTTTGTCCTATCAAAACCATATGCTGGATCTTCTGAAGGTATCGTGGCATACGAATCTAATCATTCTTCATCAAATCTTGAGGCTGCATTTGTGCGTCAAAATTTGATGAAGAATCGAAAGCTGAGTTCGTTCATGAGCATGCATTCCAATAATTCCGGTCGTTCTTTGGCTACTGCCGCATCTTCCACCAATAACACCAATAAATCAAATTCTACTACCGAATCTCATTCTATCAAAAGAAGCAGTTCCTTCTCGAGTGTCACACGTAACAACAGTTTGACGTCATTGCAGCAAAGCCGAGCGTCAACTAAAACGCCATTCCATCGTCCAGCGGCGTCCTTGGCGATGTCAACGAACCCACAAATGGCAACGAGAATGAAGATTGCATTTCAACAATACTTGGTAGTTCCAACAAGCGACGGGAGTGTTCTCTTTTATCAAGTCATAGATTTCAGCCATGCAGAAGCGTGTATGCAAGAATACGAATTAAATCGGAATCTGTTCAGTAGAAATGATTCATATCACCAAAATATAGACAACCAAAGAAAGATGGCGGCAAAAATACAACAGGAAAAGGAGGCGGTGCCACCAGTATTTTCACTCGGACCTTTTCATGCAGGAGATTATTTGAATAGATCATTGCGAAACATTACAGATAAGTTACAACTGATACCAGCATCGATTGTGGATATTTGTATTTGCGAAGTTGATGAGATGAAACAAACGCCACTGTTGGGGACCATTGTAATCTTGGTCCAAGAAGGCGATGTTCATGTGTTCGACATTTTTTCGATGCAAAACATGAGCCCAGGAGTTGAAGATATTCCCGAAGTCAAGGTGGACCATGTCCATTCGTTTTATAGCGGAGATATTGGCGCGACGTCACTAGCAGCGCAACGGGCATTGAAACGAACCACTGTTGATATTCAAAATACAACGCTCAGACACCATCAACCAGAATTACGCATTTCGGTTGGTTACGAGGGAGGGACAGTAGTGGAATTTGCTATTGTTGAAAAACGTCATTTGTTCAAGTGGAAAGGTCGACTTGAAAATTCAGTGCGGTCGTTAGCGTATATTCATGCTCCCAATGAAGATGATATCGCTAATGATAGGCCAAGACCTCAGGGAAAGGACATGGTGATTGGTCCTCCTCTTGATGAAGATCTACTTTTAGTTATTGGGACGTCACAGTATGGAGTAGATGCAACAAATCCAAGTACAACAGAGGATATTATTTCATCGTGCCTTGACGTTATTCATGTATTCGACGCAGAGAAGGAATGGAATTCAAATTATAGAGACAGCAGCCGGAAAGAATCTTCCGTTGCAATTGAACTCGTGGAGTTGAGTATTTGGCCTACGAATCAAATCAAAGGAGAGGACGCCGTTGTCGTCTCTTTATTTGATCAGAAGAAGCGAAAAAGTCTTGAATGCCCTGGAGTAAAAGCTGTATCATCTATAGGTAAGTGTTTGTACTGTACAACTGTAATGTGTCAGTAAAGGCATGCCGTAAGCGCTTTGTGTTCACGAGAGCTCATGATTTTTGTTTAATTGTTAGATGTATACAAAAAAGGTCACCAAGCCTTCACAGCTCTCCTTACAAATGGAACCATTGTAACAATGTATTACGAAAGAAACAAATCAAGGCGACTAGGCTGGGGTCTCAAAGGCAAAAACGATCAGATAGCGATGCCTTTTCCTAGCTGTGGTATAGGTCTGGTCAACTTCGAGGAAGAAGGGAAATGTGTGCATTCGTTAGCATGCTGTTTGAGAAGTGGGAGTACTATGACGATTCCAACTAGAAGCAGCTCGTTTCCTTCACCATCGAAAGAAGCTGTGGTTCATTGCCTGCCCTTTGACGTTGATGATGATTTCGATGACAATGTTCATTACGTTCAAGGATTTGCAGCAGGGAACATTCGACCGCGAACTTGGGGTAATAAGTCTATTGCTGCCCACAGTATGCTAATCCCCTGCTTCTTTCAAGCATGGCCAGGTGGAGTTATTGAATGTTATGCCTATTCCGTTCCAATTGTTACTCACAGTACCAATGATCGCAATGGACAGTTGTACAGGGAGCTCCATTCGAATGGTGCCCTGGAAGATATTATAAATCTCTTGTCATTGGATCATGGTCACTTGAGGCCTGAATCTGTACTTCGTAGAGCTTCCGAGGATTATAAACTGAGAATACAATCGGGTGAGGAGTTGGTAGAACGTATCGTTGAAGGTAACGTGGAAGGCTTGGGAACGATAAAACTGCTACTAGAACGCTTCGTCAAAGGTGCAGAGATTTTATAGAGACATTGCAGCACCACCAGCTCTCATCTTTGATGAAGAGAAGAACATAGACACAGACTTGTACAACAATAAAATGTCTATTTCCGACTTCGAATTTCAACGAGTATTCCAGTTACTTTGGTCCAATAATTTCGAAATTGACAGCCGATTGCTACTCACTTGTCACTACACTTACTCTCCCTTTCTGAGAGTTGATTCCGATTCGTGTTTTACCAAACCATACCAGGATTATCAAGAGGCGAATCAATCATTGGCCCATCATGCCACTTTTTTCATTTTGGTCCTACGTGTACATGAAGCTGGTAAACAGATGGTTTGATTGGACTTATTAATCAAGGTTTTTAATACAGATAGGAAATTGAGTAGGTGCAGGGGAAGGAAGGTTTCGTTTCTTCACATCCCCCAACAAATGTCGTAAATTGCACAGCCGTCAGGGCAGTAAGGAGCACTATTTGTTGCGTTCGGACAGACGAGAAGTTCTTTCGATAAGAGAATCTCCGCAGTTGTACATTCACAATTGGTAGTGTCCTGCCATGGAGTGTCGTCGAAGAACGTCGGAGTCGAAGTTTGACGTTGTTAAATAACTTGCGCTTTTTGGAATAAGACTTTTTTGTGTTAGCTGTTCCCTCTAATTCGTGTACGTGTAGTCTGTTAGTAATCCTCTTTTTACCAATTTTTCTCCTCTGCTGGCAGTATTGAACATTTGAATTGGTGCTAGCAGACAAACTGGAAGTAGAAATATTCTTGGGCTTGAAACAACATCATACATCCTATTCTCAAGCACACTGCAGCCCTCATGATTGGTGGTTTTGTGTATTGTAATTTACACGTACAATAGTGCTTACAGATACTGTAGTTGATCCTATAAAATATGCCCGAGGGACAAACCGTTCACAGGATTTAACGTCTTCCTAGACAACCCCAATCCAATACGGTAATCACAAGATTTAATTCGGTTGAGGGACGGATGATGTGACGAAATCTTTGCCTCCGATTTTGTGAGATGTGAAAAGTGTGGGTGGGGAGCGCTTACGCTTACGAGCTTGCAATGCAGAGAGAGAGGCTACAGTACTGTAGGCTTGTCGATAGCTGATTTTGAATGGCACATGGCCACCAAATCTACCATCATAAACATACCATCACACACACCCCCAAATCAAAATACATTCACTCATTGACATTGCAGTCGATCACCATGGATGACCAAAATGACGCGAATGAAGAGGATGCAGCTCCAAAGCGTATCCTCCTCCAAGGAATGGACGACGTCGAAGATCAAGACGACGTTGACGTGACCATGATAGACTCCAATAGCACCGCTAATCCCAACGCTTCCAGTTACAAAACTCCCGCAACAGCCACGCTTCTCGCGCAAATAGTCACACCCTCACCCTTCCAGCACCACAATGATTCTGGTACAGCCGACCGCTACCGCTCCGCCCTCCAAAGAATCACATCCGCACCAACCACCGACGTGGAAGCATGGGAAGCCATCATGAACGAATGCATGTCCTTGTACCGCACTCAGCTCCTCCCTCAACTCGAAGTAGCACGGCATGCGTCTAAGGATCTGTTAGATCAAAATCGTAATGGGAGACTGATGATCAAGAGGGAGGAAGAGCTGGAGATGAAGTTGGATTGGGTCGAGAGCTGTTACGGGAATCTGCTCAAGTATTTTCCTTATTCGAGTAATTACTTTATTTCAGCTGTTGATATCTTGTTGGCGAGGAGCGCGCTTCCTTTTGAGAGTTTGACTGGTGGAGATGATGACTACAATTATGGTAGTATGGGGAATTGGGTTCAAGGACAGACTCCACTGCAGGTTGCTGCGGCGAAGAAGATTGACAAGATATTTGAACAGGCGCTCGGTGTCAAGATGGACGGTTCCCCTGCTGACCTTAACCTCGACGATGATATGATTGAGGAGGAGGATGTGTCAACTGCTAATCAAAATCAAAATGGTGAAAAGGAGGAGGACAGCAAACAATCCGCAATGCAAGCACTTGGAGGAATGTGCTCCTCTTCCATCGAACTGTGGCTCCTCTACATCCGCAAACGGACGCGAGATGCAAAACGCGAAGCACTCCTTCATCACTCCACACTCATCCCTACCATGGATCACTCGAATCCCACTAAACCAAGCACTACAATTCAATTAAATAAGGAGGGCGAGGAACTTATCCGCGATTGGATCACGGGAGCATATGAGACGGTCCTGGCCAACGGGGCTTCGTATGTGTTCAATAATCATTTAGTGTGGAGACAGTATTTGGGGTTTGTCAAATCGTGGAATGTCATGCAGGCGCAACCCGCAGGGAATATGGGACAGGAACCCATCGCAGGGATTGATCACTCCCTGGTTTCCAAACAGAAGGCACTGTTAAGATCGATTTATCAGCGTATTATCACCCTCCCAATGCTCGGATTAGATGGTTTGTGGGTGGAATATGAAAATTTCGAAAAGGCGCAAAGTGAGCAATTAGCCGTGGCTCTGATTGCAGAGAACTTACCCAAGTATCAGCATGCGAGGAGTGTTTATTTGGAGAGGAATAGGGTTTATAGTGTTCATGAATTGAGGCTTGGGAGGTTGGCGACTCCCCCAGTTGATTATGAGTTTATCAATGTGGATGTGGGAGGAGGTGGCAAGAAAGATATAGATGAAGACGAGTATAAGAACAAGATGAAGGATGAAATTGATCTTTTGACAAAGTGGAAGCGTCGGTGTGCGTACGAGCGAACGAACCCCGAGAGACTGTCGGGTGGGGAACTTACGGCTCGCATTCGACAGTGCTACAAAGATTCGGTTTGCTGTTTCATGAGACATATCGAGGTGTGGCATGAGTGGAGTACGTGGGAATTCGTAAATGCTGGCGGAAGTGGGGCTGCTTCCTCCGGTACTGTTATGAGTGCGAAGAAGCGAAATCTGAATCTTGCCATCAGTGTTTTGGAGCTTGCACAGAAGCATGCACCCGATTCTACTCTTTTGGCATATACCCACGCAGAACTTCTCGAAATACAATCGCCAGGTGGTAAAAAGAGCGGATCGCCCAGTCCAGGGGAAGAAAGTATTCAAGTCATGAGAGATTTCTGTGAAAGGGCTGGCAATACATTGGGATATGTATTATTGCAGCGCCTGGTCCGAAAATACAAGGGAATAAAACAAGCAAGAGCTGTATTTTCTGAAGCTAGAAGGAAATTACGCTCTAGACCTGAGGATATAATTGATGATGTTGATGCAAAGGGAACAGCAGAGATGGATGCCCAAGGAGGGGATGCTGGTGTACAAGGAACGGCCGACGTCGCTGGTCAAGCTAAAACCGATGGTATTACTTCCGAAAATGGGTCTGGAAGCAAAATAGTTATGAACCGAAATGCGTTCACTGAGGCTTCTACTGCAGGCACTGGTGCCGCTCTGGATGGAGAAAATGGTTCACCATCTATGGCTAAAACGATGGGATATCTTACTTGGCACCTGTACGCATCGCATGCAACGATGGAACACAGATTAAACATGTCTCCTCAAGTAGCTGCGAGAGTGTATGAGCTTGGTCTTAAAAAACATCGATCATTCTTGAGCACTCCTCAATATGTGTTGCAGTACAGTAGCTTGCTTTTGGAGCTAAACGACGAGGAGAATTTGAGGGCCTTGTTGACACGAGCTATTTCGGCATGCGAGGAGGAAAATGAAAACGATGCAGATGATCCTTTTGGTTCGGAAGAGAGCAGCAAAGCGGCAGCAAGAAGAGAACTACAGAGACCTTTATGGGATATGATGCTCAAATTTGAGTCTACGCTCTCAACTCGTAGTGGAGACAGCAGCGCTTTCCGAGCAATCGAAGCGAGACGCAGAAAAGCGCTGTATGGACCAAACTGTGAAGATGTTTCCAGCGGCAGCACTTCTGGCAAAGAAAGTGGAGACATTGGAATTGGTGTCCAGAAAACTAGTCTCAGTGAGACCTTGATCCGAGCAGACGGTTACGATAATAGCAGTCGTATTGTGAATGGTCTTGGTCGGTTGGTCGACACCTTGGAGGTATCAGGAATTCTGGGTCAAGAATCGATTGCATCTGCACTCTCTACCTTTGCATCAATAAAGCCAGGGTCGATTTGGAAGGACGATGGTTGCGGCGGCCTGAGCGACACTAGTTACAGAAGGAGAAAGTTGTATCAAACAGAAATGTTTTCATTGGAAAGCATGAGTGCCGGAGGCGCGAATATAGGTGTTGGTTTGCGAGGTGCTTCCTCTTCTGGAAAATTGGTGTCTGCAAAGGAGCGTCTAGCTCAGAGTGCCGCCCTGAGTCAAAGCACTTCTGTCATGGCAGCCGTACAAGGAAGCCCGGAATGGTTGAGAGGAATGTTAATGCTGCTCCCTGCCACTATTCGAAACTTTCGTGGCAAAGCTCCTCCCCATATGATCGAGATGGCGCTTGCTGCACTCAAGGACAACCCTCTGCCAGCTGTTAGACCAGCTGGTAAATCTGGGATGTCTGAAAAGATATCTGGAGCCGCAACAAAAAGATCTAGAGGAAACATGAATGGTTACTACTCGTCTGATGAAGAACAAAACACAGGAGGGAATGGCTATGGGTCACAATTCAGAGCCCGTCAAAAGGCACGTTTGGGAGCTAAATCTTAAACTCATAAAGTAAAAGAGCTTTGAATTTATAAAAACGCCTTTCAAGATGCATCTGAACCAAATTATCCCATGAAGTTGAAGGTGATGGATCAAGGGTTGAAAGTGATGGATCAAGGGCGGCAACAAAATCATATTTTATTTTTGTAGTTATTAATTCTTTACGAGAGATTATTCAGTCTCGCTCGTCAAAACTGAACTGCTTTTTATTTATTTCCTTGTCGAAGACCACCGCGGTGCTGCGCGGTGGCCAAAATTACGAGACAGAACAGCGAACAGCTTCTCTGTACGGTACACACGGTACTGTTTATGATACGAGAAATCCAGAAACCAGATCCTTCTGACCCAAACCAAAAAAAACGCAGTGATAGTAAACTTTCACCAACTCGCCCAAGATTCAAGATACATATAGACGTATGCGATGGCCGATACAAATCTGACACCCGACGAGATCGCTTTCACAAATGCCTTCAACGCTCAAAGAATGACATTAGCTGGCTTCGCAAAGTGTTCATCGGAGGAAGAACTCCACATCGTCCGTGATGGTTTCTATCTCGGACTAGCCTCGGACCTTCGTCTTGAGGAATATGAGCCAATACGGGAAGCTGTCGTCACAGACAGCTCAGTTGCAGAGGCAGTGAGATCTGAAAACTCTTTCAGACGAACGGTGGAGGCTGCTCGAAAGTCAAAACAGTGGAATCATTTGATCAAGGTTGTCAAGGCCATGGCTGCAAGTGTGGGGTCGGATCTTGATGAGATTTGGATGACTCTAGAGAAAGGGCGCCTCGAATGGCTAGCGGCTGCTAGTGCTGCGCATGGAATCAAGGTTATGCTCAAGACTGCACTTGCTAATCAATGCGGCGGTGGTGCTACGGAAGGTGATGTTAGTGATGCAATGATGATGTGGATGTATGCCTTATCTCTGTCGATACCATCCCTAGAGAAAGAGGGAGAAGCTTGGAGAAAGTTGGTTCAAATGTCAGATAAATCAAGACCGTTGGTTGGTTATAAAGCTGAATTGTGGGATTGCAGAAAAAATGAGTGGGCTCCGTTGGACAGAGGAGTGCAGGCTGCTGCAGAAAGAGGAGGTTCTTCAATAGATGAAGCTTGGAGACTGTAGTATTTTCAATTCAATAAATTCGTTTTTGTGCGGAACTTGAGTGATTAGATTGGATTGACAAGAGTTTCTAAAATGTCCGGCATATATCTGCTCAGTCCATTCAACTCACACACTGAAACTCGTATGATTATTGAATATGTCACTTGGCCATAAATCTTTGTTCACGCTATCATCAAAGACATCTGTGAAGGCTCAAAATAATTATGTTTTGCAGTCACCAGTCAAGTCTGGAGAGGTATTTGCCAACTACACATACCCGGAACTGTTTATGCATACTCCTGACATAAGGGGTATTCATCTACTTGAGTGCGCCAATCCTAGGTTCTTCCGTGATGAACTATATTCTGAACAGGTACTCTATGCGATCTTTATTGGGCATGTACTGGCGCTACACAGTCAACAGAAATGGACGAGTCGAAATTGTCAAGTGTGTCGGAGATTTGTTGGTTGCAATGTAAAAATATTTTGAGCCGATTCATGATTCAAGTAAAATTACACGTGACCGTGATGGTGCTTCCCTTGGACGTAAACCTTCATATAATTCTATTAGCGAGATTAATAACTAGGTCTAAGATCAGGGACTTTCAATTCACCCCTGTGCATTGCTCATCGCCCAATCACACCATCCGTCACCTCATAAAGGCCTTTATGCTAGCTTGTAGCTTCAAGTTCCAAAAGACGAAATGATGCTTGAAAATTGCTGGTTTTAAAAGAATCCAGGTCCCTTATCTCTCTTTCCAGGCTCACCCGATGATCCGCTGGTCTCCAAAGCAGCGGCAGTAGCGAAACCCATACCGGAACCCTTTTTGCCGCCCATTGCACCAGTAGCTTCACCTTTCAACAAAGCCATCTCAACCGCGGTTTTTCCCCAATCATATCCGTGGTTATTATCGGCACTTGACCTAGCGATGACCTGGTCTTCATTTAAACAAGTCAAAACTCCGAAAATAACTGGCGTATTGGTCTGAATCCCAACATTCATGATACCCTTCGAGACGGCATCGCAAATATATTCGAAATGCATGGTATCACCCTTGATCAATACTCCAGCAGTAATAATCGCATCGACGGTACCGCTCATGGCTAGAAGCTTCGCGGCGAGGGGAAGCTCGAAAGCTCCAGGGACGGATGTTTCGAAAATGTTGTCTTCGTCAACTTTGCATTCCTTGAGAGCCTTCTTGGCTCCGTCAACGAGGTTGGTTACGTGTTCGTCGTTCCAGCGGGTGCGAATGATTCCGATGCGGATGTCGGATCCGTCGAGTTCGGAGAAGGCAACCTCGCTCTCTGCTCCCTGTTTGTTCATGTGCGATTAGTATACATGAATTATGTGCAAGAGCGTGCAAGCATGAATGTACGTGTTGTTGATGTATTGAAAAGGGACAGTTTGATTGAAAATTGAAGAGAAAGCTGTCGTTCATCAAAAATGAAAGATAAGCGTGTTGCACTCGCCAATCTCAAGAATGCATCGTGCATCGTCATCATTGGCATTCCGCGTTGAGCCAAGTAGTACACATGTTTGCTTACCTTCAATGAAGTGCGAACAGCGCCATTGCTCTGAGCAAGAGGAGAAAATCCAAAGGCTGATGATGCCAATAGACTAGTAAGTAGAAGCAATTTTTGAATCATGGTTGATTGCTGGTAATAATATAATGGGTTCAGTGGGCTTTCAATGACATGATATCTTTGCTCTTTCGATGATTGCGTGGAGCATCTTCGAATCTGACAATCACTCAGCAGCGGGAATTCTCAAAAAATTCTCGATCACAAAATCCTTTTCGAAAACCGATAGAAAGGGGAAGCAAAAGCACAGAGAGGTGGAAATCGTTCTTTTTTTCATGTTCAATGTGCTGTGTGATGGTGGAACAAAATATAATCGGACTCAAATTTTGATTGAACCCAAGATTGAACAACCCCAATAATGTGCTTCAAACAAATAAAGTATGTATAATAAACTGTTAACCATGCATCTGAATACATCCATCGATCCATCGATCCATCGATCCATCGATCCATCGATCCATCGATCCATCGATCCATACATATTATGTTCCAACTGTCACGACAACA
>Ga0115005_10003796_pt1 | contig 12090 bp, 8 predicted proteins | sample ArcOceMetagenome_FD_87163 | JGI IMG/M metagenome (GOLD analysis project Ga0115005, IMG submission 87163) | Marine eukaryotic phytoplankton communities from Arctic Ocean - Arctic Ocean - Greenland ARC118M Metagenome | ecosystem: Environmental > Aquatic > Marine > Oceanic | place: Arctic Ocean...
AAGTTGTTGGTCTTTGAAGACCTCACCTCACGCTCGGCAAAAATCGAAGAGCGCTTAAATAAGCCGGCCCCGGCTCAGGAACTCACCGAAGGCGCCAAGATGGTGTTCAATCGGTTGGTGAAAAATCAGCGCAAACTCAATGGTTGGTTAAACAAAACCGGTGTCAGTTGTTACCGGGTTTATGATGCCGACATCCCTGAATACTCGGTTGCCGTTGATATCTACGAAGATTCGGTGCACGTCCAAGAATACCTGCCGCCGAACACCATCGAAGATAAAATCGCTCGCGAGCGCTTTGCCGAAGTTAAGCAGGCTGTTAAAGAGTTTGCCAAGGACGCCCCTGGCCATATTCACTACAAAGAGCGCCGCCGCCAAAAAGGCGACAGTCAGTACGAACGCTTTAATGAAGGCCCCAGCGACACTATTACAGTCTATGAAGGGGAAGCGCAGTTTGAAGCTAACCTATCAGACTATCTGGATACCGGCCTATTTCTCGATCACCGCCCAGTACGCCGTATGGTCACTGAACTGGCCGAAGGCAAGAGCCTGCTCAACCTGTTCTGTTATACCGCAGCGGTCTCTGTGCAAGCAGCATTGGGTGGCGCTAAGAGCAGCCTCAGTATCGATATGTCCAACACCTATCTGGACTGGGCCCAACGCAACTATGATCTGAATAATATCAGTGCCAAGAATCACCACCTGCTGCGTGCGGATTGTCTGAAGTGGTTGGAGACTGATGGCGAACAGTACGATGTGATCTTCCTCGATCCACCAACATTCTCCAATTCGAAAAAGATGGATGTGGTGTTGGATGTGCAGCGCGATCACGGTGATTTGATTCGTAATTCAATGGCCAAACTCGCGCCTGATGGCGTGATGATCTTTTCCAATAACTTCCGCAAATTTAAGATGGATGAGTTGGTTACCCGACAGTTTAATGCTGAGAATATTACTCCCCAGACATTGGATATGGATTTCGAGAGAAACCCACGTATTCACAATGTGTGGCGTATTACTCGCCGTAGTACTTTTGGTTAGCTGTGATGGGATTGAATGATTCTGAGATTAGGCTTTATACCGGGCCTAACTGCCATCTCTGCGAACAGGCCAAGGCGCTTCTCTACCCTCTATTGACGGAAAGAGGCATGCGCTTAGTTGAAGTCAATATTCAAACCGATCCAGAACTGCAAGAAAAATACGCTATCCGTATTCCAGTTTTGGCCTTAGCTAACGGTAAAGAGAAGGGCTGGCCCTTTACCGCGGCGCAGATTGGCCGTTTATTACATGAAAATGATCTAGAACCGCGAGACTAAGACTCACCTGCACCTCCGTTACCCCGACAGCAACGCCCCCGCGTCCAAAGTCCTCAATACCTGTCACCCCGACAGAGCGCAGCGACGAGGGATCTCCAGCAGTCAGCAGTGATAAGTACGTTTATCTGCTATACCTACAGCAACGCCCCCCGCGTCCAAAGCCCTCAACACCTCTCGTCCCGACAGAGCGCAGCGACGAGGAATCTCCAGCAGTCTGCAGTGCGTTTATCTGCCAAACCTCTGCTATACCTACAGTAACGTCCAATAAAAATGTCTAGGGGGGATAACCCTCCCTCAGTCGTCTATATCCGTTAGGCAACATCAATAAAGACATCATCAATGACGTAGGTAAAAGCATCAAGGAAGAGGAACCCTCTGTGACGGACAAAAAAGCCACTGACAGCATACTCACTGTATTCCTAGACCTGCGATCAAGTCTGGCGCGTGCCGTAATGGGTATAGTCCCACCTCGCGAAGTCGAAGACATAGTCCAAGAAACCTATGTTCGCGTTTGCCAAGTCAAACACCCAGAAGATATTCGCCAGCCACGATCCTACCTATTCAGAACCGCCCGCAACCTAGCCCTCGATTACCTCAAACGCGCAGAAACCAAGCACACAGAAAGCATGGATGAGCAGGATATCGACAGCCTGATTGATATAAGGGCGGGTGACGACAGCACCTTTGATCAGGTCGCCAGCAACGAAGAATTTGCACTGTTTTGCGAAGCCGTGCGTCACTTACCGGTTAAATGCCGACGAGTGTTTGTACTAAAAAAAGTCTACGGCTACTCCCAAATTGAGATAAGTCAAAAGCTCGATATCAGCATAGGCACAGTAGAGAAACATATAGGCCAGGGCATTAAGCGCTGCACCTACTTTATGCAGCAGCAGGACACAGAGCAAAATGCTGGCAGGGGGCACAACAGTCAAAGCACCACTAAAATACCGCCCAAGAGGTTAAGATCATGAGTAACATTCGCCAACTCCCAGGCAACCAAGTGAGTTACGACAGCGCCAGCGACTGGATCGTTAAGCTAGACAGAGGCCTAACCGCAGACGAAGAAATAGCACTGCAAGAATGGCTGCAAGCCGACACCCAAAACCATGACGTCTTAATGGAAATGACTCGCCTCTGGGACAAAATGGATGCCATGACGCGACTCACTGGTCTGTTTCCCACGCCCGCCAAGCCTAAGCTGTCTAAACCAAGGCACCTATGGCAAACCTATAGCGCCATCGCCGCCTCCTTCGTGCTGGCCACTATGCTCGGCGTTTGGGCCCTATTAGGGGACAGTTTATTCAGTGACCGCCTCGGGGATAACGTCTACCAAACTGCAATAGGAGAGCAGTCTAATATCATGCTCCCCGACGGCACCAAAATCGTCCTCAATACCAATTCAAAGCTCGAAGTTAGCTACAGCAACAACGCCCGAATCTTGCAGCTCCACCAAGGCGAGCTCAACGTCAGCGTTGCCAAAGATCCATCACGCCCACTCAGCGTGATCGCCGCAGGACAAATCATCCAAGCCATAGGCACCGAATTTAATATTGAAATCACCGACCAGCAAAAGATCGAACTAGTTGTCACCGAAGGCAAAGTAAAAGTAGGTGTCCAGAACCCCTCCGAAAAACCAACCTCAAATCCCGAGCCCCAATTCCTCTCCGTTGATGCTCGAACCGTCTCCGCAGGTGAAAAACTGATGCTCGGCGACAGCAATGAAGCAATCACCGAAGTATCCGCCGATGACATAGCCGTCAAACTCTCCTGGCGTAGCGGCAACCTAATCTTCCGTGGTGAGTCTTTAGAAGAGGCGGTCAAAGAAGTGGGCCGCTACACCTCAGTAGAATTTGTATTTATGAACGAAGACCTAAAAAAGATGCGCGTAGCCGGCCTGTTTAAAGCCGGCGACGTAGAGGGCCTATTAGCCACCCTGCGCGAGAACTTCGACATCGTCACCCACAGAGACGATGACGGAAAAGTCCTGTTAAGCATTGATTAAAATTAGTTACCAGCCTGACGCCACCAAGAGAAAACCCTAAATGTTGAATGTTTTATGGGGGAAAAATTTGAACCAGTCGTCTATTCCAAACGCGCAGGTAAAGTGCGAAGTTGAGGAAGAGGGCAGGTTATCCTTTCGCAATGCGGTAGCTATGTTGGCAATAGTATTTTGCCTTCATTCAAGCAACAGTATCGCAGTCATGGACGACAACATTCCTTTCAAAATTCCTCAGCAGCGAGCAGACACCGCGCTCATATTGTTTGCTGAACAAGCCAATCTCACACTGGTGTTTCCCTTTGACCAAGTCAAAGAAATAACCGCCAACCGATTGGTAGGCCACTACCCCATCGACACAGCGATAAATATTCTGCTGCAAGACACCGGGTTAATGCCAACGTTTAGTAATCAACTCGTTTTAAACATAGCGATTGATGATAAGGGGAAGAGCATGAATAAAAATACAAGGAAAACATTATTGGCCTCGATGGTGGGGTTATTTGCGGCTGGTGGGGTGACCGGGGCATCGGCTCAGGTAGAGGAAAGTACAAGAGCGCAGAATGTGCTGGATGAGGTGATTGTTACGGCGCAGAAGCGCAGTGCTTCGTTGCAAGAAGTGCCTATTGCGATTACAGCGTTTACTGGGGATCAGTTGGCTAACGCTGGAATTAATGGTTCAGAAGATCTTGAATTAGTCACTCCTGGGTTAAGTTTCTTATCCGTCGACGAAATAGGTGTTATTACAATTAGGGGAATAGGGTCTCCTTATCTTCAAGGCCCAGGGTTAGATGCTAGTACTGCTGTATATATTGATGGTGTCTACCAGTCACGTTTTACCAGTGCCAATCTTAAGTTAATGGATATTGAACGTGTTGAGGTGCTTAAAGGACCTCAGGGTGTTCTCTATGGACGCAACTCTCCAGGTGGCGCGGTGAATTACATAACTAAGGGCCCGCAAAATGAGCAGGGTGGTAAATTAAGTTTTACTTCAGGGAATTACGATCTGCGTAGGCTCCAAGCGAGTGTGGATGTCCCTATTGTAGAGGATACATTGTTATTTAGAGGGACTATTCATAAAGAAACTCGTGATGGTTTTACAGAAAACCTATTAATACCCTCAGATCAGATTGGAGAAGAAGACTTACTGGCAGGACGCATAGCACTAAAATATCTTCCAACAGAAGAGTTAGAGTTTACTCTTAGGGCAGGTATTTCTGAGCGTGAGGGTGGGCTTTTACCGATATTTAAGCCCGTCAAGATTGATCCAGTAGGGCCTATCGCTACTGCTGAGTTTATCGCTGACCCTCGCAAAGTTAAGGCAGACCAGCCTAACTTTACTGCCTTTAATGAAGAGTATATTGATCTAACAGCAAAATGGGACATGGGGTGGGCAACTCTTTCATCAATTAGCGGCTACATTGATAGAGAGGTTGGCCCAAAGTCAACTGATGTAGACGGTACTGAGCTAGCTATAGGCCATCAAGATCAGGTCCGTTTGGGTGATGGTGGGCCTACTTGGGAGACTGAGTCCTTTAGTCAAGAATTTTTATTGACCTCGCCTGGTGAGCAGCGTTTAGACTGGGTGTTAGGTTTGTTTTACTTTCGGGAGAATCCGAGTTTTACAGGGGGATTTGACGCACCTACCCTAGATTCATTTTTTCAATTATCAGTGTCTTCCAATACTAAAGCTTATGCGGCATTCGGACATGTTAGCTATAATATTAACGATAAGCTTCGAGTAAACACTGGGGTGCGCTACAGCTATGAAGATAGGGATATCAAGCGAGCTTTGGATGTTAATTTTGAGTTGGCTGTTGGCCCTGAAGAGTTTAGTGATAGCTGGTCTTCTGTAACCCCGAAACTTGGCTTCGACTATTTTATCAATGATGATGTAATGCTTTATGTCTCCGCATCCACAGGTTTTAAAAGTGGCGGTTTTCCCGATGGGTTGGGCGTTGAGTCACTCGATGAAGAAACGATCGATGCTTTAGAATTTGGTGCTAAAACAACTCTTCTGGATGGTAGAATGACATTAAATACCAGTATCTTTCATTATGATTATAAGGATATGCAGGTTAATGCTTTAGACCCAAATACATTATTCAATACAGCACGAAATGCAGGTAGCGCCAGTATTCAAGGTCTAGAACTCGAAATGTCTGCGCTGCCTTTAGAAAGTCTACAGTTCGATGTTGGTCTATCTTTTCTGGATACTGAGTTTGATGAATTTATCGTAGACGACCCTCGAGTGCCAAGCGGTAATTTAGAAGGAAATAAATTACCTAATAGTCCCGAGTTCACTGCAAATGTGGGCGTCAAGTATTTCCATACTTTTGAGAACACGGGTCAATTAGTGGCGCAAGCAGATTATTATTACTCTTCAGAGGTCTTCCACTCCGAGTATAATGATCAGCGTGGTGAAGATGCATATTTCAACTTAAACCTTCGTGTTAGCCTTAAATCTCTAAATGAAACTTGGCGAGTATCTATTTTTGGCAAAAACGTCACTGATGAATTGGTGCGTGATTATTCTATAGACTCAGGCCTTTTATATGGTGATGGCTTCTCATCAACCTTTTCACCACCTCGAACATATGGTGTCGAGCTTTCTTATCAGTTTTAGTCCTTCAATTTAATCTCGATTGTCATTAGTTGAAAAACGACAATCTTAATGACTTAGGTCATTAAGATTGTGTTCTGATTTTTAATTAATAGACGAAATTAGTTGTTGGTACTCACGATAATTAGAGCGGAGATATTTTTAATGATGAATAAACCTATTGATGTTTTGGCTAGTCTTGGGCTTCCAGCGCTCCCGTCGCAAAGCCCGGAAACTATTGCAGCATTGTTATGGGCAAGGGACGTCTTACAAAAACATCTAACACGAAGCTATGCAGTAAGGGATCCAAAAGGTATTGAGGAGCTTGTCCCCGTGGATATTGGCGGTGTGCAGCAGTGGTTGCATATTCGTGGGCGCAATCGTCAGAACCCTGTTTTGCTCTATTTGCACGGAGGGCCGGGAGAGTCGATGATTGGTCATATGGATGTGATTCAGCGCCCGTGGGAAGATTACTTTACGGTTGTTCAGTGGGATCAAAGACAAACGGGAAAAAGCTATTACCCTGAAGATGATGAAAATAACCCTCTAAATATAGAGATGTTTGTCGAAGATGCGTCTCAGGTCACTGCGTATTTACAGAATCTATTTGGGTGCGAAAAAATATTCCTTCTTGGGCATTCCTGGGGGTCAGTACTCGGTATGTACTTGATTGAGCAGCGCCCTGAATGGTTTTATGCCTACATTGGTGTTGGGCAGATAGTCAATATGTTAGAAGGTGAAAAAGAGCTGTACCAACAACTATTGCGCCATGCTAAAGAGAACAATAAAAGTGAATTAGTAGAGAAGGTGGAAGCTATTATTCCGATGCTAGAATTACCCTCTCCACAGCGAGAGGCTGCCTTCGTGGAAAACTGTCCATTGGTCCGTATGGAATTATCAATTTTGGCGGGTAAAACAGCAATGCGTCATCTTCCTCTACCTGATGTTATTACCTTGTTTAATTTTGATCGTTTGATTTCCCCTCACATCAGCGATACCGATTTATCTAATGCAATTCTAGGTGGCAGGTCAGCACTTCTAAGACCTCCTTACACTTCTCTTACTAAAGATTTTATGGATATTGACCTACCCAATCAGCTTGGTTTTTCATTTGATGTTCCTATCTTCTTCTTCTCTGGGCGACATGATTATCAAACACCTGTCACGCTTTCTGATCAGTGGTTTGTTGAAATTGATGCCCCTCACAAAGAGTTGATTCACTTTGAAGAGTCTAGCCATATGATCGTTAATGAAGAGCCTGGACGATTTCTTAATGAATTAGTAAATAGAGTGCTGCCATTATCACAATTACAGACCAATGTTAATGCAGTACAAGCGATAGGTGCTGTCGATGGCCAAATTTAGTTATAAACATTATGTCTTGTTGTTACTAACAGTAGTGGCGACGTTCAATTATCTAGACAGATTTGTACTGTCTTTGGCAATGGAATCCATAAAACAGGAATTTGAATTAAGCGATAGTCATTTGGGTTTTTTAACCGGCTTTGCTTTTGCGTCTTTCTATGCGGTCGCTGGTATCCCTATTGCACGTTGGGCTGACAGGGGTAATCGTAACGTAATAGTGACCCTAACGACTGCGCTTTGGAGTGTGATGGTTGCATTCTGTGGTTTAGCTTACAGTTATGTGCAGCTACTTCTAGTGCGTGTAGGCGTGGCTATCGGAGAGGCTGGGTGTTTACCTCCTGCTAGTTCAATTATTGCTGATTATTATGACCGAGCAGAACGGCCAAGGGCTATGGCAGTCTATTGGTTGTGTGGGCCTTTGGCCGTAATCATTGGTTATTTACTTGGTGGCTGGCTAATCGGAAAGGTGGGGTGGCGTTTAACTTTTATCCTTATAGGTATGCCGGGCATCTTCTTGGCATTGTTAGTGAAGTTCACGCTAAGAGAACCGCGTCTCCAAAGGCCCCCTGAAATTATAAAATCATACCCAGACTTCAAGGAAGTACTGCTAATTCTATGGCAGCGCCGAGCACTACGCTCTATTGTTATTGCATTTAGTGTTGCCTATTTTTTTGGCTTGGGTTTCGCTCAATGGTTACCAGCCTTTTTTATGCGCAGCCATGGCATGGAGGCCCATGAAATAGGCACATGGTTTGCTATTACTTGGGGGGGCTTGGGCTTTTTGGGTACTTATGTTGGTGGTGTCTTGACGAACCGCTATGCCTCCTGTCAAGAGGCGTTACAACTACGTTGGATTGCAGTCGCATTTTTTATCAGTGGTGCTTTATATTTAATGGTTTTTTTGTCGGGTAATCAATATCACGCCATTGGTTATATGGCTTTGGCCGGTGTCGTCAATGCTATGTGTAATGGACCAATTTTTTCTGCGGTTCAAAACCTAGTGACCGATAATATGCGCTCGGCCACTCTGGCAATAATATTCTTATTAGCCAATTTTATTGGCTTAGGCCTAGGGCCGTTGACTGTCGGTGTTTTCAGCGACCTTTTGGAGCCTACTTTTGGACAAGAGTCGCTCCGTTATTCAATGGCACTGTTTACGCCCGGTTTGGCATGGGTCGGATATTTCTACTGGCAAGCCAGCAAAACCATTGAAGCGGAGATTCAGGCCACTGAAAAACAGGGTCGCTGCAGCGGGGAGGTTATAGGTGAAACAAAAGAGGGGAAGTCCTCTAAAAGTTTTTTGGTGGATCATTGATATGGAAAAACTGCCTTTGCATTGTGTTAGTGAATATGTAGCGATGACAGATGGTGTACGTTTGGCAGTAACTGCTTGGCTACCCGTTGAGGTGAGTTATAAATCACAGAATTTTCCAGTTGTGTTGATTACTACACGCTATTGGAGAGCAATTGATTCTTGTCAGCAAACACCTTCATCCCAACCTTACTACCCGTTAGCGGTTGATCTAGCGCGCCGGGGCTATGTGTTGGTAGTGGCTGATGCCCGTGGCACAGGAGCATCATTTGGCACCCGCAGTGCTGAAACAGACCACAATGAAGTCGTTGATATTGGCGAGATAGTTGAATGGGTAGCTCAGAACTTCTGGTGTGATGGCCACGTCGTCACTAGTGGTTGTTCCTACTCAGCTATCACTACGCTCTATAGCCTCGTTAGCGCTCCGCCGGCTCTTAAGCTTGGTTTTTGCCGTTCGCCGGATTTTGATATGTATCGTCATTTGTTTGCTCCTGGTGGGATAGTTAATCGCTGGTTTGTTAAAATCTGGGGGGCTGTAACAGCTGCCCAGGATGCTAATGATGGAACGGCGTTGTTTGCTAATGGTTATTGGCCTGTACCAACTGAGGGTAAAGAGAACGACTTTGGTGTTTTGCCCGTGGATTGTGATCAAGACGGCTCACAATTAGAAGCGGCAGTGCGAGAGCATCGCCAGAATTTTAATATTGCTGACAACGTCGAAGCATTCGATTTTATAGATGGTTTTCTAACAAAAAATAATCCTCCATTATTTAGCCCGAGTAATCAACAAGCTATTGAAGCCAGTGGTATCCCCTTAGTTATTCGCTGTGGGTGGCATGATGCAGGTACAGCATTAGGTGCGCTGGCTATGTATGTCTCGTTTAAAGCAAATATTCGCGTGATACTTGGACCCTGCAATCATGAAGGGACTTACTTGGTTGATCCTTTTCTGCTAGGCGATGGCACGATCGCGAAAAGACCCCATCAGGGTGAAGCGTTCAAGCGATTAGTTGCTACAGTAGATAGTGTCGTGAAAGACAACAAGCCTACCTTACCGGCGGTTGAGTACTTTACGCTAGGTGAAAATCGATGGAAAACTAGCGAACAATGGCCCTTACCCCACACGCAAATGCAACGTTGGTATTTAGCTGGAAATCATCAACTGACCCAACTCCAAGCAGCATCAGAATACGGTAATGATGTTTATCAGGTAGATTCTACAGCAACAACCGGTCGTTTTAATCGCTGGTTTGCGCAATCGCCAGATCAGCCCGTATTGTTTCTCGACCGTCAAACAGAAGATAAAAAACTACTTATTTACGATACGCGGCCATTAGAGCGGGATACGGAGATTACCGGACACCCTGTCATCCACCTTTACTTAAGTTCTTCAGCAACTGATGGTCAGTTTTTTGTATATTTGGAAACCATTGACCCTGATGGGAGAGTGCGTTTGCTGACAGAAGGTCAATTGCGCGGTTTACATCGTAAGATATCAAGGGGGACGCGGCCTTACAAAATGTTTGGTCCGTACCATAGCTTTAAAGAACAAGACGCTATGCTATTAGATCCAAACGAAGTGACGGAAATTACATTTGATTTATTGCCGATCTCTGTATTGCTACAAAAAGGCCAGAGAATTAGGGTTGCTATAGCTGGAGCCGATGCAGATACCTTTGATCCCATAATTGGTTGCGAAACTCCAACTTTAACGTTGGAGCGAAATTTTGATTATTCCTCATACATTGATTTACCCATAATTAATATATCAATTTAATGTAGAAAATGAGCTCTTTGATATGAAAACCAGAGAAATGCCGATTATCGAACTTCAGGGTACTCCACGTGAACGCGGGCGAATACATGGTGAATCGTTAAAAATAAAAATTTTCGAGGTTATTGATAATTGGCTATCCGATTTAGGGAGTTATGGCCAAAACGATAAGTCTCAAGGAACTTTAGATACTAGTGCATATCTTCAATCCTTTTTTTCTGAAACAGGGTATATCGATGCCATCAAGCGATGGACACCTGATCTATTGGCTGAAGTTCAAGGTATTGCTGAAGCTTCAGGTCAAACTTTTGAGCATATCTTAGGGCTTAATCTAATGGACGAAGAATGGGTGTATGGCCTCCGTCATAAGCTTGAAAAGCCAACTAATAAATGCACTGCTTTTGGTATACCTCAGCAAGACAATGGACCCGGCTATGCTGGTCAGAATATGGATATTATGAGTTGGGCTGAAGGCAAGCAGGTACTATTGCGAGTGATGCCCACTGATAGCGCGCCAGAGACTTTAGTGTTTTCAATTGCCGGTAGTATTGGACTGAATGGACTGAATGCGAATGGTATCGGTGTTACCTGTAATACACTCTCACAACTCAATTATACCACCGATGGTTTGCCGGTAGCCTTTATACTTCGTTCTATTTTGGCTAGTCAGACCGTGGATTCTGCTGAAATTTTCTTGGAAAGTATTCAGCACGCATCAGGGCAAAATTTTATAGTTTCAAGTGCCAAAGAGATACGCTGTTTTGAATGCTGCGGCACCAGTGTCGTGCGTTACCAGCCTGATCAGCTTAAAGGCCGTGTGATACATACTAATCACCCTCTGATCAATACAGATATTAGTCCCCTTGCCGCTTTGAGTGGTAGCTCGGCTAACACTAAGGCACGTCTGGAGTCGATTGCTTGTCGGTTGGGTGATACTACTCAAACAATTACTCTGAAAAATATCAAATCAGCTCTGGCAGCACATGATGACCAAGAAAATCCCGTTTCAAGAAATGCCAATAAAAATGGCAGTTCTATTGGTTTTACGGCCGGGGCATCCATCTATGAATTAGGTCGACCTCCACGTTTACATTTAGCGGCAGGGCCGCCGTGTGAAACAGAATTTAAGGCTTTTGACTTTCTCGACACTATAGAAGAGTGAATCAAATCGCTGTACGCAAATAGGACCTTTAGAAGGTATGACATTATTAACCAGCCAATATAACAGTTGGAAAGGTGCTGTGGAAAGCCTGGGCGCAAGCAGTATTAGGAATCAATGGATTACGATGCGTGATGGTGTGCGATTGGACACCAACATCTATTTACCTCTCGCAGTGAGGGATGAAATCCCTGCTATCCTCGTAAGATCTCCTTACCCGGAAAGGGCGATCTTGGATAAATTCGTAGAGCGCTACAGCTTATTTCTTAAAAATGGCTATGCTCTTGTTTATCAATATGAGCGTGGGCGCTATTGGTCGGAAGGAGATAGCAGTTATCTTGCTAACGCCAAGTATGACGGTTACGACACGATAGATTGGCTAGCCAAGCAATCTTGGTCTAACGGTAAAGTTGGCACGTTCGGTTGCTCCTCGTCAGCAGAGAATCAATTAAGTCTGTCTGTCGCAAACCACCCTGCACATGCTGCGGCAATTGCGCAGGCGCCTGGCGCTGGTATCGGTAGAGTTGGTCCGTATTCTGAGCAGGGCAATATCTACCGAGGAGGAGCCC
>Ga0115005_10003797_pt1 | contig 12088 bp, 8 predicted proteins | sample ArcOceMetagenome_FD_87163 | JGI IMG/M metagenome (GOLD analysis project Ga0115005, IMG submission 87163) | Marine eukaryotic phytoplankton communities from Arctic Ocean - Arctic Ocean - Greenland ARC118M Metagenome | ecosystem: Environmental > Aquatic > Marine > Oceanic | place: Arctic Ocean...
CATTACTATCTCTTTATTTGGTGATCGAAAACTGAGCGACGTATTTTTCTTGAAGAAGCTCATTTTTGTTTGAAAGAATGGCCTCTTGCTCTCCACTCATTGCAGGTTCTTCCCGCCGCCCACGGCCCAATCAACCACATTCGAACATGATGTATGATGATGATCAACAATCAACAATACGGACATTGCAAAGCCTCCGTTACATTCTACATTCCACACAATCAACCAGACCAGGACACTTCCAATAATCAGTATGGGAAAGAAGAAGAATAGCAAGATCTCGTCAAACTTGAAACATGAAACCAATTTCCCTACGTTTATCCCAGAGCTTTCCAAAACGCTATTTATCTTGTTCTCCTTTGCTGGGCATTTCACTGCTAATGATTACACTGTCTTTCTAGATGATTTTCCAGCGGACATCGATATTCACAATGATGACGAAGTTGATGAAATTATCAATTCAATGGAATTCCACGAGCTCGATAGGGTGCGTATATCAGAGGGGCTGCAGTCTTTAGCTGGCGCGTTAGTAGAGGCAATGCGTCATGAAAAGGCAGACCTTGAAATATTTGAGGAGGTTGAAAGCTTGGTGTCAAATCTTAGCTCGTCAATTGCTTCTTACCAAAAACTTATTATGAAGCAGAGACAGATTATCTTGGAACTTAGGCGGAATATGACCAAGATTACTAGAAACAGTTCTAGAAACAGTGACTTCCATCCTTTCTTGAAGTATTTATTGATTTTCCTAGACTTGTCGAGACAGTACATTAGACATCTGAACTGGGAAAAAGAATGCCTTTTGCAAGAGGAGATGATTCTTAAGGATGGAAATATGTATATCGATAGGGAAGCAGGAAAACAGAACCTAAAAAGGATGAGAAGATTAGCTGTTGGAATGGCAAATTGTACGATGCTCGACAACCAGCAGTGGGCAGAAGCTAAAATCATGATGATGAATCATTTCCTTCGTTTAGAAGGCAAGCTTCAAGGCTCTGATAACAAGGAACGAGAAAGCGAATGTAAAAGTGATATTGTAATGGAGAGATCGGAAACAAAACCTCTCTCGTCATGTTCGTGTGGGGTGCAGGATATCTTAAAGTTCGCATCTATTCAGGGCGCAATCAATTCCTTTTCTAACTTTCCAATACTTGAGCAGTATTCGAATGAAGAAGCTAGCGAAAGTCATGTAATGAGTTCCAATCGAAGAGGATTGTTTTTACTTGTAACAGGAAAAGCGGGAAGTGGGAAGACGCATTTGTGCAACGAGGTGGAAGCAAAACTCTCGCGAAAACATAGTGGTTCGGCAAAAGAATCAGACATAATTGGTAAGTTTTAGTACCTTGGTAACTGTCAAACGTTGCCACTTGCTGTCCTTTCCTGATAAACATGTTCTACTTTGAACTTTGGTAGTGCTTCGTCCTCAAATTCCTTCCCAGTTTTTGGCCCCGTCGATTGGAGCCTTTGAAGACTCGTTGATATCTCTATTCTGCTATATCGAAACTATCGTCGAATCGAAAAAGTGTATATTATTTCTTGATGATATCGATCAAGTAATTGGGTCATTTGTCTTGAAAGATTCAGGATATACTGCTACTGGACAGTCCCAGTCGCAATTGCCTCATCTTTCACTTCGAGTGAAAAATATATTTTTTGGCATCATGGATAGGGTAAGGAAACGAAGACACGAGTCAAAACGACCCTGCGATTTGCTTGTAGTGTGCACCTCAAGATCGCAGATTGATTGCGATCGTTTTGACAAGTGTTACCATCTTAAAGAGCCAAATGGTATCGAGAGGACATCAATCATTGATGTCTGTCTAGGTCTAGGGGACAGAAAGAGCAGCGAAGTGTCAGAAAAGCTTACTGCCGTTGTAGCTGCTACAATTGGAAAGTCTAGAGGCGATTTGGCACAATTTTGTCGTCATGCGATTGTATCAGTACCCCTTTCCGACCATGATTGCGAATCTAGCTCCGCCAGGCTAGACATTATGAAGAGGGCAGTGCAAAGCATTTTACCGGAGTCCATAAGAAATGCGCCTGCTGACGGATTTGTAGAAATGCGCGTTTTATCCGCTAGGGAATTGCGACAGGGTGTACAAGTTGATTCCTCAGGGAATGAAATACTTCCTCTTGTCGGTCAAAATGCTCGCGAGGCTTGGAAGCAGCTGCAAAATATCATTATCGCACCGTTATGCCGTAAGATAGATTTAGATGCGCTTTTGAATGGGCCCGATCGAGACGGCGTCGCTACAGAACAACGTAAAACAACAAGCTCTGGCGTTCTTTTAACTGGTGCGCCTGGTACTGGGAAATCCGCAATTGCCTATCACTGTGCGTCAGTCGCCGCTGGCTTGGACCCTACGATAAGGTTGCTAGAGGTCTCGTGTACGTCATTGATTCACAAAGAAGTTGGGGGGTCAGAGCGTAGTGTCCACAAACTCTTTGAAACTGCGCGCTCTGCAGCTCCGTGCATAGTCATATTGGATGGTGTAGAAAACATTGCCCCTGTACGAGGTAATGATAATACGACCGAAGGTACAATGGATAGACTACTGTCAACTTTGTTGATTGAAATGGATGGGTGCACGTCAAGTCAGAGTGACCAAAATGAATTAAGTAGGAATGGAATAGCAATCATTGGCATTACTCATAATCCACCTTCCTGGATAGACCCAGCTCTGCTGAGGCCTGGGAGACTGGAAAAATGTATTGAGATGGAAAGTCCTAGTAGTGAGGCCCGCCAAGAGATTTTCCTGGAGGCAGTAAAAGGATTAGATATTAACTACTCAAATGCTGGGTACTTTGATCCGAAGGATACAGCACAACTCGCTCAGACAATAGCAATGAGGACGAGCAATAAATCAGCCGCAGATATATTGGCCCTATGCGCAAACGCGAAGATGATGGCTTTGAACGAGGGAATCCTTTGCATGACAGATCTAACGAGTGTTAAACGAAAGCTTGACGTGTCATATCATCACTTTTTAAATAAGAAATAAGCGTATTGAATACACAATTTTACATTGTTGCGCTGCAAATAAGATTTGATCGGGTATGGAATTTACACCTTTTTTCAATAAGTACTACTGCTGACTACTGCGGACAGAGTTGCTAGTAACATAGTCAACCCGCCGTTATGTTCATCTTCACTCAACACACAGTTGCAATCTTTATTAACATCGCAGTTTGATTCTTTGCAAACTACTCGTAAACTAGTAAAATATATTATTTAAACTCATCATTCTAAACTTTGTCCGCGGTCCTTGCCTGTTCAAAGGATTTCTTTTCACATCGGGATGATCAGCAGAATCTTCGTCAGAATGTTTTTTGTAGTCGTGATTTTCACTTGACAATGAACAATTAGCGACCTCTTCCACTCTTGTTCTCCATTTGAAACCAATCTCTTCTAGACGGCGAATTCTATCTTCAGTAATCTTCATCTTTCCTTGCTCATTGTGCGAATTCCTGATAGAATGACACCACATGCTGAGAGACGTGTGATCTTTCGACGAAAGTCGAAGGTCGCAATGGCCGTGTTTATCTTCGAAATCCTTCAACTTCTCAATACATTGATCAAATGAAATGTTGGTCGTATCGATAGGTGGTGGAAGAATCCATTTGAAGCCAATCTCCTCGAGATGAAGAATTCTATCTTGAGTAAGTTTCAAAGGCCCTTCCCCTTGTATGCATACCGGTACCTCATGTGAACATTTGTAGTCTTTGGAAGATTTGTCAGGGTCGCAATGGCCGTGTTTCTGCTTGAACTTCCTCAACACCTCGATACGTCGGTCAAAAGAAATTATCTGCTTGCCTTTCGGTTTCGGTTCGGACGTTTCATATAACGGCTTAGAATTGGCATCTTGAGATGCCGCCAAATCATTGCTGGTAACCACTCCTGTTCTGTTCTGTTATGTTATAGAGCGTGTTCTCCGAAGACACGAACATTGTCATGTGTCTCACTTAATGCTTGGACTGCCAGGGTTACAGTTTTCTGTGCTTTTCCTTCAGCAGAGTGTGCAAGCACATCCAATCCAGAATGCGGCGGAGTACCTACTTCATGCCATTCAGATGTTTACCCTCCTAGAGACAAAACATCATGTGCGCACTAATACTAACAAATGGTCATGTCTCAGTAAGGTTTGCAGCAGGCTATAACTTGTTGCTACAAGAACCCTCGCGGGATATGCGCGAATCCGCATCTCTAATAATACAATATTTTGTGGGGGTTTTAGTTTCATGTCATTTATAATTATGCTACATCGTCCGTAATGGATTGAGTATCCGAATGTTGAGCAGCAATCAGACTTCCGTTGTAGTCCGGTTTCGAGTTGAACGCAGTGGGCGGGGATAGGTTGCAAAACAAGACGTTTGTCTGCATTCCGCTCGAATCTTGTGCATCTGTGACGCCAATGAGACGCCAAATCGGCTCAAACTGGGTCGATCGGCGCCACATGTAGTTGAACGATTCAAGATATTACTTCAGCAGCGTAATCTTGATAAAACTGTGTACATCAGAATCATCTCATGCGCTAACACAGACCTGATAAAATCTGAATGGATTAAAAGATCCTACACCGTACGAAAAGAAAACGTTAGATATATGTGATGTTAACATGAACATCCGTCGATAATTTGAGAAGTTGTATCCGAGACTATTGGGACATCGAAGTTGGGATATTTAATGATGATGACACACCCGCCTCTGAAGCACTGTCTTCTTCCTTTTTAGAATTAGACGCTAGTGCAGTTCTTGCAGTGTAATTTGACCGCTGCCCGTCATTGAAAAGGACAAGGGCATCGGCTTCGATACATGCGTGTTGATAAAATGGTTCATGGTTCATGGCTCATGGATCTGTGACGTACCTGTCTGTTCGACCTCTGTTACGCAAAGCATGCTAGTTCACTTCTTCATGTGAAATTATGCACGACGGGGTTGCAGCGCATGATCAAGTTATTTGTCAAGTTGAAATTATGTTCTCGTAGTTTGAGGCAAAAAATCCTCTCGCATCGCCTCAAAAGATTGTGCGGTTGGAGTTGGGTGCGGTTGGTTGGTCCGCCAACATTGGTTGGTTGGTTGTGGTGAGTGAAACGAAATTAGTTGTAAGAGAGGGAAAAGGAGAAGGAGAAAAGTGCAGTGGGCGGGCGCAATTTTTCAATCAAATTTCGCGGTTCAATTTTCCAGACACCAAACATCTTCGTTCGTGTCATGTCACCACATCATACAAGAAGCGACGAGCAAGCAAAGCAATTCAAAAGATTCGTTCTCATCACGTTCATAATTCCCAAAGAAAGCATCATCATTCAAACATTCTCCACCATGAAACTCTTTACCACCATTACCGTCGCTCTTACATCCTCAGCCAGTGCCTTTGTAGTTGGACCACTCCATCTTCAAGCATCAAACCGTCCTCATGCTGCCTTGGCTCCCCTTGAAGCATCCAGAGACCACCAGACTCACTGGGGTGCTGCAGTAACGGGCGCTATCGTAGGCTGGACCCTTGCCACTCAAATTGCAACAGCTGCTGTTGTCGGTATACCTATGCAAGATGAAACCATGGATATGGGCAGAAGTGTCAACTACCCTACCACCATGCTCTCCCTCGGAGCATACCAGCCCGAAGACGGTTACGCCTCACTCGACTTATCCATGCCGTCGTACAAGGTGGAAAGCATTAGTGCACCTAAGGACGAGCCCCTTGCTGATCCCAGTAAACAAGAAGCGAGGTCGGAGAAGTACAAGGCCACTGAACAAGCCAAGGTCGACAAGGAACAGGAACTAGCCAAGAAGTCGTACGAGAAGCAAAAGGCGGCGTACGAGAAGAAAGCAGAGAAGGAATCAATCAAGGCAGAGGTTGCGGCAGGAAGGCAGGCAGCAAAGGAGGCCAAATTGGCGTCGAAGCAGTAGATGTTGGATGAAGCCAAATTGGCGGCGAAGCACCAGTAGGTGTTGGATGAAGTTTTGGCTTTTTAAAGGAATTTCCACGCTCATTTACTTATACAGGCTAATAATTAAATTACATTTCCTTCCTTTACCATTATTATTAAGAAAGACTTTAGTACTGCTGTAGAGTATATCTAAAACGAAAGTAGGAGATTTATATATGTTGAACTTTTTTGTACATTTGTTTGAGGGAATCTTCAATCTTGTTCGCTCTTCTTTAGATTACGATAATTTGTTTCCCCCTTCTATCGTATCATATCGAACAGTGTTACACAATAAGTTGGCATAATCATACCAACCAAGGGCATTGGCGTTTTGTGTACATTCGATGAAAAAAATTTAGTTAAAATTCAAGCAAATAGCGATCGAAGTCATATGTCATATCATGGTGTAGATCAGATAAGAACTTGCAATTTCTGCATTAGTCCGGGTCAACCAGGCTTTAGAGAAATATTAACCGAAACGCAAAAGGAAATAGCATTGCATGGTCGGCAAACATTCATGAAGGCATCGTTTGGTCGAGATGGAATGACTGTGTATCCCAAGTCAGCTGGCGCAAAAAGTATTTTATATACATGGTGATGAGGAGTTAGCTACGCTGAGCGATTTAATACTAGATTTCCAAAGAGTTGTTTGGAAGCAAGATGTGTTTCGGATTGTTGATGAATTTAATAATAGATAATAAAACTAACAATCAAATAAACAACAACTCCTTTTATTCCTATAGTAAACCTACTTCAACTGTTGTATTGTACCTTCTCCTCTCGGGTCTCATTTCGTGTGTTCCTGTTGCACTGTACCTTCTCCTCCTCAGGTATCATTTAGTTTTCCAACAAACTGTGGCGTTCCTTTTGTGCTGGCATTAGAAGGGCTTCCAAGATTTCCATTGATGACATATAGAATGTGACCATTGCCATTGAGAAATGTTGTGAAAGCGTTGGTGAAAGGGTTGCTGGGATAGCTTTCTGCTGGGTAAGTGATTGCTGTGCCGACTGTCACGGCGTAGTCTCGAAAGTTTGAATAGACTCCAACCCCACCTGCTTTATGGCCTTCTCCAGTAACTTTGTATCCAACATACCCAGGGCTTGAAAAAACAAGATTGTTCACATCATATGGCAACTCACTCTGATAAAATTGAACGTTTCCGTTCTTGCCATTCCAAATAGTTTGATCACCGGTGGTATGCTCAACTGCAAGACCATGAATAGTAACGTCATCTCCATTAACTTCCAGCCCAGTCTTGCATGGAACCTCCGAAAGAGTAGTCTGGTGGTAGGCCAAAGGAGGAAAGTTGGGCATTTCTGGACTGGCATTCCCTGCATTAGCTGGGATCAAAGCAACATGATCTGCCCTCCACAACCACAAGTTGTCTCCGTACACGTTTGCTGAATGAATCCTAATCATTACGTCTGTTGAAACGGAGCGATCCAAGTTGGAACCTCCTACGCGAGCAAAAATATCTGTAAGAACGCCAGGATTATTTGCATTTCCCGCATCCACTACACCTTCATCTCCCCACTCAATGAAACAGGCGACTACACCAGGGCTGTCGTTTTCGAGTTTTGATGCTTCCAACATGATGCCTGCAATTCTCGCACCTTCTTTCTCGGTCGGCACCTTAACGCAAGGGCTGCCATTGACTGGAGCAACAAGGGTTGCCAGCCCTAACCCAAGGATTACTTGATTGTCCGCTTGAATCGTCAAAGATTCTGAGAGGTAGTACATTCCAGGCGACAATACGATATCCTTGCCTGTCTGGAGGGCTCCGTTGATCTTCTCGGCAACACCGGTATCTACCTTCCCATCTGGTGTTTTCGCACGTGCAACAAACACTCTTGAAAAGTCACGTTTCACATCGGTTTCCCCAGTAAGGTCTGGTCCCAAAGCTTCGTCTTTTGGTCTAAAGCGAGGCTGAGGAACATGGAGGAAGTATTTGTTTAGCTCAGTGTTCATTGAAACAAAAGGTTTTTCCACAGTAACCTTTGGTGCCTTGTCTACAGTCACGGCCACAATACGATTGGATCTGTCTTTGGTTTGTTTTACAAGGGAACTCTCTGTTGGCGGTCCAATACAGTCAACAAAAACATTACTCCATGCGCCCATATCCCCATCAGCATTCAATTGCGCCATTTTAACACTGCGACAGCAAAACTGTTGCTGACTCCCAAAGATAACTTTGTCGTCAACGAGACAATTAGCCATATGACCTCCAGATGCCTGTGCGCCTGCATCGTGAAGGTGGAGGTTACCATAGACATGGACACGGCGAATGGGCGCAGCCTGGCTCACAGCCCATAGCTGTCCATTAGTGGCATTGGTTGCGTAGTTTTCTGCTACTCGCCAAAAAGTGTCTAGTGATGTACCAGGGCGACCAGCAATCATTTCGTCCTTACGCAAAGCAGGGCAGTATGGGCCATATGCTGTGTTCGTTCCTTCAAAAAGGACATCCTCAGGAGTTTCTCCCAAGCCGGCAACCTGTGTGTAGTATCCAACCTCTAAATCTACATCGTATGTACCTGGCTCAAAGAGAACGGCAAATCGATCCTCTACAAAATGGTGTGCGGCTCCATAGATTCCAGATTCATTGTTTTCTGGATTTGTTGCCAATGCATCGTAGTTGTCCGAAGTCTTCTGAGTTTTTTTTATGATCTCATTTGAATCCATACCAGCATTGATAACAATAACCGAATCTGGCCACTTGGGCGGATTCGGTTCATCCCCCCCTACAGTATCTTGTTCCAGCACTGGTGTAGCTCTGCATGCTACTGCCGCTCTGGGAGCTCGATTACTGAAGCTTTTAGCGCGTAGGAAAGAGTTTTTTCCTGCAGTGATATGAAGAAAAACATTCTTGAAGATCTTTGTTCTTGTGTCGGGAATGGTGCTGAACGAGAAGGCAGATACAGCAGACGATGCGCATGTGCTAAGGGATAGTAAGATAAATTGCGAAAGCTTCATTCTTTTTGTTTCAACTCACTAATGGTATATGGCTCCAGTTGCTGTTTTTACTCTTTTAGATATCTACTGTAGTAATCTTTTTACTAAATATGAAATAGTATCTTGGTTCAAAAGATTCTTCGTCAAAAGAAAAAGTGAGAATTCTGTTTTTCTTGAAATTCTTTTTACTCGTCGTGCCTTGCTCGTGCAAAGAAATTAGAGGAAGGGAAAAGAGAAAGAAGGAAAAGAGCTAGTAAGTTTTGAGCCGTAGAAAGCAAGCAAACAAAACACGGTCCACCACCAACTCACGCCTCACGCGTCGTTACGCAACTTAGCAACTTTCTAACAAGCCAATCCCATTTTAATTTGTTCTATTCAGCCAAGGAATAAACTCAAGCCATCATCTTTAGTGCAATAGTACAGTAATCAAGATGTCTGTTACATTCCACACATCGCTTGGGGACCTAAAGTTCGAGATATTTTGCGACACGGCTCCAAAAACATCTTTTAATTTTCTAGCTCTATGCGCATCCAATTACTACGAGAACTCAATCTTTCATCGAAACATGAGAGGGTTCATGCTACAGGGAGGTGGCATCGGCTCCTCGGGCAAAGGAGGTGAATCAATTTGGGGCGGTACGTTTCAAGATGAGTTTCATCCGAATAACATTCATGACAAGAGAGGCGTGCTTTCAATGGCAAACAAAGGGCCAAATACGAATGCAGCTCAGTTCTTTGTGACATACGAAAGGCAACCACATCTGAATAACGTGTACACGGTATTTGGAAGACTGTTAGAGGGATGGGAAGTCTTGGACAAGATGGAAAAAATGCCAGTTAAGAGCCAAACAACGAAACCTGTAGACCCTCCTGTCATACATGGTGTTACAATACATGCAAATCCATTGGCGGATGAGGGAATCGTGTACCCAGATAAGAATGATGGGCCTGAGAAATATCAATAATAATAATGATGAGGTGAAAAGGGTTCACAATTACTCGCAGTTGTCTGTTAATTATAATTATCTAATAGAAAAGGATTTTATATATCGATGCGCCGCTTCTCCTGCGCGACTGTTATGCAAGCTGATGAACCATTGAATCAACCTTCGTAGAATTACAGTCTTTTTTATAGAATATCGGTATGACAATTGATAAAGATATCTAACCTCTCTTACCCCTCCTCTGCCTAGTAGAGGTTCCAACCGCTGCAGCTCCTGTTGCCGCACTCGCCCCAGCAATTTTCGCACCTGATCCTTGCGCACCACCTTGCTGCTCTTCCTTTGCGGGTTCTTCTGTTCCCATAAATGTCATGATTGTTATTGGAAGAATGACGTACCAATATCTTCTAAGGAAACTTGGCTGCTCTGCTGAATCTTGTCCCGGATCAAATCCTGGTTCAGAGCTTGAGCTTTCGCCTTCTCCCAAATTTTCAGTGCTACCTCCGACATTCTTTTTAGATCTCTTGATCCAATCATATCCCATTGGCGGGTTTGAATTTGGTAAAACGGTAGGAATTGCAATTCCAGGTGTCGCGATTGAGTAGTTCACCGTAGTTTTGAACTTGTATTCTTTATCTTGTTTAGACTCCATAAATGAATTCAATTCGTGGCATTGCGCTGCAAGTGGTGATACAAGAGGCTTGTAGGAAAGTGAAATGATAGAGCCAGTGTTTCCCAAAGTGAGGCCGATTTGTTCCCTGCCGTGTAATTGAAAGAAACATATCCAATATATTTGGGTAAAAGATTAGTTCAAAATGCGGTATTGAGATGGAGAGCGAGATGAGCATAAGAAGCTAATAAATCATTTGAAACATACCTGAGATTGGCTCTTCTTACATCACAGGCAGGAACACTGGCAATGACAGCAGCTCCGCTGTCTTTATCTTCCAATTTGATTCTATAGAATCCATTATTTGACACAATAGCGTCTAGACCTTCCAATACTTCGTCGTCCAATGAAATTGACTCGTCAGATTGAAATGTAGAGACAATAGATCCTTCTTCGTCAGAGGAGATCTCGATTGTCCCCCTTGGAGTAAAAGTATTTGGTTTGAGAGCGTGATAGATTTGAAATGTCTTCAGCACTACTGGAAGAGGCGAACTTCCCTCAGAGATTTCGGCCGTAGCAAATTTAATTGCTGCGATTAGGCTTAGAAAAAGAGAAACCTTCATTCTTCTATTTTTGAGAGCTGCTGCACCTGTTTAGATCCTACTTATTTGTAGGGTTTAATGCAGATGAATTTGTGTTGAGTAGTGTTTGGTTTCAGTGTTGAATGGTAAGCTCCAAGCCTTGAGTATGTGTGAGTAAGTGGCAATGAAGAGTTTGGTCGCTCGCTGGCATGCTGGTGGTGTCTTCGCTTTCGCTTTCAACCGGCGGTAGAAGCTTGTTGCTTGCAAGGAACATACTTTCCTCTCTTCTTTTCTTTCCGTGTTTTATTTATCTAACCAAGATATAACTGTTTTTTCAACAGCTTCTCCAAAAATAACATTGGAATTGGCAGTTGGGAGGAACAAGACACAGAGCGAGGGAACAAGGAAGCAAATTTCAATGGTCAATGATATTATCTGAGGAAACAATCTACAATGCGCGTCGAAATTTACACAGTACGTGCAGTCATATTATATAAAATGAATGACAATTTTGTATTGGTTGTTCTTGAATTTCAAAATTACTAGATGATCATGAATCATTCCTGATAAAATGAAAGAACATGTGTTGTGTATAAATGAGAATATGGCATGTATGAAATGTAAAAAATGCAAGACAATCCCACCCAAATGGGATTCAACTCTTTTATCTGGAGTCTGTTAGTGGATTGATAGGCCCTCATGCGGCCTCTGGTGCGTATCGGGCTGATTCTTTGTCGGAGAAGGCTCAGTTGTATTTGAACTTTTGCTGTTCTTTGAACTCTTGCTACTGCTCGAGACTTTGCTGCTGCTTGAAACTTGTTTTTTTAAAGCGGATTTGTTTCTTGCTGCTTGAACTCTTGCTGCTTGAACTCTTGCTGCTTGAACTCTTGCTGCTCTTTGAACTCTTGCAGCTCTTTGAACTCTTACTGCTCTTTGAACTCTCACTGCTCTTTGAACTCTTACTGCTTGGACTCTTGCTGCTCAGCCTATTTCTCTTTGATCCTTTACCCTTCCCCTTCCCCTTCCCCTTCCCCTTGCCCTTGCCCTTACCGCATGAAGGAGTTGGACTCCTTGATACGGA
>Ga0115005_10003799_pt1 | contig 12085 bp, 11 predicted proteins | sample ArcOceMetagenome_FD_87163 | JGI IMG/M metagenome (GOLD analysis project Ga0115005, IMG submission 87163) | Marine eukaryotic phytoplankton communities from Arctic Ocean - Arctic Ocean - Greenland ARC118M Metagenome | ecosystem: Environmental > Aquatic > Marine > Oceanic | place: Arctic Ocean...
CCCCCCCACAAAAAAATGGGCTCATCACCAATGAAGATTGAAGATGCCAAGAGTTTGTCTCAGAACCTGTGAGTGTCTCAGTGCGACTTGGGAGGGAAGGGGGTTCAAAGTAAAGTGATACCTTATTTACTACACCCTACCCCGAGATCCCAAACTTGAAGTTGCACACAACACAAAGCCAAGTTAGTTTCTCTCACTTCGTTTCTCACAACATCATCTCTCATCTCTCGACGACACCGACCATGAAGTCGTCTTTCTTCTTCAGCATTGCACTCGCATCTTCTTGCAGTGCATTCGTGCCCGCCAAGACCAATAACATCCAACAAACTACATTATATGGCCTATTCGATGGCTTTAAAACTGGAGGCAGTGGAAATAGTAAAGAATCATTAGATGACCAGTGGGAGGCACAACAGAGAATCCTTAAACTTCGCAAGTCATCGACGAACGAGCGTCAGAAATACTTTGAAGAGATCGAAGACAGGCGTGCAGATGCTTCCAAGAAACAAAGCGATATGTGGTCCTGGCAAACAAAGAAATACAAAAAGGGAGAGGATCCTCTTGACGAATGGAAGAAGAGGAGAGCAGATGGTTCTATATCTGATTTAGAAGATCAGTATGGTGATCCGAAGAAAATTGGAGGTATCCCATTTCCCGGAGCTAGTTTTGGAGTTGGAGGAGAGTTTGGAGTTGGCGGAAAATTTGATAATGGGGGGAGGTTTGATCTTCGATTGCCATACGCCGACCAAGGATATGAGGATGAAGATGCTGATGTCATGGGGAAGCTCGGAAGTTTCTTTGGTGGAAAGAAGAAAAAGGTGGCTCCTCCTCCTCCTGCTCCAGCACCAACAAAGAAGAACAAATGGCCATGGGAAAAGTAGGGTCAAGTAGTCAATATCTACTCACCAGCAAAAGATTTTTTCGTTTATTGAATTTATGAAAAGTTTACGGAATCACAATATCAATAAGTTCTCCAGAAAAGAAGATTGTTCCAATAGGATGCTTAGAGGTACCGGTACATATAGCTTGCATCAGATAAAAATAAAGCATATTTTTTCGTAGGATCAATTTACTTGGCACGGTGTATCTGAATTATCCTGAATTATCTGACTGGTAGAATAGGATTGAAGTTGTAACCTACTGTGGCTGCCAAATCCAATCAAGCCCATAGGAACCTCTTCTTCTTTCCGACCTTTTGTGCCTTGGTTGACTTGGTCACCTTGGTCACCTTGCAGTAACTAGCCTTGGACCTCTTCTTCGCTGCCTTTTCAGAGCAATATTTAGTAGAGTCGAAAGCATCCTCAGAAATTGCCACTGATACAGGAGTATCTTCCTCCAGCAAACAGAAAGGATTAGCATGACGACCACTAGCAAATTCTTCAAGAAGACTTTCATTTTGAAATTCGCCTTCGCACCCGTCATTGCAAACAGCAACCTCAAATGGTTTGTCAGAATGAAGAGAGACGTCTACCAGGAACGAGTCGCCGCATATTGATATAGGTGCAGATTCAGAACAGAAGAATTCAGAATCTAACACTCCTGCTGCAATGCCGTAAAAACACTCAGTGGTTGGAACAAAAATCTCAGTAACAGAGTATCCTTCTGCCTCCAGTGTTCCCCCATTAATAACATCATTTTTTCTGAGGATGATAGCCCCAAGGTACTGTTTAAGTTCGTCAAGTCACAATCAGCGTCGATGCAAAAAATTGTACCATAAGACAAAAGTGCTTCCTTGATTCCATTGGATATGGATGCATAAGATGCAATGGCAGTCTGGCTTGCTGTGCAGATTGGTTCAAGTTGTTGCGAGTAAGCCTCAAAACTTCGGAGTACACCTGGAAAGCATGTCTTAACAAAATCGTATGTGGGTGGAGGATCAACTGCAAAGGCATTGTCGACCGCAAACTCAAAGAAATTCTTCAATTCTGGAGTAGGAAGGCTGCAATAAAGTGGCCCGACAGTAGCATCAAAGGTGTTGAGGATCACTGTGTCAAAAGGCATATCGCATTGTCCCTTGACGACTCCTGCATAAATGGCAAGGGAAGCAAACATCTTGGTAGGAAGACAAAGTTTCATCGTTGAAAAGAAGTTATTCAATAGATTCTGTTGAAATGATGGGAAATAAGTAATGGAGTGAGATTCGTGGATTGATGAGACAAACTCGTTTGATGAGTAGAAGGCCGGCGGTAGTTACCATTAAATGAGCGAGTAATGCATTGATTTCCAAAGAAATGACAAAGTAAAAATCTGAATTTGTTTCTACGCATGTTGAACTTTGAATGAATCGGAAACTCTCAATCGTTCTCATAATTTATTTCAAGAATCGTATTACTATCTGGTATCTGGTACCACGTTATGCCAGTACCAAACGAAAAAGCGATGTGTCAACTATTTTGAGAAGCCAAATGTCAACTACGAGAACACTGATCTTATTGACAACCGTTCCTCGTATCCATTTTTCACAGCGGCGCACCTTCTCACATTAATTATAGGCAATTCTCCACACAAATCACAAACAACAACAAATTGAGGATAATGTGGAACTAAAAAGCCATGCAAAAAAATAACAATTCACCTGAGCAGGCGATTCATTTGAAATTGCGATTGAAAAAGTACGATGAAGGAAGAATGAACTTTGCAAATCAAAGAACTGCAATTCAACGAAGAACTGTTGTACCATACTATCCCAACATCCTCCTGTCATATTATTTAAAAAAAAGTCTATTAAAAGATGCAATACTGAGCCTGTCAAAAAACTGGCCGGCCATGAAAAGCCGCCATTGTTACTACTGATACGCTAAGAGTGTGGGTTCCTACTTCAGAAGCTTCATTGCTTTGCCTTTCCAATTTCAATTCCAATTCTTGAACACTGCTTGTAAGTAGATATTTTATTCTTTGATACGTGCTCACTTATCGTCAATCGCCCAAGTAGCTCAGTTGGTTAGAGCACGTCATTAGTAATGACGAGGTCGGTAGTTCGACTCTGCCCTTGGGCTGTAACATTTTTGTTTAGGACAAATCCAACAACATCAGGGTGCTCTCCAGCTTATCATCGTCAAGAATAGTATCGATACATCGGTTAATTCTGATTTTGGTGTTGTTTGAAGCTTCTTTAATATTATCACTGTCTTTTACTGTTGTGTGCCGGTAACACCGGAGAGTTTTTTCTTCACCTGCAATATTCAATATCTATGACGTCACTCTACAGTTTCGCAACATTTATTTTTATTTTCACAAGCAAAATTTTCTATTGTTGATACAACAACGATACTGTACCTAGTACCTACCTTCAACCTATCAAAGTATTTCGACCCTTGATGTTAGGCGACGACCAGGGTAATAAAGTGCCTCAGATTCGGACACGATCAAAATGGCAGACGACGATCACGTCTCTTTAGTTTCAACATCAGTAGTGGATGATTCTAATTCGCCAGAGGTCAATTTACCACCTCTGGATAAAAGGGTTCTTGCTGCTGTTCGCCGAATTTCAGATCTCAGAATCAAACCTGCCCGTCTAGCATCTGAATTAGGACTTAGCATTGATGATGCTACTGCAGAGCTCTGCGGCCTCCTTCGTGCTGTCGGTCCTAGTGCCACATTTGTGTTTGAATCTGTGTCAGCTGCAGCAGCAGCAGGCACGAACATAGCGATAGAGGGCCCGAAGAAAATGGAAACAATGACAATGGTATTTCAATTTCCTCCAGATTTTGAACAAAGGGCGAATTCTACACGGCGAAAGGAGGATGCGAAAGAAATGACGAAGAAAATTCTCACCCTTGCTGTGAAGATTATAAAGGTCGTCGTTGCGTTTGGTCTGATTATTTCCATTGCAATTCTGTTAGTGGGTGGCCTTTGTGCAATGGTAGCAGCAATAATTGCAATGTCTCGTGGTGGTCACGGAGGAAGACATAATCAACGATTGGCAAATCAAACGAGATCAATGTTTCTTACTTTGAGACAATTGCTATGGTTCTTTGCTATTTTCGGAGAAGGGTTCGATAATGGACAAGACCCTTTCATAAGAGAGACTGCGCACACGATGGCCCTTGGATTGAACGTTCTTATGGGTAGTCCAAGGTCAATTTGGTTTTGGATGAGTGCAAGACGGTTCAGGGATAGGCAGCAAAGAGGACGAGGATGGGGCTTGAATAATACTCGTTTTCAATCAATAGATAGGAATCGTGGCTCGTGGGGCCAACAACTGAGAGAGGCGAGGACGAGTAGTTCCTCTCTATACGATGTAGATCAACGAGGAATCCTATCGGTCGCTGTGGAATTCTTATTTGGACCAACACCTTTCGATCCTGGACCAACTGACTTTGAGAAGTGGAAGATTCGCGAGCACTGTATTGTTGCAGTGTCAACAAGATCTCAAGGGAAAGGTGTAAGCATCGCTCAATTGCTTCCGTATTCTGATTATCCACCAGACATCAAGGCAGTTGAGAACCAGATTATTCTTGGCGGTGGGAAATTAGAATGTCTGAATATAATTTCTCACTTCAATGGTGTGCCTATAGGTTCTCGGGGCATTGATTTTATTTTTCCTGAACTCATGGCAGAGAGTTCTTCTGTGGAAATACAAGTTACCATGTCAAGCAACAAGGGGCCATGGCAATCGTTCTTCTTTTCTGATGACCTTTTGCAGGAATTTAATGGATCAGGGCAGAGACTTGATGGAGCGCAGACTATCGGCCTTCCAGAATATCTACAAGAGAAACGTTATATTCTGACTGAATTGTCTAAAAAGCAATTCTCCCAATGTTGTATTCTCAACATTCTCAATTACATCGGAATTCAAATGCTAAGAACGGCAATATCAAAGGGTGGGACACTCGAGATGCAGAACAGATCGGCTTTATCAGCTTCGAATGGCTTACTGTCAATTTTAGACTTTTATGCTAGGCTATTTTTTGCTATACCCTTGCTTAGGGGAATGATTATCGCTATGTTGAATCTCCGGGTAAACAAGAGGAATAACAAACGCAAAGAATTTGCACAGAATCTTACACCAGATTTATAAAGTAGAAATGGCATTAGCTAATTTTACAGTACCTATTTACCTATTCTGCAATTTCTTATTGGAAGAAGTATGGTGCTTCCTTCACTTCATTCAAGTCCAATGTTCCTCTCTCAGGTAAATCAGGGAATTCAAGCGAAGGATATTGAAGCTCCCAAGTCTGTTTCAACTCTTCGAGCAGGGGCCTGCTGTATAAATCTACGAAGCATTCTCTCAAAACATCATTCATTTCATCAATGTCACATGCATGAGTCCAGAAAGAATCGTGAACTGCCGAGAATGTGAGACCTCTTCTATCCATTTCAAGCCCTGTCAAGAGCATGTGCGACGAGTCGAGAGAATGAACGTAGTTTGGAGGGAAGGCAGACACTTGCCTCATCTTATGAATAGGAAGATTCGCGTTATTATTGATCAAGACAACAGTTTGTAGCAAGGTAACAACAGTGTACGGTTGTTTCTGTCTATAAGGTTGGACGGCCGGTACACCGATTGGGGATATCCACGCCACTGGTGTACCTTGGGAAGAAATTAGACGTGCACATGTTGCCAGCCAATTCATTGTTTGACGTGCACCTGTGAATAAATCTCCCATTACATCCATGGTGATTCGGGCAAGATAACCGCACGCAGAATAAATTTCGTTGTCCATTTCATCTACATCGTATCCTTTGGCCTCAAGCTATAAACCGAAGTGTCAGCTATGATGGAAAAATATGAAATTGAAGAATTCAAGTTATACATTTCTCACCTTTTCTTCAATCTTTTCTTGAATTTGCTTTTTGGCACCAATATAGGTTACACCATACACAGAAGTCATTACAGTACGCTTTACTACTCCACGATCTATCAATCCATTTGTAAGCCTGGCTGCACGATTATTTGACAAAGCCTCTCTTTCAGGTTTTGTCAAATCATCACGCGATTCATCAATATCAAGCATTCGATCTGCTTCTTTTGCAACTCGCTTGATCACCTCTTCCATGACACCACTGTAGACATCTTGTGGCTTGTCATAGGCGCACAGATTTACAGCCTTCCCACCAACTCTATCTCTACCTAAAGCTGCATAATGTTGTAGACCGTTGCATGAACCATCCATGTGCACTGGCAAGGAACATTCATAGCTTTCGGGATCTCCAGAGTCAATAGCTTTTACAATTTCATGGCAAGTAGCTAAAGCTTGAAATGGATCATCCAATGACATCCACCAACGATTGTCTCCAAATGGATCCTCAACAGCAGCTCGTACATTATCCATATTTTTCTCAGTAAATTCTGCACGGTTATCAAAGCTGATCTTATCATTACCCGCCAAGTTAGCAAGATGCACTTTCATCCAATAAAATCCTTTTGCTCCAAGCGGTTTCGATTCAGCAAAAGTAAGCATTCCACGGCATAGATCCGAACCGATGTTTGAAAGATGGGGAGGCACAGGATACGCTCGACCCCTGAAATCTACGTTGTAAGGAAAGTAGATGTTCTCAAAGTCCCGAAATTGACCAGCTTGATTGAGCTTCAGTAATGCCGAACAACGAAGTGACCGCAAATCCATATTCTTTTGATATATACGTCTATATTTTGCCAAGGCACCACGATATCGTTGAAAATCCCCGTCGGCTGCTTTGTAGTCTAGATCATCACCTTCAGGCCTTATAGGCGTTGGCGGAAGATCAAAATCTGTTCGAGAGGGGATATCACCCAATGCAATCCCATCGTCCCAGCATTTCTGTGCCACTTTTAATATTTCCTTGTTAATTATCCAAGGTACACGTCCGAGAACATTTAATCCATCCATAACAGTGCTTAGATCTGCCTCCTCTAGCGCATTCTGTAACAAGGGCGCAACATGAGAATATTTTCTTTTCGTTTTGCACCTGCAAATAGTACTGATTCCTTACCTTTTGTACTTGACACCCATGAGCTCTCATAAATTCAGTCTGAAGGATGGAATATCCACCTTCGTAGGGTCCTGTCCATTCCTTAGGAGGAATGATCATGGGTTTGTGCCTTGTAGTGTAAGCATCTAGGCATGAAAATTTATCTTCGACAATCATTTTGTATAGGTCATCATTCATCGATATATGTCCAACAAGTTTTTTGTCGCCAACCCAATTTTTTTCGTAAATGAATGCTGGCTTCTGCTCTATTCCATGAAATGAAACCTTTGCCACTTCCAAAAGCATCTGGATCAATACTGCTCCAAGTATAACTTTATCTCCTACATTCCATGGTTTGGCGCTCTCCAACAACTTCATTGCTCGTCTATTCGCCCGTGCAATTCGAACTTTTCCTTTTCTAGTAGGATCTGTTCTATTCATCTCGTCCACAAATCGCTGAAGATGAGACGATCCATACATCCAATCAAGATTCTTTTCTTTCTTCTGCTCTAGAAACTCATCATGTTTCGCTTCCTCTGCTTCTTCTGCGGCCTGTTCAGCACTTTCCTTCTTTACTCCATAATCCGGTTTCCGTTCCATACGCTGACGAAGCAATCTCTGAACATTGACCTCTGCCTCGACAGCATCACCAATCATCAATGCCATTTTCATCAGCGTCGCACCTGATCCACCCATTTTGAGTGCATACATGGATGCTTCATGAGTTGTAATAATTGCCAACTTCTCAGGTTGCAGCGTGCACAAAAAAGGACCATACTTGTTGGCCCCTTTATTCTTATCTTTTCTGAAATAATCCTCTTGTTCCGACATGATCCTTTGTCGCATTGGTTGATACCATTCCAATAGTTGACGCTGTACAACTGACATGGAGGCATAATCTTCTCGATCTCTCGCACTTTCCAACATTGCCTCATATTTCTGAACAGATTCCTGTTGCGAGGAACATTCCAACCATAGTTGGATGTCTTCCATAGATGAATCCGGAGGTGGAGGTTCCTGCGGGTCAAAATTTTGAAGTAACTGTACCATGCTGGGCGTCGCCTTTATTTCCTCTTGCTGTTTCGCATTCGGTTTGGCACCAAGCCCATCATTTGCCCTTTCGTGGATTGTCTCATAAATTAGATTTTCCATACTTGCGGTTGAAAACAATTGAATGTCTTCATCTGTCATCAAATCCAGTTGATCGTCTTCGTCTTCTTGCCGAGTGGGCACGATGGCTGATGGTGCCATCATGGAATGCGATGATTTGTGCACGTATCTGGATTGAATTCGTGAAAGACATGGCTGTGCATCGTACGTGTTCGTGTAGTTCACTCGTTTCCAATGTTGATTTCGCCTAGCATGATTATGATTAATACTGCTCGTCACGAAGCTTTGCGATGATGGGCGGCCAATCGGCAGTCCATTGTGCTGCTGCCAGCAAGATGATTTGATATTCCTGCAATACCTCTTTGCTGAATCTCTACTTGTAGATGCTAGTCGCGATTGCATAGTGAAGAATGCTATCAATTGGTTGGTCGTGAATTGCCTATATTTTCATTAAAACAAAGACACCTTTGTTGATCCTATTATGCCGTCCATGATCCATGTTCCATGTCCTTGCTTGGCCCTGTCAGAAAGTGGCGGCGAGAAGAGCTTTCCTCCCATTTTGGTGGTGGTGGTGGGAGGATTAGGTGCTAGCGTGTTTTTTTAACCGGGAACAATATATATATTTGCGCGCCACATTTTCAATTTAGAATTTTGTCTTGTGTTTTTTTATCCTGAAAACTGGTCATTTGTGTCTCACCATCTTGGACATATAACGGAGAAACAAACCACATGAGTGAACCACTAACCACTACCAGCATACCAAGTGAACGGATATCGGCTAATATTCAATACCGATACCCAATCATTCATTGTGATAAAACCACTGGAACCTGAATTGGATCTAGCATATTAAAGTTGACATAGAGCTGTCTTGCACCTTTCACGTGATAAAAACTACTAACAATGACAAAGGGTGATGATTTTAATTTTCTGTCTGAGGAAGACCGTAACTTTGTGATTAGCGACGATGAGATTAATGGAGCGTGCGATGATATCGATCTAGATTCCATAGCCTCTGCCGAACAGAAAGATCAAGATGAGTTAGAAGGACTCACCAACACCGACACCAACAGGAACCGTTCAGATAGCGACGGAAGCGCTTCTGCGGATTATAATGCCGATATAGAGTGCGATGAAGATAGCACCAGCAGGAGCAGCAATTATGGCATAGCGCTCGACGATGATATCGTCAGCAGGGTCCTTGATGGATCCAACGACCGAATGAAAGGAAGAATGAACGAAAAGCACAAAAAAGTTTGCAAGTACGGAATGATGCTTCTAGTTGGGTTTGTGGGTTTCGTGTGGGTCTTGAACTCGGATTTCTTTGTGATGCGAGACATTCAACAACATGGCTCCGCCTTCCACATGAATGACGAAGAGAAGTTCTTGGAAAAACCAAGTTTCAATGTGTTTGATTTTCCAGTGGTAGTCTCGGAAAATTTTGCTGTTCCACCCGCATACAATAATATCGTCAATGTGCGAGGTCCTGCCTATCAAAGTTCTAAGGAAACACCCTTTTTCGTTTACTCTCAGGATGGGTCAACTGTGATTGAGGATATTCTTTCTGAGTGTCTTGGTATGTCTATTGCAGGTACAAATCCAATTCCAAGTGATGCTAAAAAGGGAGTAAGTCCAACAGAAGTTTATGTTTGCTTTTTTGTGCCCCAATAATACGTTTCTAACTTCTCAATTGCTTGGTACTTGTGCGTGTTTGTACCCTGTCGGTACAAACAGACGTTACAGACGTACGACTCTCAAGAATCCGGGAGAACTTACGTCAATGTTGACCTTGCTACCGCCGCAGGAATCAAGGAAGCTGGTAAGGCAGGCCTCGCATCATCCCCGCTGGTGGATGCTATCTTCACACCTCTCTTCCACACGGGAATTGAAATCTTCAATAAAGAGTTCAAAGCCCGTCTTTACACATTGATGAGGCATCCTGTCGACCGAACTGTTTCCGAATACTACACATTCACTCAAAATGCAGCCGAAGAGATATTGAGGGAGATGACACTTGAGGAATATATTAATTCAAGATACTACATAGGAAACCACATGACTTCATTTATCGGTGGATGTTGGAGTCCAGCGATCACTGACGATATTTGTCTTCAAGTAAGTAGAGTGGTAGACGACAATACTGATATCAGAACTCATAACTCCATACTAACGTATTCATACTTTGATATCAATAAAACTTCAGTGGAGCAAAGAACTCTTACGGACCAAGTTTGTTATTGGCCTTCAGGATGATATCTATGGTGCAATGGAACTGTACGAAGATTACTTCTTTTGGGACTATGATTCTCCCCAGGTCAAAAGTTGCAAGAGAGACGTCATCAAGTCTGAATTTGATAGAGACTTTGCAGTATATCAAAGTGTTGGTGAAAGGATCAAGGAAGATAGCAAGTTGTACCAAACTATCGTGGAGAAAAATTCGTTTGACATGGAGCTATATTGGTATGCAGTAGAGTTGCAAAAATTTCAGAGGGCGTGGATTCCTCGACTTACAAGTAGTCCAGCATGAATATTTACACAATAGCGTACAGAACCATGTGAAAGTTGCACGCATAATTTATACTAAAAATCATTTGTTTATATCATAGTCATCTCTATCATACCGATACAATGGCGCTAATTCTGTCACTGGGCGATGGGCGATGTGTACCATGTGTGAGTGACTCTTTATCAGCTAATCTAAAATATTGCGATACATTCAACATGGTATTAATGAAAAAATGTTTTACAATAATTCTTTGATTCGATTCGCTTTGTTGACAAGGTGGAAAATAGCTACTTCTAAACTTACTTATCAGAAGTTTTCAACTTTGCGGATGATTGCTTGTTATCAGATTTTCACCTTGCGCCAAGAAGGGGAGACTTGGGAATAGTTTGCGGCCTTCGCTTGACCTTTGGAACTCCATGCTGTTCGACATTGGCGCTTTTAAACGGAGTCGTTTGTTGTATTCTCTTTGTGGCACTAGTCTTGGACTTGACGTCATATTCTACCTTCTCAGAGGGTTCCAAAGGTGCCAGAATCCTCCTTGTACCAAGCTTAGGCGAAATGGGTACTGTTGCTGGTCAAAGTAAGTTAGGTCTGCCATTTCTGACTCGCATTGAATCCAGTGTATCTATTGCGAACGGCCGCTACATTACCAAGATACCTTGGAATGTATTTGAAGCTATGTAACATTTTCGTAAAGAATAAACGGTCTTTCTAAAGTTTATAGGTGAACAAATTTCAAATTATCTTCACCTTGAATGCAGGGTTTAGTATCCTACTTCGTCCGCACTAAAATCATACGTATCTCGACCAAACGAGATACCGGTTTCCTCGTAAGCAAAAATAATATAAGCTGCCGTGACACCCCTTGCAAAACGAAATGGCATTTTCAGAGGCGTGTTGCCATTAAAACATGAACAATTCACTTTCTGTCCTTTTGAAAGAACTCATCAATAAATTTTCTTCCCAAAACCGCTGCACTGATGTCCCTGAAATGATAAGTGCCTTGATTGGTAAACCCTTCGTCCATAGAAGAATGGCTAGTTTCGACAATAATGAGTCCTATCGAATAGAAGAATAGGCGACAATCTAGGTTGAGGTCGTAAACATCCGTCCCAAACACCCTACTAGTCCAATTACACGAGTGGAGATAATGTGCTGTATCTTCACAGGACACTGCCTTAGCAATATTGTGAAACGTTTGCGGATGAATATAGTCAACAATGTTGCTCCATGAAATGATGAAAGGTTTCGCATCCTTGATTTCCTGTATCAACACGGAGTTGTTTTCCGACAAGGTACCAAGTTTTGGAGTGAACACAATTGTCCCGTTTTGAATGTGGCGCATATAAGTTTCCATGTTACTTTCAAAGAAGTTAATGGTGCGGCCACTGACACTTGAACCAGTTGCAGCTCCTGCAAACGACGTGTGGATACGTGCTGGGGCAGCCTCGAAACAGCTTTCAAAAGCCTGTTTGATACCAATATCTTCGTTGACTGTGTTCATTACGATGCTCCCCATCGTCATTGAATCGTCTTCGTACAGTGCTTTAGTGAGAAAGTATCGTAGATAGGCGA
>Ga0115005_10003800_pt1 | contig 12085 bp, 12 predicted proteins | sample ArcOceMetagenome_FD_87163 | JGI IMG/M metagenome (GOLD analysis project Ga0115005, IMG submission 87163) | Marine eukaryotic phytoplankton communities from Arctic Ocean - Arctic Ocean - Greenland ARC118M Metagenome | ecosystem: Environmental > Aquatic > Marine > Oceanic | place: Arctic Ocean...
CTTTGTCGAGCTGCCAGTTAACGATGCGGCGCAGGGCGGCTTCATCTAATTTGCCATTATTAAAAGGGGTAACTAACGCGACGTATGAACCACTAAACATTGATGTCTCTCCTAGGACTATAGGACTCCGATTTTAAACCTAAGCAGTAACATCAACAAGCCTGCAGTAGGGGTTATTTTCGCTAACTATACTTTAGTCTAAAAAAGTGAGAGTATCTTGTTAACAATCGGCTGCGTTTAGGCTGGGTTGCACAACATACTGTAAATATAATAAGAGATCTAACCCTCTTAATAATAGAGAGAATAATATAATGAAAGAAAATCCCTCCATCTACAGCGATGCAAATCTAACCCCACCCATGAGTGAAGCGCTGCCGTTGGGACTGCAGCATGTGCTGGCGATGTTTGCCTCTAATGTAACGCCTGCAATTATTGTTGCTGGTGCTGCTGGTTTGGCCTTTGGTGGCGCCGAACAGGTGTATTTAATTCAGATGGCAATGTTATTTGCCGGTATCGCAACCCTGTTTCAAACCGTTGGCTTTGGCCCTATTGGTGCTCGGTTGCCCATCATGCAAGGCACAAGTTTTGCTTTTGTTGGTGTGCTCGCTGGGATTGCAGCAACTCAAGGGCTTGGGGTTGCCTTGACCTCATGCATTATTGCGGGTGTCATTCACTTTGCTTTGGGCGCAGTCATCGTTAATATTCGCAGCTGGTTCCCGCCATTAGTGACGGGTTTGGTTATTTTGGCGATTGGCCTTTATCTGATTCCTGTGGGAATTAAATATGCCGCTGGCGGAGCAGCCGACTTTCAAATGAACGCAGACAGCTTTGGATCATTAAAGCACTGGTCTGTGGCTTTGAGCGTTATTTTGGTGGCCTTGGTGGTTAAATTCAAAACCAATGGCATATTGTCAAATGCGGCGATTTTAATTGGTCTAATCGCAGGTTATGTGTTGGCCTTTTTGCTTGGCATGGTGTCTTTTGGTGGAGTTGCGAAGGCCAGCTGGATTACGGGTCTGCAAGTCATGCCCTTCGGCTTTGAATTCAACTTAGGCGCTGTCATTGGGGTCACTTTGGTGTCGATCGTATCGGCAGTTGAAACAGTGGGTGATGCCTCAGCCACCACAAAAGCAGGTGCTGGCCGCGAAGCAACAGATGACGAAATTTCTGGAGCCACTTATGCAGATGGCTTGGGCACCGCTGTTGCTGGCGTGTTTGGTGGTTTACCCAATACGTCGTTCAGTCAAAATGTGGGCATCGTGGGTATGACGGGTGTTATGAGCCGTCATGTGGTGACCATTGCGGGTGTCATTATGCTAATTTGTGGCTTGTTGCCAAAAGTTGGTGCCACTATCGCCTCAATGCCATTGCCTGTGCTGGGCGGTGGTGTGATTGTCATGTTTGGTATGGTTGCAGCGGCAGGATTAAATGTTCTGTCAGAGGTGCCTATGACGCGGCGCAATATGATTATTATCGCCATATCATTAACCGTAGGTTTGGGTCTTAATTTGGTACCCACTGCAGTGCAATATTTGCCGGGCATTTGGCAAACCCTTGCTACATCAGCGGTTGCCCCAACGGCATTTCTGGCCATAATATTGAACCAGATATTACCAGATGACGCCTAACCTACCAACATAGGGCCTGCACCCATTATTGGGGCGCTATCAAGCTCAAGCATAGCTTGAGTGATTGGTGGCGCAGTTGCACTAGGCTGAAAAATTGGGAGTTAATGAGTGTGGCACTTAGAGGCAGGCCTGCAGTAGGCTAACCAGGGTTAACGCAATGAACATATAAAAAAGGCAACTGAGGTTGCCCTTTTTTTTGATGAAAGTTAAGTGCTGGCAGTATCAAAGGTCAGGTAGGCGCAAAATTAACTTATGACACCACTAAGTCTGTGGTTTTTAAACGCCAGTCGTTTAGGCGTTAAATATAAAAACGCCACCAAAATTGCTGCGGTGGCGTTCAGGTGGTTTTCAAAAAGCTACTGCCTAGGTCATTGCTGCATCCTACAAGCTCATTCCCGCACGTTAGCTAATTTGACAGAGCTGAGGGATTAACTCTGAGACTTCTTTTTTTTCTTTTTCTTTTTCTTTTTCGCAGATGCCTCGGCTTTCAGCGTTTTGTAAAAAGCGTTGTTATGCATTCCATGCGGTTTTTTCATAGATTCAGACATGAAATAATCGGGCTCTCCTTTATGATCCTTCCACATATACCAGTCTTCTTTAGCGATACCTTCGTACTCAAGAATCATTACCGACCCACCTGGCATCTTTCCAGAGTTGCTAGTGTGGTGCTCAATATGATCGTGGTTTAGCCAGCGACCAGGATTGTCCATTTTAACAATTACGTCATAGCGTTCGCCTTCCATAATTGGCACTACATCGGCCCAATAAGGGCTATCTAGGGGTAGGCCGTCTTTATGGGTGACCAACATATCATGGCCATGCAAATGGTATGCTGTTGGCCCAGACACAGACAATAAACGAATGCGCAAAACATCACCTTCCTTTACCCGCAATGGTGCGTTGTAAGGAAATGGTTTGCCATTTATGCTCCAATAATCTAGCTTGTCTCTTGGGTGACCGCCTTTACCATATTCACCGGCATATTTAGAATCCCAACCAGAAAAGGCAAGTAACACCTCCTTAGTGACCTGTTTTTCAAGCTCGGTAGGTTCTAGTGGATCAACAATTAACATGCCCCACATGCCACGAATGCCCACATGTTCTGCCACGTTGACGTGACAGTGATACCACAAAGTGCCTGGCCGGTCGGCTTTAAATTTATAGGTAAAAGACTGGCCTGGATCGATAGCTAATTGGGTTACATTAGGTACCCCATCCATTTTCCATGTGCCAGTTTGCAAGACTCCATGCCAATGCACAGTATGGTGCAAAGTGGTGTTGTTTTGTACTAATACTTCGACATCATCACCTTCTTTGACATGGATTAAGGGGCCTGGGACTTGCCCGTTAAAGCCCCACACCTTGGCTTTTAGGTTGGGTGTTAAGGCCACTTCACCTTCTTCGATGGTCATTTCAAATTGGTGCTGTGCAGCCCATAAATTACTGCTCAACAGCATAGATATAGCTAATAATAAGGCAGTTTTCATAATTACTCTCCTGTGCAGCATAAGGTACGTAAGTACTTAACTAATGCATGTATTTCGTCATCATTTAAATTAGCATCCCAATTTGGCATTAACACTGATTTACTCACAGCTTTACCGCCATGCTTTATCGCCTTAAATAAATCTTCATCTGTTCGCGTCATCATTTCTGGCGTGTCTGTGTGGTCCTTTGGTAAAACGTCAATATCTGGCGTGTTAATCCCATACCCATCGCCTTCCATGCCGTGGCACTGGGTACAGTAAACTTCATATAACTTTTTCCCCAAACTAGCATCATTGGCTAACGCTGGGCCCATAAAAAAACCAGCTAAGCATAATATAAGAATAAACTTATATTTATTCATGGCTTTCTCCTATCACTTTTAGGTAGTTAGCTACCTTTTCAAGGGCGCTGTTTTTAATGTGGCGATTAGGCATCATTGTGTTTTTATCCCACAGCTCTGGATTTTGAGTGTAGGAAATAATGTAATTTTGCTGCAGCCTGTTCCAAGCCGTATAGAGCTCTGGACCCGATACACCTCCATATTCAGGGTCATCTCTATGGCATGACTGACAACCCTGAAATTTGACAAAATTCATCTCTCCAGCAGATTGTGAAATGGCTTTAGGCTCGTAGTCGACTTGCTCTAAAAGTTCATTAAAGGGTGTTAAAGTCATCAAGTAATCAGTCACTTTAATCGCTTGGTCTGAGTCCAAAATCATGTGTTCTAAGAGACTATCTGCTTCAATGACATCACCATCTTCAGTTACTAGCGTGTGATTTAAAGGATAATCGCCACCTGGTCGAATTTGCGTTGGTGCTTGTAACCAGGCCTCAAGCCACTCGTATTGATACTTATTTCCGGCGTAATATAGATGTGATCCTTTTCGGTTAATTCTCTCGTCCACATCTTTACTCACCTCCTGTAGGGCATGACAACCACCGCACGTTTCAGCAACATAACTGGTGGTATCTGCCATGCTTAGGCCTGATAAAAAAATAAGCCCCCACATTGGTTTGTGTAATTTCATGGTTCACCTCGTCCTGAATGGCCCGCCAACCTGTGTTTTTGGGCCGTTATACCGGATTAACGTAGCACTAGGTTGCCGTCTTTGCCTATGTCACTGTCAAGCGACTCATGGTTAAGCAACACCGTAATAGCGCCATTCATGGCGCGTTTCATTCGATGGTTTACAAGGGCATTGTTGGTGTCTTTGCCTGAAGGGCTTATTAGGTCAAAGGTCATGCCATGTGCTGGAGCTACATCCACCGTTTGTAAACCAACCTTCATGTTTTTAGGATTACCGTTATCCCAAACTCGATCCCAGATGCCAGCGATTGGATGAAATGCGACGGATTCATTGATGTTGGCGTTTACAAAGAAGATGCGAACGCGCTCACCTGGCTTAGATTCAAGTGCCAATTCTGCGTTTCCATCATGTACCGGACTGTAGTGAAAAACTTTACCGTTGATCAATGAAGCCTTCCAACCGATACCCATGGTGATGTCGTGTGGTTTTGTACCCTCCTCAAATAAATCACCTTCGACAATCACATATTCACGATCAGGTTTTGGATAATTCTCTGAGTAACCCTCCTTGGGGTCAACGATAATGACACCATACATACCGCGCGCAATGTGTTCACTCATGGCTTCTGCGCCACAATGGTAGATGAACACACCTGGATAATTAGCATCAAATACAAATTGTTTACTGTGGCCAGGTTTAACGGCTGCAAATTCATCTAACACATCGACCTGTGCCGCATGAAAATCCATTGAATGGCTTTGTTTATTAGTTTTTGGGTTAATTAATGTAAAATTGACCGTATCACCCTCGGTCACTCGCACCACTGGGCCTGGTATTGTGCCACCAAAGGTCCACATAGATTGTTGGGTACCTGCATTATCTATAGCAAGACTTACCTCTTGGACGCTCATTTCAACTTCAACCACCTTTGCAATAACAGATGGGGATGAAGCCGCTAAAAACGCCGCAATTAGTAATGAATTTCTATTAAGTTGGTTCATTGAACTCTCCAATAGTTAAGTTATAGTGCTCTTAATGCCTCACTATTGAGCATTAGATCATACAATGTATTTTTTGTACATCATTTAATTTAAAGTGATTAGTGCACTGGTAAATGGGCATAGTTTGGCGACGGGACGGGGCGGGGTATTATTACTGAGTTCGTCAGTTGTTAGAGGCTTGAACATTGCCTCTAACTATGATTTTCTGGTTAATTGATGAGGTCGCTATATGGTTATTTATTAAATTATCCGAATCGGCAGTGACAAATTTTCTCGCATTTTAGAATCATTGATCAAATCTGCTAAGGTATATTCGCTCAACACTTGTAAGAATTGTAGATAGGCTCGATCGAAAACATGGTTCAAGGTGCAATACGTGCTCAATATACAGCCATTCTTGTTACAGTCGATTACCTTTTCCGTTTCGAATGTTAAGAATATCTCTTTGAGATTAATGGCACTGGGGTCTTGTAGTAGTTCCATTCCGCCACTGCGGCCAAGGTAAGTTCGGATATAACTCGCTTTAGATAAACTGTGAACAGTCTTGCGTAAATGTTCATGCGAAATAGAAAAGAAGGCTGATATTTCTGCAATGGTCACCCTGTCTGAGGTATGCACAGCCAAATAAAGTAACACTCGAAATGCGTAATCTGTGTGTAAATTAATATTCATTTAGGTTCCATAGGTATTCATATAACAGTGTTTGACGAGGGTCTTATTAACCTTCATTAGTCTCAAGGGGTCTCGACTGCACTCGGCCGTTGGTTGGATTTCAAATAGTTAAGCTGGGTTCAGTCTATGTCACGATCTAATGGATTATCAGGCGCCAATTTAGCGGTCACCCCCAAAGCTGGAACAATTGAAACAACCAAAAAAAAGACCTATCCGAAAGCATTTGAGTGGCATGCCGCTAGCTTGACTATAGATCAAGAATATACCAAAGTATAGGTAGAATTTATGTGCTTAATGCTTCTTTTTTAGTCCCATTATAGATGTAAGCACACTAAACCTGCGCTTTCGAGTTTAACTTTTGGAGCCGCAGTGATTTCACTGCAGGGCTTAAACTAAGCACAGACCTCAAGCTAAAACTTAAGTTCCAGCTGAGAAAGAATGGCTAACAAAGAGTTTTCTTATTTACTCAAAAGTAGCCCTTATTGAGGTTATCTCCCTTTAAAAATGGAGGTTAGGCGGTTTTGGTTGATCTTCATCCATTTCGATCCATTGCGCCTTGCGTTAGTTTATCTTTAAAATGGTTTAAAAAATGAGGTGATGCCCATGCCATTGCAATACACTTACACAGATTCTCCCGTGGGCCAGTTGCTATTGGCTGGAGAGGGTGAAATATTGCATTATTTAAGTTTTCCTACTGGCAAAATGGCCATCAAACCGGCACCTGATTGGACCTTTTACAGACCTGCTTTTAAATCAGCGCGACAGCAGATAGAGGCTTATTTTGCGGGTCAACTTAAGCAGTTTGATTTAACTTTAGTGCCCCATGGCACGGCGTTTCAACTGCAGGTGCTCGCTGCACTTCAAGCCATTCCTTTTGGTCAAGTGTGCAGCTACAAGGACATCGCTCAGGCCGTTGGGCGCCCTCAAGCCATGCGCGCTGTGGGGGCGGCTAATGGGCGTAATCCACTGCCTTTGGTCATTCCCTGTCACCGGGTGGTGGGCGCTGATGGGGGGCTGATTGGATTTGGTGGTGGCATAGACACCAAAGCCTTTCTTTTGCGCTTAGAAGGCGCGATCAGCTAGGCGCTATTAGGCCCAAGGCTACCTGTGAGCAGCTTAATCAATACCCGATGACAATTAACGTGGGCATTGTTTATAGGGCAACTCTGCGTTTTACTGTTTGCTAGGTGGGTTATGTTGGTAATAAACATACACCCCACAAAGGGTAATCGAGCTGCCTACTAGCTGCCAAAGGGTGAGTGACTCTCCCAAAATGAGATAACCAAAGGTGAGGGTGAAAAAGGGTTGAAGTAAGACGAAACCAGCCACCCGGCTCATGCCGTGACGATGAATTAACCCATACCAAAGGCTATAAGACAAGATGGACGAACACAGCACTACATATATTAAGCACAGCATGGTGCTGCTGGTAAATTGTGGCAGTATGGGTGCGGCTTGCGCTTGCAAGAGGAAAGCCACAAAACATAAAGGTGCGGTAATAAGGGCGATCCAAAACTGAATGGAAAGCACTGACAGTTGCTTAAGTTTACGAATTTGAATGTTGCCAACGGCCCACATAAAGGTACTTAGAATGACGATTAAGATACCCCATTGAAGATCGTTTTCGCCTAATAATAATGTGGGCAAAATAGCACTTATGGTGGCTATAATAATGGCCCAAGTTTGTAAGGGTGTAATCCGTTCGTGAAGAAATAAGTAACTTAATAAAGTGGAAAAAGGTGCGCCTAACAAAAAACAAACACTGGCAATCACGCCGGGCACCATAGAAATACCCACGGCTAACAAATAAAAGTGGCCCAGACCCATTACCAAGGCAATAGGTAACAACGGACGTAACTGAGCAGGTGATATTTTGACAAAGGGTAGCAGCACCAGAGCCAGTAATAAAAAGCGCACTGAAGTGAACAGCAGTGGATCCATGTCATTGAGGGCAATTTTCATCACCACAATGTTACAGCCCCATATTGCAGCAACTAGGCTGGCGCCCAAGGCAGGTTTTGCCAACCAATCGATGTGTCTCATACCTGCGCCCATAGGAAATTGCAGGCGCTATTATGCCTGATTAAAGCGGCATTAGGGTACTTTTGGCTATGCCCCATGGTTGTATGTGATGTTTTTTAAGAGCTAAAAAAACCCCGCTTGAGCGAGGCTTTTTTGGACGAGCTTGAGCCTAAATAATAAGGCCTACAGCTATTATGACCATGGGAATGGGCTGCTTGAAACAGGGTGTAACTTACCTTGCTCGTAGCGGTTTAAGCGAAATGGCTCAAGTAATCTGTGACTTTGGCCTGTGACAATTTCATTGGCCACTAATTTACCTACCCCCAACATTTTATAGCCGTGGTTTGAGTCAGCAATGAAGTAAGCGTTGTTGTGGAATACGTCAAAAACTGGGAAAGAATCCGGTGTAAAACACCCAATACCACCGCTGGGCTCGTCTTTAAACTTAGGCATGGTGCCTTCAAAGCGCTTTTGACAATGGGCTAAAGCAGACACCCACATGTGGGCGAATTCTGGGCCTACCACAAATTCTGGAGAGTCTGGGCCGTATGGGTCAACAGCAACTTTATCTGGGTCAGTGTTAACTGGGAATGGCGCAGCACCCCCTTGAACACCACCAAAGTGGAAGTCTGGTTTGTAGTAGATGCCCCACATTTCGTCGGTGATTAAGCGACCATCGTTACACGAATAAAGTGGCGCGTTGGAGTCGACGTGGATCACTGGAGGCATGTTACCGTTGTTGTCTACTTGTAGCTTGGGGTCAACACCCAAGGTGCCTTCCTGCAGCGACCAGTATATCCACATAGGAATATCGGTATGAATTATGTCATCGGCACCTTTAATGCTCACTGTTTTAGGTAACTCCAACATGTCCCACAGACTTTTAGCCCAAGGGCCCGCACCGATAACCAGGTAATCACATGCAATGTTGCCTTTGTCTGTTTCAACATGAGTGACGCACCCTTCGTTGCGAGTGAAACCGGTCACAGTGACGCCACTGATGATTTGTATATTTTCGCTCTCTACCTTCGATGCCAAGCCATACATGGCCTTGGTGTTGTTGGCGTAACCGCCCTTAGCTTCGTGCAATACAGAGGTAATGCCTTGGGCCTGCCAATCGTGGAAGATGCCCTTCATGTATTTAGTGCAGTCAGCTTCACCCTCGATGAAAGTAGAAGGGTAATCAATGGCTTTTTGTTGTTCGTAAATGGTGGCAACATCTGCGTGCATTGATTCAGGACTAATTTGCATATAACCCACAGGATGGTATGAGTAAGTGTCCATGTCTGATTCCCATACTTGCACAGAATGAGCCATCAATTCACGCATCGCAGGTTGGAAGTAATTATTACGCACTACACCACAAGCGATGCCCGTTGCGCCAGCAGCAATTCCGTTCTTATCAAGAATGATAATGTCGCGGCCATCGCCTTTACCACTTGCTTTAAGTTCTAGAGCAAGATGATAAGCCGTACTTAAACCATGGATACCTGCACCTACGATGACGTAGGGGGAAGAAGAAGGGAAGGCCATAAAGAAGTCCTATTGGGTTATGTTTATTGTTCACGTACTAATCATAATGCGCTTTCATGTTGAAATAAAAACCACTTAAGACGACTTTAAGTGAGACAAAACCGACAATAAAGGCTAGTCTATCAATAAATTGGCCTAGCGGTCTTCATTTTGAATGGATCTACCATGCAACGATTTGGATTTTTTTTAGTACCTGGTTTTTCTATGCTGTCATTAGCGGCAGCCGTTGAGCCTTTGCGTATGGCCAATGCGCAGGCGCAGGAGGAACTGTATCAGTGGGAGTTTTTAAGTTGGCATGACATACCGGTAAGCGCCAGTAATCAAATGGTCACTGCACCCACCATTAACGTGGATCAAGTCAAGGTGCTTGATGTGTTGTTAATTGTCGCGGGTATTAATGTGGCGGCTTATGGCGATGATGTTTTTTTTGCATGGTTGCGTCAAGCCGCTCGTCAAGTTGATTTGCTGGGTTCTACCTCTACAGGGTCATTGTTGTTAGCCAAAGCAAAGCTGTTGCGTCATAAAACCTGCACCATTCACTGGGAATATGTCGATAGTTTTCGAGAGCAGTTTCCAGACGTTTGGATGAGTGGAGAATTGTACGAATTTGATGGCAGTTTATTTACTTGTTCCGGTGGCTCTGCTGGCTTAGATATGATGTTGCAAATCATTGCTGATCAACATGGATATGAGTTGGCGCTATTAGTCGCAGAGCAGTACATGCACCCCCATATCCGACCTCCTCATCAAGATCAACGGATGCGATTACAGTCTCGCCTAAATATTAATAACCCGCGCCTGATTAAAGCCATTGATTTCATGCGCCAAAATTTAGATGTGCCCCTAACGTGTCAGGAGTTAGCCGATGCTTCTAATATGTCTGCAAGACAAATGGAGCGCTTGTTTAAGCAGTATTTACAGCACAGCCCTGGGCAATATTATTTACACCTGCGGCTTGAAAAAACTCAGCAACTGTTGCGCCAGTCGAGCTTGTCAGTTTTACAGGTGGCCACAGCCTGTGGCTTTAGTTCAACGTCTTATTTAGCGCGTTGCTATCAAAAAAAGTACGACTGTTCTCCACGTCAGGAAAGGGCACGCAATAGTAATCGTTAAAACCTGTCTTGAGACAAGTGATAGGGTTATTTCTGGCTAGTTTTAGGGCTGTGAAAGCCGTATAATTGGGTTGATAAAACCATTCGTTTCTTGCATTCAATTTTTTTAATTTATTCCATAGGAGTTCCATTGCCCATGTTTGAGTCACTGCGCGCTGTGCCTGCTGATCCAATTCTTAATCTGTCGGTATTGTATCGCCAAGATACTAACCCTAATAAAGTTGATTTAGGGGTAGGCGTTTACAAAGATGAAGCGGGGCATACGGCTATTATGGAGGCCGTGTCGCGGGCCCAAGAACAGATTTTAGTGGAAGAAGATACCAAGTCTTACGTAGGCATGGCAGGTTCAAAACGCTTTTGTGATTTATTAAGCCAGATCACCTTAGGTGCTAATCACCAAGTGCTAACAGATCAGCGTGTTGCCATTGCACAAACTCCAGGTGGAACGGGTGCTTTACGAGTGTTGGCCGATTTTATTAACGTTGCTAAACCTAATGCTACGGTGTGGCTGGGTGATCCTACGTGGGCTAACCACTTTCCAATCATGCAAAGTGCCGGCCTTGAAATTAAACCATTCCCATACTATAACCGCGCTACAAAAACGTTAGATTTTGATGGTATGTTGGCCACTTTACAAACACAAACAAAAGTAGGCGATGTCATTTTGCTGCACGGGTGTTGCCACAATCCATCGGGTGCTGATTTAAGCTTGGATCAATGGCAGACCTTGGCCGAATTAATTCAGTCCAAAGGCTTAGTGCCTTATGTTGATATTGCCTATCAAGGTCTTGGCGAAGGCATGGACGAAGACGCAGCGGGTTTGCGTTTAATGGCTGATAGCGTACCAGAAATGGTAATTGCCAGCTCTTGTTCTAAGAACTTTGGTGTCTATCGTGAGCGTACGGGCACAGCGATTATTATTTCTTCTACCGCAGAACACGCCAAGATTGCCCAAAGCCAAATGAATAGTGTGATTCGCGCCAACTACTCTATGCCACCTTCCCACGGTGCTTTAGTGGTGGAAACTATTTTAGCAGACCCAAAACTGAAGCAAATGTGGCGTGATGAATTAAAAACCATGCGTAAACGCATTAAAGATTTACGCAGCCAATTAGTTGATGCCATTAAAGCAGAAGGTGTGGAACAAGACTTTAGCTTTATTGAGCACCAAAAAGGTATGTTCTCGTTTTTAGGAATTAGCGCAGAGCAGGTGGATCAATTGGTTAACGAACATAGTGTTTATTTAGTTGGCTCTAGCCGTATTAACATCGCAGGCCTTAATCAGCGCAATATTGCTTATGTGGCAAAAGCCATTGCTGCGGTACTTTAAATAGCACTACAGTGTGTCAGAGTGATGCCTTAAGTGGAGCAATCACCAACTCTCAAGTGTTGGGTAGTTACTGCTTTGAGTTAAGTTAAGTTGAGTTGAGTTGAGTTGAGTTAAGTTGAGAAAACCTCATTGGGCTTCACCCATTGAAGTCTGTGCGTCGCATTTAACGGCCATGGGTGCCAACAATATGGCCTTAGTGTTTGCTGTTGTTTAGTTATGCGCTATAGGTTATGGCTGATGGATGATGGATGATGGATGATATCTAGTCCTA
>Ga0115005_10003802_pt1 | contig 12083 bp, 13 predicted proteins | sample ArcOceMetagenome_FD_87163 | JGI IMG/M metagenome (GOLD analysis project Ga0115005, IMG submission 87163) | Marine eukaryotic phytoplankton communities from Arctic Ocean - Arctic Ocean - Greenland ARC118M Metagenome | ecosystem: Environmental > Aquatic > Marine > Oceanic | place: Arctic Ocean...
CCTGGACCTGGTGCTGGTTTAGCAAATTTTGGGGCAAAAAGGCCGATGTGGTGTTACTATCGTTTCCGTACAGGTGCTGCGGTAATGTCCCAGCGGGGTTAGACTGTGCATCGTTGGTAGCTGTTATTGCTGTTGCTGTTGCTGCTGCTATTGCTGATGCAGATGTGGACTGCAGGTATTGAGTGGAAAGGTTGAGAGTGGTGAGGAGATTACGAGGGGAAGAGGCGGCGGTAACGCCACTACGAGCTGCCCCCTTGGTATTGGTATTCATACCACTACCGGCGCCTGCCGGGCTAGCGATAGCATTCATGGTCATGTTACTCCCTTCCTCCTTTCCCTTATCCGAACCGTTGTCACTATCGTTCGAAAGACGCTCAAAGAGACCATCGAGAAATCTCAAATCATCCGAATCAGCGTTGCTCGAAGGCGCGCCGTTCTCGTTCGCGTTCCCGTCCATTGCGGAGGGGACGGAGAGTTTCATGTAGGTCATCATCTCCCGATCGCCCACGCTCACCGTCTGCGCAGGACTGGCCTCCTTCTTCTTTAGATTCATGTTCAATTCTGTTGGCTTGGATTGCCGTTGTTGTTATTTGAGCTGCTATTGTTTGTGCTGCTTTGTTCTATGATGCACTATAATGCTACAGTGCGGTACGTCTCGTACTGGGGAGTTAGCAGTACGTACAGTCAGTCTTTTTTAAATGAATTTCACTGGTGTTCTTTCCTCGATAATAGATCATATTACCTGGTTCAAGCAAGGTAGTTTCAAACCACGTAGCACAAAAACAGCTGCTTCTTTCTTTTAGAACGTAATTGCCGATGTGTCAGATTCAATTTTGATCTAATTTAGCACTACCTATGTGTAGGTTAGCGATAAAAGACCGTAAAAGAGTAGCCATATACCAACCCAACATACACAATCTTTCTTTTTCTCCTTCCCCTTGTTATTTTTTGCTTCCCAACTTCAACTTCAAAGAAGTGTCTTTGAGTGATTCTCTGCAAGCCTGTTTTCTGAAAGAACGTGCGTGTGGGTGTTTCTTACCACCCACCTGGTGATTTTGTGAAAAAGAAGAAGAAGCATCACGAATTCAATACCGTACGTTACCCCGCCCGTGCCGTCCTACCCCGCCCGGGGATACCCCATAACATTATAATCTAGTGGAGTAAGTACTGTAGAATGGGCTTCAACTACAGGTACAGGTACAGGTACGACTACCAACGCTTGCCTCTGACGCGGCTGATGCTATTGCAACTAGTATTGACAATTATCATCTTCTCTTATTCGTGCAACGCCTTTGTCCCAACTGTAGTGCTGCCACCAGCAATAACCACAAATGCAAGGACCACAAATGGTGCAGCACTGATACTGATCACAAAGATGTCGTCCTCCAACGACAACGAAGATGACACTGACACTAGTACACGTAATGTCTTTGCCAAGAAAGGAGGAGCAAGGGGAAGAATACTAATCCTGGGCGGAAGCGGATTTCTAGGAGAAAGCATTGCCTCCCGCGCCATTCGGGAGGGATATGCCGTCACGAGCATTTCAAGGAGGGGCAAACCGCCGGAGGGAAATTCGATCTGCGATAAGATCGACTACCGGATTGGGGATGCTCGCGATTTGAAGACAATTGAAAAGGTATTGAATGAGGGAGATGGCGACCGCGACGGGGATGGGGATGATACTAGTACAAGGGGCAATGGAGAACCGTTTGTAGCGGTTGTGCATTGCATTGGCCTGCTGTTCGATGCAGATTCTCGATTGGGAAGATTCAATAGATTTGCGTCAGGATCAGGTTCTCGGCCAGAAGATTCTTCTTCCACATATGATGAAATTTCAAGGTTGACCGCCTTCCATGCAATCTCAGCAACAGAATCCTACGCGAAGAAAGATGGCAGAAGGATACCCTTCATTTTTACATCAGCTGCAGAAGCAGGCTGGTCTGAAGTCCGCGGGGGGTCATTCGTAGAGAGAAGACTGGCGCCCAACTGGCTTCGTCGATATTTAGCTGCGAAACGAAAGGTTGAATCCCGGCTTCTTGAATACCAGACGGTGGAACTTCTACGCCCGGTGATTTTTAGGCCTAGTTTGATTTATAGTTTGGATCGAGTCTTATCCTTGCCTCCGGTGGGGGCGTTTTATGTTGGTAATAGGTTAGGATTGCCGTTTGTGGATAGGCCAGTTACAGTTCAAGCACTTAGTACTGCTGCGGTGCGCGCCATTGGCAATCCTGGTGTTGAGGGTGTACAACGTTTCTCGGAAATAGATGAATTGAGTAAATAGAGTCTGGTTCTGGACTCTGAACTCCTGGGGTGTGATTGCTTCTGGTCAGTATGGTGGATTGATTTTGGAGAGAATGAAGAAGGCAACCCTAGTGAGACCGCAAAGAGGGTGATGTTCTTCCGAGATGGTGGCTAAAGAGTACACACGACTCCCACTTTTTCTTTGGAAAAACGTGCAATCATCAATCTTCCATCGAATAGGAATGACATTGTTCATATCCTTCAGGATGATATATATGTGAATCGGCACGGAATCAAGATCTTTGGTGCGTCGGGGAAACTTGTGTGAGGATGATAGTTTTATTCCCAACTCAAGGAAAAGACTTAACTAGAGTAATATCAATGTAGATATTCTCCTGGTACATCTCATTCCTTGCATTGATTCGCGGATTGCGACCGTAGAAGGTGGGCTACCTGAGATTTTGATTGGTTCAAAGGATGCAAATCGTGCTGCTCTTGATCACCAAATTTTGTGAAAGCATCCCAGTCGGAACGTATCGATCGGAGTGAGCAAAGCTGTGGTCATTCATTACAATGTAGAAAATCGTGAAATAGTACATTTGGATTGCGCACTTCGCACTTCACCTCGTTCGCAGTTGGAATAAGAATACGAGTAGAAGATGAAAAGAAACCAATACTTCAGATTTTTGACGGTGCATGATACTGTAGATTTTGCCACAACTATAAAAGTAGCAAGGGGAGAAGAGGGAGATGTCTCTCTCTCATTTTCGTTCATTTCAGGAATTTCAGAGAACAATTCAAATCTTTCGCACATCAATCACCAGGCGAGGCTGGTCCACACCTTGGGTAAATTTGGGCCGGTAAATAACACAATCATCAATCATCCCGTCATTATTTCTGGGGACCAACGACGCAAGTGAATTACTCAATCCACCATGCGCTTGCCTTCCGTTACAACTCTTGTCGGACCAGTAATTAGAGAAGATCACAAGTGCTGGTGGCATTCTTCTGTTCATGGACTGGATGCCTGCATATACGGCATTCACATTGATCATTGCCGCGTCGTCAAGTTTGACCCCACAGATAACTCTATTAAAAAGATGTTGGTCCTCTCCTTTCGGGTTATTTTTCCGCATGTGTATTAGCTGGAAATGGATGTATTTATTGTCTTTGTACCTTCTGGCTACGCAGCTCACGCGAGTCTCCTCGTTTCATTACTCACATTCTCAAGATCGATACCATCCATGGAACTGTAACAGTTTTAAAGGTGGAATTGCCACAGGAAGCAGTGGATATGGACCTTTATGCGGTTCGATGGGAATCAGGCACACTTTCTAATGACGGTTGTTTATACTTTATGCCAAGTGATGGACGTCGTATCTTGAAGTTCGATCCTCAAGATGATTCAATGATTTGTGTCGGCGATGATTTAGGAGAAGAAAGAGGTCGCATGTCGTATAACGGAACACTTGTGAGTAGTGACAGTCGCATTTACGGTATATTCGGTGGTTCTAGACACGTTGTTATATTCAATCCAATGAATGACACCACGACCTTTCTCACTGGTACTGGTGTTCGAGGGTATGGTCTGATTCGTGGCAATGGTGTAGTAGGTAGAGATGGGAATATATACCAAGTTTCCAACAAAGAAAGGGTGATAAAGTTTGATTTCACCAACCACACTTTTGGCCCTGCTGGAAATGTTATCATGTTTGATGACGATGTTCTTGTGCTGCGTAGAAAATTGAGGAATGATTTTAATTGGTGGGGTGATCCTATTGTGGGGAATGACGGATGTATCTATTGGCCGCCAAAAGATTGCAATCGTGTGCTCAAATATGATCCCGAATTCAAGTACGCTTCTCTAGTTGGCGATGACTTTATGTATTTTAGAGACAAATGGTTTGGAGGGGCTTTAGGACCAGGTGGAGCAATCTACTGTTTACCTTCTTCTGGGACCCAAGTCCTTGTGATCGATCTGTTCAAGGAGTTTGCGATGGAACTGAAAGTTGCTATCAAGGAATACCCAGAAAATCTTGGCTTCTTATTCCAAAATATGACGAACGAAGATAGAACTTTATGCGAAACAGCAATCGCAAAGTATGGAAGAGACAAGACCTTCCAACTCATTGATAAGTGCATTTCTCGTGACGAAGCATGTACAGCAACTGGTTTGCGTGCATTCATGGTGGTAGCTTCATGTGAATATGGCACAGTGGATGCTGTGTACTCCTTGTTGAGGAGAAATCCATCATTGGTTATTTAGAGTAACAGTCAACTTATTACACCCGCGCATGAGAGTAGAAAGAGTTATAAGAGAAGAAAAATTGCACCTTTGAAAGATGCTTATCCACCGTTCCATCTTAATTGAATGACGATCATTTTGATATTATCCCAGGCCAATAACAATCGCTCCATGTTTTAAAATAATTCCAGGCATAACTTGTTTATTGGAATTGATGACCACTATCTCTGTCTCAAATCTTCCCATTTCGATACAACTTCAGAGACAGAAAGTTATTCTTTGTCTTGGCCATGGTGCGTCGAATGGAGAATTGAATATTTGCAAAAGATAGGTTCGGTAAAGTTCGTACCAATGGTATTTCATGTTGGATTGAAAGGAACTGTAATCTTGTCTCTCAAGTGATGTCGTCGTGTATACAACGAATGGATGCGAGATAGATGAAGAAACGACGGTAAATTCCGACAAACGGTGACACATAGAAAATGATGGTGAAGGTCAAGATCGGGTTGGAAACATTTGGCATTGTTCACTTTTAAGTAAGCCACAAGACGCCAGTCCTAGCGTATAATCCAAACATGACGGATCCATTCATGCAAAATCCATCAACAGCTCGGGAGATATGTTGAGAATGTGCCTTGATTTGATTCTCTTGACATTATGTTCTTCTTCCTTATCGCTCTCCTTTTCTTTCCGCTTAGCTCACATCGTCATTGCCTGTCGTATCAAATCCAGCCTGCGAACGTTTATGTTTATACTCTTTTCCACTTCATTTTTGACAAACATATGTTTCTTTCACCCACAACTATTGATGCACGATTTCTGGCTTCCACTATGAATTGACGAAGTAAAAACTTGCAGCCTCCATGGCCTCGTTTGGCACTTTTTGATTCGGTTGATGTCCAAAAAAGAACTTTTTCGTCAGGGGCCTTCCTCTGACATTTTTTGCGTGAAGCCTTGACAAGATTACTGAAGAGCTAGAGATGAGTAGAGATTGTCTAGGTTTGCGTTATTATTATTATTCTAGGACATATCGTTGCCAATCACATCAATTTCACTCGTATCGCATCGCCTTGCTAGTTCACGTATGAGCAGAAGGTTAGGTACTATTGTTCAGTACGTTCGTAGTTCACGAATATGCGGTGAAACTCCTTAGGGTACTGCTTGATGTTAGCCCGTAGCGTCATTGTACATCCTTCTAATGGGACAATGGTCAGAACTTGACGTGCACTGCAAGGGATACAATAGATAGGCCCTCCTGCTGTTACTGTCACCCCACAGCTCCATCTATTTTTAGATTGTAACCAAAGGCATTGCCCACAAGTGAGGTCACTTGTGTTTCGGGGTCAAACTTAAGCACACGTTTGGCATTGAATGGTGGCCAATATACACATCCATCATTTCCCAATATGATTTCCCCATCACTCCTTCGTCCAATTGGAAGGAAGAGGTTTGACTGGCTTGGGCGTGGTAAACTCCAATCTCTTATACCAAAGTATTCATATTCCTCCTCGCGTTGCCCCTCTTTGATTCCAAGATAGAGGTTCGACTGGTGCGCATTCGTATCCCGCAAAAGTGAATAGGTGCCGTTGACCACATCTATCTTGAGTACACGCACTATAACTTTGTGACCAACACTTGACCACAACCACAAACCTAAATTTGAAGTATTGGCGGCATACCTATGTCCGTTGATGTGTGCCGGAGACTGGAGATGGACGATCTTTGAATCTTGGATTGATTCGATTCTGGATTTTGCAAGACAACAGCCTGAATTGAAAAATAACGATATTTCAACTATTTTAATGTCGATTTGAACAAAGCAATTTGAATTAATAATGATTGTCACGCAATTGTCGACGAAACACTGCACCGGGGGTTCTCCAAAGATGCAGGTACCGTATAATGTATTCCACCATTTGAATCGAGTCGACCCCCCCCCTACCTGCTCACTAGCTTTGGGTCGTCCACAATTGCATTTCCACCAACTCTAAAACCTGAACCAACTCCATTTTCAATTTCAATTTCCAACGTCAAAACCCCTAAACCAATGCCATTGAATTCTCACGTAAAGATGAATCTGAATGAATGAATCAATTACCCTTCCTACCCGCTCCAGACATTCCTCCACCAAAAGTCCCTGTTTCAACCCCCGCATTTGAATATTTACTTTTTCCAAAGCTAAAGGGTACATACTTATGCTTGTACATATGAGCAATCTGCCTCTTCATGGTCATAAAAAACAGGATCCCAAAGTACATGACCAAAATGGGCCAGAAGACGGGCACGTCAAACATGGGGAAAAAGGACATGAGAAACGCTATCCCCGTCCCCCTAAAGCACGCCAACCAGAACTTGAACTCTGGCAATCTTCTCGTGAAGGGTTTGTATTCCTCCGCCTCCTGCTGGTTGGTTGGTAATGTGGGTCCATCATTGGGGTCTTCCAGCGGTGATAGGAAGGCTATAAAGTTGTTGAGGAGGAAGATTCCGAGTCCGTAGGCGACGATAAAGTATCCTTGGATGAGGTAAATTCTGAGAAAGAATAGTACGAGAAGAAGAGCGAATGCGACGTATCTCTGTTTCGGATAGATTGTGGATTTGTCGAGCCAATATTGTACCGCTCGTTTTACTGTTTTGATCGATGGTAGTGCACGTAATGAGATGGGGGATGCATTGTTGTCAATGTTGAGGTGCAGCGGAAGAACGGTCATGGGTCAGGGATGCGACGAGAATAAATAGTACACGCAGTGTAGTGAACCAATTCTAGGCATTCATCAATGACCAGCAAAAAATGATTTCTTTCGGGACACAATACAATCGATCGTAGTGACTGAACTGAACTGAACTAATCCGATACCAAGCGAAGTCATTTTACTTTCCACATTGAACATGATGATTCAAATTACTTACAGTTGGCAGCTGTCTGTCCTTGAGAGGATGACTCGTCTTGATCGCTTCCTTCCATCATGATGCGATGCCCTTTTGTTAATATCAATCTACACCGTTATTGTAGTGTCCAATGCAATTCAAAGCAATGATGTTGTTGCTTCTTCCTTCATCGGCATTCGGCGTTGCTTTTTTTTAGGGCTTTTTGCTTTTTCTCCTTTTTTCAAAAGAGGGGGGCATTGTGACCCCTTTTTGTGTGCACCCCCACATCAAAATGACGACAAAATTCAAATTTATTGACGACACTGCAAAGTTCAAGTATTGAATGCAACATAAACAACAAACACCATACTTACAATGCAACATAAACAACATACAATGCAACATTGAACAGGGAACAGGCCAACATCAAACCGTGTTCACATTGTACTGACCGTTCCAACTTAACTTCCACCACTACCCATCAATTAATCGCAACGGTGATCAATCGTCTTTAGTTCAGTACATTACACCACGTACAGTACTTGGATTATAATACGATGGCGTACTCTACCAAAAGTTCTGATCGGAGGAGTCATAAACCGGGAATCAACAGGGAAGGAAACAGAAGACGACGGAATGAAACTACAATACAAATTCGGAAAAGTAGACGCGCAGCTGGCCTCTTGAAGCGGCGGAATTTGGATAGTACCTGTGACGATAATGCAGCATCTGCATCTGCACCTAGTACTTCTGTCACGGCGTTGCTTTCATCTTTCTTCTCGGAGAGAAATATAAATCTATCCCGTGACGTTCTTCATTTATTAACCAAGAGCGAATCGTCGTCCATGACATCATCATCGGCATCAGCATCGAACACCATGAACGCCACGAACACGAACACGAACACGATCACGCCTCCGAGTAACATAGAATTAGAATTGGCGGTGTTGAGCAGTGGTGTCGGTCCTTATTTACTATCGCTTCTAAACACAACAAATCGTCAAGCAGCGCCAGTGGACTTGAACTTGGAGGAATGTATATTGTGCGTTGGGAATATTGCAGGGGAGAGTTGTGGCCTTCGAGATCATTTGTTGAAACATGGCGCCATGCCAATCCTGTAAGTTCAAAATTATGTCTTGAGCTGTCTGCACTTATTGGAATTCATGAATTAACCTATTCTAATGCAAACACAATCCATGAAATGCATAGTACAAACATGGTAAAATCCATCGTGAGCACCCAAATGCCATCTCACTCCCAGCTCCAGCTCCTCGAAAAGACAGTATGGTGCATATCGAATCTATGCAGAGGACGACCCAAACCCAATCATCAGCAGATCTCCATAGCCATCTTTGATTTATGCAATCTTTTACATACTTCCACTGGAGATGTGTTGACAAATGTATGTTGGGCATTATCGTACTTAACAGATGGGACGTGTGCTGGTAGCAACGAGGCGGTGCTCATGCTGTATTCGAAGGACTACGCTGGAATATTTCCCCGGCTGCTATCGTTATTGAATGAAGGAGACGATGCTGGCAGTGTTCACGAATCACGATCGGTCCTCGCCTGTTTGCAAATTCTTTCCAATGTCGTTTCCTCCAATGGGTTCAACATGGACCATATTTCCGTTGGAGAGTTGGTGGAACGTATTTCAAAATTGTTGACTGATTCCACAACAAGGGATGTCTGCGTGGAGGCACTCTTTCTCCTCTCCAGCATCGCCGAAGGCGGGGGGAAAGATTGTATCAGTATTATCATGTCATCGCCGACTGTGATACCAATACTTTTGGAGGTGCTGGGGAGAGGTCATCAAGATGTCAAGCTTGAATGTTTATGGGTCATTGGGAATATATCGAGCGGTGGGAGTGAAGAGCAGTTGCAAAGGCTTGTCCAACTCGGTGTGATTCCATTGCTATGTCAGAATTTGGAGCTTTGCAATGCTAAAACCATTCTCATGATTTTGGATGCCGTTGATGATATTCTGATTGCTGGTGAAAGATTGGGGGAAGATTATAGGTCAACCTTGGATGCGAATGGTTTTGTTGATATGATTGAATCGCTTCAAACTCACTTGAATGATGATGTCTATAGACGAGCAGTTGAAATTATTGAATCACATTTTGGGGGAGATGATGATGATGATGATGTTGATACAGAGGATTATGATTATTGGGAGTAGGCAGGTCGTTGGCAGACTTGAATGCTATTACAGAGTGCATGACTCACTTTTTCAAAAACGCACTGCACGTGTGTTTTCTTGCATGGAACTACTGGGACAGATTCACACAAGCAAACGGGAATAATTGATATTCAAACTATAACTCTTTACTATTACATTTTCATTGTACGTACATTGCATCCAATTCTTGCTGAAACAGCTAAACGCTTTCGGCATGTTGCATGGAGACGTTTCGTAGCATGCCAATATCCGACGAATCATTCAGATCTTGTTCAGTAGTTCCACTTCGGAATCTCCGGATATCATTCAATGTTTCATTTGGTACGGTACTGCTCCAAAGTGCTTCCCTGAATCTCATCGGAGTGTTCAGCGTCCGAATCACTGGCGGGCGAAATTCAGTGTAATCAAGACTAATCTCACCCTCTGCCTCCCCAGAAGATGAATCATTCGCATCCGACCCTGCCCTATTCGGAAGGTATTCTTTATGCGTAAACGTGAACGAGTGCGCAATTGCGAAACAAAACATCTCCACACAAATCAGATAATCCTGAAGCCCATTAGCAACATCATTGACGTCCCATTGTCCAATATCTCCAATCAAATCATAGCTCTTGAGAACATCAATGGCGACACCCTGCCACCAAGTGAAGAACACAACTCCCTTGATGCACATGAATTTTCCTAGAGGTTTCCAATTCACCGGACTCGCGAGATTGTCATGTGTCGCATGGTAGAATTTCACCAAACAGTAGAGAGCCCACATTTGACTAAGATTGATAATAAATGCCATGTATGTATACGCAGAAAACCAACTAAACTCTCCTTCGTGGAACATACCGAGCATTTCCAAGGTTGCCGTCGCGACGGAAGCAAATACTTTCAGCACAACGTACTGCAAAACCCCATGCTTGCAATTGGCCATAAACTCAAATCCCATTTCCCACTTGGGTATGACATACTGGAAGAACCCCAGATGAATCCCATAATGCGGATCCTTCTCCTGCAACGTCTGTACCAGTGTATCCTCCCCGCCGAGAAGCTCCATGAGGAAATACATGAAACTCTGTATGACGAAGGCTTCGTACAAATCGCGCAATGTAACAATGTATATCCTCGCATTATGAAAGCGCAAGGACAACAATGACTGAATGGCATAGAGTGGTACCATGAACAATATCCTCACGACATACTTTTGCACGTCCGGCATATACCAATTGGTCAAATGATTGTAAATCAGCGTGGTGCTCATGACGAGCGTGATAAAGACGAAGGCGCCGGCGGAGTAAAAGGCAGCAAAGTCCGGTCTGGTCTTTTCGTAAATCATGGCATGGTAGGTGATCATGGGCACCGCGATGAGGAATGTGAGGGAGGTGGTGATGGCCAGCAGGTTGCCGAGGCATTTCATTACTTTGTAGGATAAGCGATGGTCTCTCCTCCGCGATCGGGTGGGATGTCTGCTGGTGTTGGTGTTGTTGTCGGTTGTTTGCATGTGTGCCGATGCCCCCTGGATTGCTGGAGGGGATAAGAAATCGTTTTGTAACAGAGGATTGTTGTCCGAGAAGATCAAGCTGTCGGAATTCAAATTGGTATTGGGGCTGTTCTCGTTGCGACTTTGAGACCCAGCTCGACTTCGGCGGGTGAATTGAAACAACGTCATTCTTTTTATTTGCCTATACTAGTACGTGGTGTACTAAGTGGCAAGGTGCGCGTGGCGTTATGAATTGCAATAGATGGATTACGGGTCTGATTGTGATTGTATTGATTGTTGATTGATTCCAGAATTCATTCGTCTTCATTTGGGCCTTGCTTGTCGCTTGCGCTTGTTCATGAGAACTTTGATCCGGTTCTTTTTTCATTACCGCGTAGGATCACCAGGGAGTTGAACAAAAGCAAGACTGACTCCAAATTCAATATAATAATTCTAAACATAATCTACTTTTGAAAGGCAAAGCCTAAAAGTTAAGATTCTATAACTCATCCTTCCGCATCTGGGCCGGATCAATCAGTGTAGCCCCTCGATCCATCATCAGTTTCACGACTGGATGATTGGGACCGTGAAACTCTCTGGCGATCCAGAGAGCAGTGCCTCCATTGCCAACTTGTGCATCCATTTCTGCTCCACCCTGATCAATCAGAAGCGATACCAATTCCACGTGTCCATATCGAGCAGCTTCGTGTATGGATGCCCAGCCATTTTCATCACTTTCGTTTGTGAGTTCTGGGTTGTTCTTGATAATCATTCGTATTTCATCCATGTCATTCAATTGGATTGCATGTTTGAGATCACCGCTTTTGTATTGAACTTTTTCTTCCTCGTGAGTGTATTGGATATCATTATCATAAAAATCATCATCATCGTCAATATCACCATCGTCAGGATAAGAATCTTTCTTGTCACGAGTGTATTCAACGCTACTATCAACTGAGTCGCTTTCAACAATGTCATCGGCATCATCATCATCATCATCAGCATAATCAACAACATCCATTTTGGCTCAAGCCATTTTGGCTCAAGCCATTTTGGCTCAAGGCTCAAAGGCATTTCATCAG
>Ga0115005_10003806_pt1 | contig 12077 bp, 13 predicted proteins | sample ArcOceMetagenome_FD_87163 | JGI IMG/M metagenome (GOLD analysis project Ga0115005, IMG submission 87163) | Marine eukaryotic phytoplankton communities from Arctic Ocean - Arctic Ocean - Greenland ARC118M Metagenome | ecosystem: Environmental > Aquatic > Marine > Oceanic | place: Arctic Ocean...
CATCTGTGGTCAACTCGGAACAGACGATCTCCCCACTGACAAGATCGAGACCGAGGTGCAGCTTGCGCCAAGAGTGCCGTTTGCGCGTGGTTTTATGCTTTTCTTCAAGCCATTCGCCCTCACTGAATATCTTCAGGCCAGTACTGTCAACGACGAGGTGGATCGCGGCTTGCTTGTCCGCCCTTGGACTCGCCTGCAATATCACGCCGTTCCCCCGGCGAGACAGGGTTGAGAAATCCGGCACTGCGATCTCAACCCCCCAGTATTCTCGCGATGCCGCGCATAAAGCCTTGGGTCTGGCGCAGCGGTTGCTTGAAAACCATTCCCAAGGTCAGACAAAGTTCAATCGCTAGGTCCGAGTAGCGGGGCTGCCCTCCACGTGTCGTTCGGCGCTCCGCCGACCACATACCAAGCGCCTCATCGCTGATCCAAACCGTCAGATCACTGCTCCGCCTCAAACCCTCGTTGTATTCAGCCCAGTTGGTCACCCGATGCTTTTGCTTCGGGATCTTCGCACGGCGATTAGCGTTGAACTTGTGCGGCATTCACAACATCCTGATGGGAACAAACCGCGTCAGTACCAGCCAACCGCCGATCTATGCAACAAGGCCTGTCAGAAGCCCATTTTAGCCTCATATTTAGGGGATCGGCTGTCGAGAATGGTCAAATTGACGTTCAAGACTTCGCACCTGCTTTACTATCTATCGGAGAACTACTCCAATCGGCCTCATATTTGGCGGAGAGAGCGAGGGCAATCTGTTCTACAAATCGAGAGGCCGCGACCTGTAATGCGCGACTTCGCTTAAGCCCAAGCAGCAGCACGCCCCCCGCGACATCACGCGCGTCAATGTTGCGGCTCACGATGCTGCCGTTCTGGGCGGTGTCTGGTGTTCCGATCTGGACTTGGAACGTCACAGCCTGCGTTTTCGCCACATGCGCCAAGAGAAATTCGAATGAATTGCTTTCGAGGATAGGTGTCTTTTCAAAGGTTTTGCTGTATAATGCGCGTTCCAAGATCACCCGGCCTGTAAACGCCTTCAATGGCAGGGCGACCGGGAATTCATAACACTGGCGCAGACGCAGAACCGCGTGTTGCGACAATGGGTGATCATGCGCCATGACAGCGACAAGACGTTGTGGAACCGCGAGGTGAACTTCGTAGTCGGGGACCGTTTTGCCGTCGAAGACGAGTACTATGTCGACCTGAAACGCCTCCAACGCTTCAGCAGCCTGACTGTGCTCCATCACCTGGACATTGAAGGTGACCTGCGGATGATCGGCTTGATACTGCGCGATCTGCGCTGGCAGGAAATACGCCATCAGCGCTTGGCTGCACCCTATGTTGACATGTCCGCGCCGCTGCCCGGCCAGATCAGCAATCCGCGACTTAAGCCTGTGGGTCTCCGCAAGGGTCTGGCGGATGTGTTGGATCGCAATCTCGCCAGCAGCATTAAGCCGTACACCTTTGCTGGTCCGCTCGAAGATCTCATATCCAAGCTCTTCCTCATAGCTTTGCACGCGCCGCTGTACCGCAGAGGGCGTTTGATTCATCTGCTCAGCGGCGGATCGGATCGAGCCTGAGCGTTGAATTGCGTCGATCATGCGAAAGGTAACGAGATGTTTCATATGATTTAATTAGCACGCGGCGCGTTTTAAGCAACACCCAGCCCAGCAATGGGCACAAGACAACTACGCGGTGCGCGTCAATACTACTGAAAGACAGGGGTGTGACGTGAACCAGAATCAGCAACATCAAAACAAACAAGACCGGTGGTCGCGTGACGCGGCGGGGATCAATCTTGCGCGCCCACAGACACAGCCGCGCTGTGTTCGCTTTGTAGCCGAGCCCGAACCGCTCCAAGTCGACATGGCACGCTCTGCCCTCATCGTGGTCGATATGCAGAATGACTTTTTGGACCCGCAAGGGTGGTTTAGTGCCATCCGCGACGCCAACGTTGGCCCGCTGTCGTCAATTATTCCGCGGATCAATGCGCTTTCGGCCGCCTTTCGTCGGCACAAATCGCCGGTCATCCATTTGAATTGGGGTGTGCGCGCCGATCTTGCGAACCTGCCGCCCAATGTGGTCGATAAGGGATCGTCCTGCGGCCAGATACCTGGCTACGGCGATGCGATTGCATCAGGCGATGTGCTTGTTGCAGGCAGCTGGGGTGCGGCCAGCGTGCCTGACATTGACCAAGCTGACAGTGACATAAACGTCTTCAAACATCGCCTGTCTGGCTTTCAAGACAATGAGCTCGACCAAATCCTGCGCCGGCTTGGCGTCACGACGATTTTTTACACCGGCGTCAATCTGGATCGCTGCGTCTTTGCCACCCTGATGGATGGCTGTTTCCAAGGATATGACGCTGTACTGGTTGAGGATGCGACAACAACAGTTTCGCCATATTATGTCGGCGAGGCAATCACTTACCTTGTCCGACTTCTCTACGGATTTACCGCCAAAACAGAACCGCTTCTTGAAGCGCTTTCAGCTGATTTCAAACCCAACACAAACGCAACAAAGACACAGGAGTAATACCATGACCATCACACGCCGCCGCTTTACACAACTTGCGACAGCCGGGGTTGCCACCGCTTTGGCCGCGCCCGCAATTGCGCAAGGCACGACAAAACTCAAAATGATCCTGAACTGGCGCTATCAGGGCCCGCAATCGTGGTTCTTTCTGGCCAAAGATAAAGGCTATTTCGATGAGGCCGGGATCGAGATCGTCATGGATCAGGGTAGCGGTTCTGGTGCGGCTGTCGGCCAAGTTGCGGGCGGTGCATATGACGTCGGCTTTGGTGATGTGAATGCTTTGATCCGTTTGGCTGCGACCAGCCCAGAAGAAGCGCCAATCTGTGTTTATCAGATGTATAACAAGCCGCCTTTCGCTGTCGCGGTTTTATCAAGCTCCAACATCATGACGGCTGCGGATCTTGAGGGCCGTAAACTGGGCGGCGCGGCAAGCGATGGTGCGCTCAAGCTGTTCCCTGCGTTTGCCAACGTGGCTGGACTGGACACATCGGGCATCGAAATCCTGAACTTCAAATCCAACCTGCGCGAGCAGATGTTGAAATCAGAGCAGGTTGAGGGCGTGTTCGGCTACGTCAATACGATCCGTTTTTCCGCAAAACTGTCGGGCATGGATCCTGACAAGGACATCCGCTTTATCTCTTATGGTGACTACGGGATGGATCTGTATTCCAACGGGATGATCGTTTCAAAACAGCTGGTGGCCGAAAAGCCTGATGTGGTCAAAGGCATGGTTTCTGCGATTAACAAGGGCGTGGCCGACACGCTTGCTGATCTGGACGCAGCTGTCGATGCAGTCGCCGCCCGTGAGCCGCTGATCAACAAGGTGATCGAAAAAGAGCGCCTAATTGCCACTTTGCAAGACGAGATGAACCATCCAGAGCTCGCAACGACGGGTCTTGGGGCTGTTGATCCAGACCGCTTTAAGCAAGCCATTGATCTTGTGGTTAAGGCCGATGGTTTGCCGCGCACACCAGATGCTTCTGAGATCTTCACTAATGCATTTCTGCCGTCGCAAGACGAGCGGATTTTCAAGCTTCTCTGAACTATCAGATGGACTTGAATCTTAAAGACAAGATCGTGGTAGTCACTGGCCCCGCTAAGGGCATGGGTGCCGCGATCTCCCTCGGGTTTGCGCGCGAAGGTGCGCATCTTGCCCTGCTGGGGCGCGACACGGCGGCGATCGCGCCTGTTGCGCAGGACGCAAAAGCACTCGGCGTTGATGCTGCGATTTTTGCCTGCGACGTGACGGATGCAAGCGCGGTTGATAACGCGATTGGACAGGTGTTGGCGCATTACAAAGGCCGCATCGACATCTTGGTCAGTGTTGCTGGCGGCACGGGGCCAATCGGCAAAACCGGCGTTGAAACTACGGCGGAAGAGTTTGACGAGATCATACATTTGAACATGCGCGGTCCGTTCAATTTGATCCATGCTGTAGCACCTGTGATGAAGCGCCAAAAGGGCGGCAAGATCGTTAATGTAGGTGGTACGTTTGGCATGCGTGGACGCGCGATGCGGATGGCCTATTCCAGCTCTAAGTGGGGGCTGCGCGGTCTGACAAAAAGTTTCGCGCTGGAACTTGGTCCGGACAATATCAACGTTAATCTCGTTGCTCCCGGTATGGTAGATGGTCCGCGTTTTCGCACGAAGGTCGTCCCGCAAGTCGCAGCACAGCATGGCATATCCGAAGATGAGGCGGCCAAGCTGCATGCCAGCGATTATGCGTTGGGCCGTATTAGCACAGACGAAGATATCGCAGCGGCCACATTGTTTTTGGCCTCTGACCGCGCGCGCCAGATCACTGGTGTGGACATGCCCGTCGATGGTGGCTGGGCAGCATTGTGAGGAAGACATGATCGATTATATCCTTAGCGGTGGCACGGTTGTGCATGAAACCGGGCGTGAGGTCGCAGATGTTGCGATTACCGGTGAAGTGATCACCGCGATTGGTGCTCCGGGCTCTTTGGGGTCTGCGCATGAGGTTGTTGATGTGACCGGCAAGCACATCATCCCCGGCGGCATTGATATGCACGTTCACTTTCGCGAGCCGGGATATACCCACAAAGAAGACTGGGGAACCGGGACCCAAGCCGCAGCGATGGGTGGTGTGACGACGGTGTTCGAAATGCCTAACACCAACCCGCCGACCCGTTCTGTCACAGAGTTTCGCCACAAGCAGGAGTGCGCCAAGAAGGCTTGCATCGATTTTGGCATTTATGCGCTGCTGGCAGAGGATAACATTGACGAAATCCCCAGCCTGATCGACGCTGGCGCCAACGCGTTCAAATGCTTCATGGGCAACACCTTTGGAAATCTACCGTCGCCATCGACGGGTGCCATGCTCGAAGGGTTCGAGAAGATCGCACCGTCGGGTCTGCGCATCTCATTGCATGCCGAAACCGCGTCGATCATGGCGTGGCGGCAAGAAAAACTAGCCGCAGCAGGGCGCAACGCGCCTCTGGATCACATCGCCGCACGTCCCGAGGTCGTGGCAATCGAAGCCGTCGCCCGTGCCGCCATCCTCGCGGAATGGACCGGTGCGCGGGTTCATGTGCTCCATATTTCATCCGCGGGAGAGCTGCGCCCATTGGCGGAGGCCAAAGCGCGTGGCGTTGACATCACCGGTGAGACTTGCCCGTGTTATTTGTTCTTGGACAGCCGAGATTATGAGCGGTTGGGCAGTGTCATCAGGGTCAATCCTCCGGTGCGCGAGGCTAAGGACAGCGCTGCGATCTGGGAGGCCTTGCAGACCGGTGTTGTTGATATGATCGCGACGGATCACGCGCCGCATACCCCTGAAGAAAAACACAACGATATCATCTGGAACGCCGATTGCGGCTTTCCCGGTGTGGAAACTCAGATGCAATTGATGCTGAGCGAAGTGGTGGCCGGGCGCATGACGCTAGAACATTACGTCAAGATTTCGTCCGCCAATCCAGCGCGGTCTTTCGGACTTTGGCCCATGAAGGGGAGGCTGGCTGTCGGCGCACATGCGGATATCGCTGTGCTTGATCTGGCGCGTGAAGAGGTTGTTCAGGCTGCAAACTTGCACAGCCGCGGCAAAATCACGCCGTTTGAAAGGCGCACAACCAAGGGTGCGCCGATCCATACGCTGGTGCGGGGCAAATTTGTGCAACGCGACCGCATGTTGGTGCCGGATATGGCAGGGCATGGCAAACAAGTGACCGACATCCAATCAATGCCACCCGCCAAGCCATTGAACACGGACATGAGCCTTGCGCATTTGCTGAGCACTGCGCCATGAGCAATGCACGCTACGTAGAGCTTGAAAAAGTCGGCGTCACATTCGGGCAGGGGACTGAGACAACCGAAGCCTTACAGCCCACCAGTTTGAAGATTGCCAAAGGGGATTTTCTAGCGCTTGTCGGTCCATCTGGCTGCGGCAAGTCCACGATCCTCAAGCTGATCAGCGAATTGCTGCCCCCAACCACAGGCAACATATTTTTTGGTGGGCGCGAGTTGGGCGCAAACCCTGTCAGGGTCGGCATGGCGTTTCAAAGTGCCTCGCTGCTGCCGTGGATGTCGGTGCGTGATAACATCATGCTGCCGCTCAAAATCGTGCCGCCTTTCAAGGCGGGATTTCGGGCCAAAAAGGAAGGTGAATACCGCGAACGTGCGGATGCTTTGCTGGCGCAGGTCGGGTTGGAAGACTTTGCCGATAAAAGCCCATGGCAGTTGTCTGGCGGGATGATGCAAAGGGCAAATCTATGTCGTGCGCTGATCCACGACCCGGATCTGTTGCTGCTGGACGAGCCCTTTGGCGCGCTTGATCAATTCACTCGAGAAGAGCTGTGGCAGACGATGCAAGACCTTTGGATTGAACGTAAACCCACCGTCATCCTTGTGACCCATGATCTGCGCGAAGCCGCCTATCTGGCAAATCGTATCTGCGTCATGAGCCCCAGACCGGGCCGCATTGTTGACGATAGGCAAGTGGCATTCCCGCGGCCACGTCCGATCGATCTGACCTTTCAAGCTGACTTTGGGACGTTGGTGCAGGAGTTGCGCAGTCTTATCGTGCATGCCCCCAAAGAGAAAAAGGCGGTGACGGTATGAAACCGATTTTTCGCAAAACGGCACCGGCCTTGCTGATTGTCGGGGTCTTTGTTTTTTGGGAACTCTTTTGTCTTGCCGCGGGCATTTCAGAACTGGTTCTGCCGCGTCCGACCCGCATTCTTGCGGCGTTCTTCGAATACGCGCATGCGATCTGGCCACATGCCTGGCAGACGCTTTACACAACCTTGGTTGGTTTTGTGTTCGGTGTGGGGATTGGCCTGTCGCTTGGCGTGTTGATCGGATCGTCCAAGCTTGCCTATGATACCGCCTATCCGTTGCTTGTCGGAATTTCGTCGATCCCGAAAGTTGCAGTAGTGCCGATTTTTGTGCTGTGGTTCGGGGCAGGGACCGTGCCTGCAATCCTCACGGCGATGATCATTTGTATCTTCCCGATTGTAGTCAATGTTTCCACTGGCATCGCAACTGTTGAGCCTGAACTCGAAGACGTCATGCGGTCTTTGAAGGCGAAACGTTGGGAAATTTTGTGGAATGTCGGCCTGCCCAGATCGATGCCGTATTTCTTCGCATCCCTCAAAGTCGCGATCACCTTGTCCTTTGTGGGCTCTGTGATTGCAGAGACCGTCGCCTCCAATAAGGGCGTCGGCAATATGATGTTAATTGCATCTTCGTCCTTCAACGTACCGCTGGTTTTCGCAGGCCTGATGGTCCTCGCTGTGATGGGGATCACGCTTTACGCGATTTTTGCTGTGATCGAGCGGCGGATGGTCGGTTGGGCGTTACGCAAACAATAATCAGGCAAGAACCCTCCCTTAAACTCTCAGGAGAATTTGAATATGAAACGACTACTGATCACTGCTCTCGCGGCACTTTCCATGGCCGGACCTGCGCTTGCGGAAGACATCCCGATTAGATTCACACTGGATTGGAAAATCCAAGGCGTGCATGGCTGGTTCTATCTCGCCAAGGAAAAAGGCTACTTTGCCGACGAAGGTTTGGATGTGACGATCGATCAGGGCGAAGGCTCTGCGGCGACCGTGTCGCGCATTATGTCGGGGGCCTATGACGCGGGCTTTGGCGATATGAATGCGATCATTCAGACCGCTGCCACAAATCCTGATGAGGCCCCCGTGATGGTCTATCAGATTTATAACCAGCCGCCTTTTGCTGTTCTGACCAAGGCCGGTGGCGTCGTTAATAGCCTGTCCAGCCTTGAAGGTCTGAAGGTCGGTGGACCTGCTGGTTCGGCGTCCACCAAACTGTTCCCCGCCTTGGCTGAAGCCGCTGGGCTTGATATGTCCAAGATTGAAATCATCAATGTTGCACCCAATCTGCAAGAACAGATGTTGATCCAAGGCCAAGTCGACGCGAGCCTTGTGTTCAATGTCACCAGCTACCTGAACATTTTGGGCCAGAATCTTGACCCGGACACAGATTTCACCTGGTTCCCCTACGGCGAAGCAGGTTTGGACATCTACTCCAACGGCGTCATGGTCTCGCCAAAGCTTTTGGCTGATCACCCTAAAGCCGTAGAAGGCTTGGTTTCTGCCATTGCCAAGGCGATGGCAGATGTCATTGCCAATCCAAGTGAGGGCATCGACATCATCGTCGCGACTGAACCGCTCAGCAACGGTGAGCTTGAGATGAAGCGTTTGGAATTCGCATTGAACAATCTGATCTACTCTGACGAAAGCAAAGCCAACGGGATTGGGGCAATTGACCCAGAGCGTTTGAACCGGTCGATCAGCGTGATCCAGAAGCTCTATGATATGCCGAGCGCCCCTAATGCGGGTGCCGTTTTCAACGACGCCTTTTTGCCTGCTCTAGATCTGCGGTCATTCTAAAAACAATTGTTCCGGGGGGACTGCCTCCCCGGAAAACACATCGGAAAAATCATGCAAGAGATCACAACAATCGCGGTCGAGAATGCGCTGGTCGGTGAAGACTATGCGCTTAGTGGCCCTTCAGAGATCATCTTGTCAGGTGGGCGGATCGCAGCGATCCGGCCTTTGCAGTCTTTGCCCGATGGACCACGTCTTTTGGCCATCCCGGCCCTTGCTGACGCACATAACCACGCGCGCCCCCTTTCTAGCACCTCTTTTGGCTGTGGCGACAAACCACTGGAAACATGGTTGCTGCAACTCGCGGTTATGCCATCGGTAGATGCCTATTCGGCTGCGGCTGCTTCATTCGCACGCTCCTTGCGCGGCGGCGTAACAAGCGTGATGGTGCATTTGACCCGGCCGATGGGGCTGATGTCGCTGCCTGATGAAGCGCGCGAGATTGCGCGGGCGGCACATGATGTTGGCGTCTCAATTGGGTTCGCCATCGCAATGCGGGACCGAAATCCATTGGTGTACGGCGACCACGCGATGGTGCTGGAGGGGTTAGATGCGGCAGACCGTGCTCTTGTTCAGCAAATTTGGTTAGCGCAGTTGCCGTCGATCGAGACGCAGATGGCATTGGTCGATGCGGTCGCAAGTGCGGTTTCTGATCTGCCCGGCCATATCGACGTGCAATATGGACCAACAGGGGTGCAATGGTGCACTGATGCGTTTCTTGAAGCCATCGCCAAAGCGTCGGCGCAGACCGGACGAAGGGTCCATATGCACCTGCTGGAAACCAAACCGCAGCGGGTTTGGGCCGATGGCGCATATCCCGATGGTATTGTCGCTCGGCTGAATGAAATCGGCCTCCTTTCGTCGCGGTTAACCTTGGCGCATTGCGTTTGGGCGCGGCCTGATGAGCTGGCACAAATTGGCAGGGAGGGGGCCCGCATTGCGGTGAATGCATCGTCTAACCTGCACCTCCATTCTGGCATTGCTTCGGTGCCCGAAATGATGGCCCAAGGGGTCAGCGTTGCAATGGGCCTTGATGGATGCGCTTTTGACGAAGACGATGATGCGTTGCGCGAATTGCGGCTGTTTCATCTGCTGAACCATGGTCCCGGATTTGACGATGACGGCGGTTTGACCCGGCAAACGGCATTACATGCGGCTTGTGTGACTGGCCGGGCAGGGCTTGGGCTTGGCACTGGTGGCGTTCTGGCGAAGGGGATGCCCGCCGATATCGTGCTGTTGGATTTAAATGCTTTGGATCGAGACGCCGTGATGCCGGTGGATCCCCGCGACTACATATTCGCGCGCGCGGCACAGACCCATATCGTCGCAGCCTACGCCAATGGCCGCAAGGTTCTGGCTCACGGAACCGTTCTGGGGGTGGACCTACCTGCATTGGAAACACAGCTCCGCACGGCATACCGCGTCGGTCTGTCTGAGAAAGCGCAGATCAAGGCGCACTGGCCGAAGATCGAAGCTGCAATTGCAACCTTCTACCAAGGGTGCTGCTGATGCAAAATCAGGCTGAGGTTTTTGTTCTGTCGATGCGTAGTCCTGATGATGTCAGTGGCATCGTGGATATGATTGCAGATGGTCGTCTTGTTCCACGAAAGATTATTGCGATCCTTGGTAAGACCGAGGGCAATGGCTGCGTCAACGATTTCACCCGGGGGTATGCCGCGCAATCTGTGCGGGTCTTGTTGACGGGACATCTCAGCGCAGAAGAGATCGCGCTTATTCCACTTGTCATGTCTGGCGGCACAGAGGGCGGATTGTCGCCGCATTGGATTGTCTTGAGCCAGTGCGACGGGGAGACCTCGGGCGGGCCCGCGCTTGCCATGGCGGGGGTGATCACCCGTCCGCTTGACCCGCGTGAAACTGGCCGTTCGGCGCAGGCAGACTTGGTGCGCGACGCGGTGCTGCAGGCGATGGCCAAGGCCAAGATAACCGACCCCGCAGATGTGCATTTCGTGCAAATCAAATGCCCGCTTTTGACATCCGAACGGGTGGCCAGCGTTGGCGGCGATGTGGCGACCGAAGATATGTTGAAATCGATGGGGATGTCGCGTGGGGCATCAGCACTTGGCGTGGCATTGGCGCTTGGTGAGATCGAAACGCTTGAGGACGCCCAAATCGGTACCGACCTGTCGTTGTGGTCCAGCCGGGCGTCTTGTTCGGCAGGCATTGAACTGATGGCTTGCGAAGTTGTGGTCATGGGGCAATCGGACAGTTGGTCGGGGCCTTTGCACATCGGCCATGGCGTTATGTGCGACGCGATTGACGCGACAGCGATCGACCGGCTTTTGACGCAAATCGCACCTGATGCGGATCGTCAACAGGCGCAGGGCCGCGTCGTGGCAACGCTTGCAAAAGCAGAGGCGTCAAGCTCGGGCATGATCCGCGGCAACCGGCACACGATGTGCGAAGACAGCGACATATCTTCAACCCGTCACGCCCGTGGTTTTGTCGGCGGGCTGCTTGCCGGATTGATCGGCAACACTGCGCTTTTCGTCTCTGGTGGTGCTGAACATCAAGGCCCGGACGGGGGCGGCCCACTTGCGATTATCTACACAACACAAAAAGGAAAATTAACATGAACAAACTTATTGTCCGCGCCGGAGGTTTTGTCTTTGACGGCCATCTGGAAGAGGAAGCCGCCCCTGAAACATGCGCCGCCTTCAAGGCGCTGCTGCCCTACAAAGGCCAAATCGTCCACGTGCGCTGGTCAGGTGAAGGCGTCTGGATTCCCTTGGGTGAAACCAATTTTGGTGTTGGATATGAAAACCATACCAGTCATCCCGCCCCCGGCCATATCATGCTTTACCCGGGTGGTATCAGCGAAACCGAAATCTTGCTGGCGTATGGCGGCGTGGACTTTTCATCAAAGATGGGCCAATTGGCGGGCAACCATTTCATTACGCTCACGTCAGGTTTGGAAAACCTCATGACCCTCGGAAACGCCGTGCTTTGGAAAGGCGCACATGACATCTCCTTTGAGCTAGCTTGAACTACTGGCGCACCGATCTCCTCAAATCCAAAACTTCAGCATTCTTATGAGCCGTGTTGCATAGGTCAGCGGCGGCTCGGAACACGCCCTACCCGAGATGGATTTCAGGCGGTGCGTTCGAAATGTGGGCGACCGAGTTCGGTCATCCGGTTCAGCAGCCGGACGCCAATTTTGGCTTCCGTTTTCTGGTTTTCGAAGGCGCGAGCTTTTAGCTTGGGCCCGATGATGGCCTTCCAGCGGCCCATGAGGGTTTCGCCTCGGCTGCGTTGATTGTAGCCAGAGGCTTTCTGCCAAGCCATCCGCCTGTGGGCTGCGATGTTGGCGATATGGTGATCGCGCACTGTCGGCTCCTGTGCCGCGTTCGGGCTCAGTACTGCGTTTTTGGGAGGCGGGATCGTGACCTCGATTGTCGATCCAAATCAAGCGACAAGCAAGTCAGATGTGGGTTCTCCATCGTAAGCTCCATCTGCGAGAAACAGATCAACTGGGCTGTCGACTTGATCCAACAGGTCCGGTAGCGCTGTCGTATCGCCGACCTCATCTGTGGTCAACTCGGAACAGACGATCTCCCCACTGACAAGATCGAGACCGAGGTGCAGCTTGCGCCAAGAGTGCCGTTTGCGCGTGGTTTTATGCTTTTCTTCAAGCCATTCGCCCTCAC
>Ga0115005_10003807_pt1 | contig 12076 bp, 9 predicted proteins | sample ArcOceMetagenome_FD_87163 | JGI IMG/M metagenome (GOLD analysis project Ga0115005, IMG submission 87163) | Marine eukaryotic phytoplankton communities from Arctic Ocean - Arctic Ocean - Greenland ARC118M Metagenome | ecosystem: Environmental > Aquatic > Marine > Oceanic | place: Arctic Ocean...
TCATCGAATGGAGATTATGACTCTTCAGCAGTAAAGGCTGCTGGTGCAACTTCCATTGCGTTTGTACTTGCTGCACTGTTTTTAGCTTAAGATTTCCCGTTAGAGGAGTGCTGGCACGGCAGCCTCACCAGCCAAAGATAATGGTTTTTATATGGCGCCGATCAAGTAATTAATAATAATTTTTTTTATGAATCCAATCGTCGTGACTAGACTACCGGTACCGCATTCGTATGATTTGCATTTTTGCTCGTCGGTGGCACCTGGCAACAACTGGCTGTGTGAGACGAACGAATATAATATAATATATTTTGAATTTGTCAAGATCCAACAAGATTAGTCTAATTTGTTCTCGTCAAAATATTGATTTCGCGCGTCCCCCCGGGGGGGGCGGCGATGCGATGCGATGGTGGAAATAATGTTCTCGAAATGAACAACAGCAGTGGTGGATGGTGGGTACATCGGTACATCTCAAGTAGGACACGTTAAACACGCACCACTACTCATTTTACCTAGTAGGTACTCTAGAAACTACCTTACCAACCACCGTACCATTCTTTTGAAAATATCGGCTGTTCTAAATCAATACGCGGATCTGAAGTGTCAAATGGTCTTCTGCTGTCTGTAAGCAACTCCTGGTGCTTATTTTCAATTCAAAACGAGATACTGTGTCGATTGCGTTTTAGATCATGGCTGGTGAATGGCATTGTCATTCCTGTACCTTTTACCATGCATTTCCAGGGACGCGATGTTCCATGTGCAACCAGTTGCGAACAACGACGCAAGATATGGCAGATTTTGTTGCAGGCAAGACCATTCGAAAGGATACTACAACTACTAATCCGGCAACTAGTAGTAGTAGTAGTAGCAGTACTAGTATTGACAGACTTTCAAACGATGGTGTGCCAAGAGATAACAGCAGTGTTGCTGGAAATAGACCTGTGGTGCAACAGAATGCCGAGCCGGATAATTTGCCAATGAAAAATGTCTCCAAGGCTTTGAATCAGAAGAGTAATGGCAAGGGTAACTCATCTACATCATCGAACAACAAGAGCAACCGTCAACCAATTATAAATCCTTACTTGAAGAGTTCACACGGCACAAATAATGCAGTTGATAAAAGTCATGCTATATCAGACTTGCAGAAATCCAACAATAAAATATCACAACAAAGTTCCAATTCAACAGTTGCGAGATCTAATGCGCGTCCACAAGCACCATCACAACAACAGACAAATGCTCCTAGTGGCAACACGATGAATAGTCAAATTATTCAATCAGCAATGCCTCCAATAAATCTAAATCAAAGGAAACCTTCAAATCAACGCGGGGCAACAAATAATCGAATGGCCAATCCGTATGCAAAGAATGCCGCCTCTTCTCGTCAACAAGTGACTACAGTGGCCCAAAATGCGTTGACAAATAATGCCAATACTTCAGTCAACGACAATCCAGTAAGGCATCATGCACGTATCCATGATCGTTCTACTTCCATCGTCGATGGCAATTTAGCAAAGAGATCCACGCTGCCCCATACTGGTATTAATCCTTCGACTAGAAATGCCAACTCCAACACTACATTACAAAATACAACCACAACTTCTTTCAATAGGAATCAAATACGACTTCAAGAGCGTGATATTAATCCTCCTATACCTTCTGGTCGCAGTAGAAATGTACAACAAAAAGCCACCAATCCTGCTGCCGCCGATTCCGCTCAGCAGAGACTGCAAAACTTGGGGTTTCGGGGTCGAAGTAATGCCAAAGATGCAGAAAAAGTTTACGAACCCGGTCCGGTACCATTGGCTACAGGGGACCTTCATAAAACATGGATCTATCCGAAAAGTGAGAAATATGCAGAGCGCGAATATCAGCTAGCTATATCACGAAGTTGTTTGCTCGAAAACACGCTGGTATCACTTCCAACTGGACTTGGAAAGACCTTGATTGCAGCTGTTGTCATGTATAATTTCTATCGATGGTTTCCAACTGGTAAAATTGTCTTTCTTGCACCAACTCGGCCTCTCGTTCGACAGCAGATTGAAGCGTGCTATAACATAATGGGAATACCGGAAGTTCATACTGCAGAGATTTCGGGGAATGTCAAGAATCGGGAAAGGCTTTGGCGTATGAGACGTGTTTTCTTTTGTACGCCTCAGGCTTTTGAGAAAGATATTGAGAATGGGTTGTGTGACATCAGAATGGTGGTTTGTTTGGTGTTGGACGAAGCGCACAAAACTACCAAAAAGTATGCTTATAATAATGTTGTACAGCGCCTACGAGATGCCGGGGTAAAGGCTCGAATAGTGAGTGGAAATGCATGCGATAGAAACAAAGTGCCATTCCTGTACATACTCACTGATACAATATTTCATCTCTTATCCTGTATATTAGGTTGGTCTTTCTGCTACGCCAGGTAGAGACTTGAAGGGGATTCAAACTGTGATTGATAACCTTGGAGTGAGCAAGATTGAGGCAAGGCTTGACACCGACAGCGAGGTCAAACCATATGTTCACGATCGAAGCTTCGAAATCATTACTGTTGAGCAATGCTCTGCAGCGAATACAATTGAAAAGTTGCTAAATAAAAATTTGAATCCGCTCATTGATATGTTGAGAGAGAGAAAGGGATTGTCAAAGTTCCCGGGTACAAACGTATCGCTCTCTTCCTATGTACTTTTACTTGCGCAGCAGAGCAGTAACAACAACCGTAATTTCAGTCTCAACCAGCAGTATAATGTGGTCAGCGTTTTGCTAAAAGCAAAAGAATCTCTAGGTCAGAATGGAATTAAAATGGCCAGGAATAAACTCAGTAATTTTATGGAGCAATATGGGGGCAAAGGAGGTTATGCAGGGAAAATACTCCAATCAGATTCTTTTATGGAGCTATGGAGCACAATAGTGAAACTTCAGGACACTGGAAAATCATATAGCCAGGATAATGCTGAAGACTTGAAACTCAACAACCCAAAGTTGGAAAAGCTTGAGTTCGTTTTGAAGGAGCACTTTGAGAGAGCAAAAGCGTGTAATGAATCTTCTCGAGCTATTGTTTTCAGCCAGTTCCGAGAGTCAGTAGAGGAAATTGTTGGAGTACTGAGAAAATCGGCACCACTGATCCAGGCGACAAAGTTTGTTGGTCAAGGGTCTGGCACGTCTATCGAAGACTCTTCTACTCCGACTACGAAGCGAACTACAACATCCAAAGTAGCGGGGATGAACCAGAAAGAGCAGCAGCAGGTGATTCGAGATTTTCGTGACGGAAAACACAATGTATTGGTGTGTACTTGTGAGTAAATTTTCGAATTCAAAGAAAAGCTTGCTACAGCATAAACACTTTTTAGTCTAAACTGACAACCAACCTATGTTTTTATTCGTTCAAAAGCTATAGGAGAAGAAGGATTAGACATTGGCCAAGTTGACCTGATTGTTAACTTTGACTGTCTAAGGTCGCCCATTCGAATGGTGCAAAGAACGGGAAGGACGGGAAGAAAACGAGATGGGAGAGTTGTTTGTCTACTATCCAAGGGTCGTGAGGAAGAAAAGCTCCGAAACGCCGAATTAGATACAAAACGGCTGTGGAATGCTCTCAAATCTAATACATTTCTTTTGGCAGAGAATGTACCTTTACTGCCTGGGGAACCAATACTGAATCGCGTGAATATGAATGTTGTAAGAGAGTATAGACTCTCCCAGATCGGAGGACACAGTCAAAAACGCGAGCGTCAAAAGAAAAGCCTGAATACATTCAGCGTTGATTTGAACTCGTGGAGGCTCAACAATGCAGAAGAAATGAAGAGACGTGAGGAGTATGGAAATTGCGCTCAAAATTCCGGATTCTTGCGTCAAGCTATAAAGGCTTGGCAGAATTCAGCACCGCCTAACAAACGGATCCTACGAAAGCGGTCATTGGGGTCACTTGGAGTCGGTCAAACGTCTTCGGTGTTAAGGGAGATTGAGTCTGCCACAGTCAATGAAGAGCCAAAGCAGGAGGAGGATAATCAAGGTATCTTACCAGCCTGTGAAAATTCTTGCGAGATTGCTTTGGAGAAGAGAGACCTTCTTGCTGCATTTTGTAAGTATGATGAGGAGCCTCTCATGACTTCACGCAAGGACAGTTTTGATGAATCAGATGGCGACTATGGGGTGGCCGTATTCTCTCCACCTGATAACGACTGCTGCATAGATGTTTTCCCAGAGGGCGATGTAATTATTGAATGTGGAGAAGCTGACCCAGTGGATGGACATAAGGATGTCGACCTGGATGCCATTTTTGGTCCTGTGGCGAAGCAAAGGTCTTCGCAGCTATGCCCGCGTTCATTTAACATTATCTTTGGAGATTCACTCGCTATTTGTGCTGTAGAGCCACCTGCAGACACAAACAGTCATCACCAATGGGTTCCATATGAGGATGATTCCTCTACTGAAATGTGTGTTCCCTCTCCTCATACTTCGCCACCTAATTCCAGCCATGAGATGTTCGAGTATAACAGTCCGCCCCGTCAAATGGAAGAAACAGAAGTCTCGGTAGTGGAAGAGTCTCCTATTTTCGTAGCGTCTCTTGAAAATGCAACAAATAAGCAGACGTCCTATGAAGAAACAGACACAACGCTTGCACCCAAGAACATCACAGATAATCAATACATATGCGAAAAGGAAACAAGAGAGTCAATGCCAGAGGCGCCATTCGATTCTGAGCCAACCTCAACCTCAGTGGACGTTGATGCTATGTCAAATCAGAACATCCAGAAGACAATCCAATTTTCGCATAAAGAAACGCGATTGAGTCCAAATCAAGAATCAAACAATGATTTATGTATCGATATACATTACGATAGTAGTAGTTCTGATGATGATAAGCGAACTTCAAATGACGATAATTCGATATGCTTTGACTTAGCTACCCAGGAATCCTCGGCCTCTTCGTCATCTAGTGATTCTGATGATACCGATCAGGTCAAGGACAAACTTGAAAGTGCGCCCCAAATTGATTTAAATCCAGATAGAGGAGAAAGTAACGATGCCACAGTTAGCCTAACGTCGAACGCAATTGCAAAAAAGACACCAACATCTACTAACAGAGGAAGTCGACTGAAATTCCGACCGAAATCTAAGCTAGCACTCAAACCAGACGACTTTAATGAGTCGCATCGTGTCGATAAGGACGATACAAATGATGAAACTTCGCTTCTCCAAAGGTGCAAGACTATAGAGGCGTCTATTGCCAAGCCATTGATTGCATCGCAGGATAAGACACCTGTCATTAGGAGATCTAGAAACTTGAAGAAGACTGTTGATCTTTTTCTGACTCAGTTTCCAACACCAAGTTCACAACACAACACGCATAATGCCAGCACTCCGCATAAGAACCAGAACCAAGGTGCTACCAATCCCTCCAAAACCGGTCTTACCATTGATCTGTTTGACACTCCTGCTAGCGGTCAACTCGAAGATACTCCTCTGAGCAGATTATCGAAGAGGAAAATTGACGTCTCCGTCACGAAGAGAGCACATTTTGATCTTGATGATACTCCTCTGACATCGTCGTTCTCTTCAAAGAGGAAAATGAGCGAATCGTCGACATCAGATAATGTGAAGAACGCGAAGCAGCGACGAGTCGAGCAACTTGTGGAAAGAAGAAAGAAAGCCACGGGTGTGTGCAAGTTTTTAGACATTGAAGCGGAGGTTGGTACAGACGATTCTGGTGACGAGGATGAGGATGATAATGGACTATCTCAGGATAGTTTTATCAACGACTCTTCGCAACTTGGATTCACACAAGATATGTTAGATTCTTTAAATTGCGATTCGCAGCCCTCAAGCCTGCATCACGTTGGTGCACTTCACAGGCAAGTAGATATGACGAAGGAACAAGAAGAAACATTTGCAACTCCTGTTTTAAGGAGAAGGAGAAAGGAACATACACAGCTTTCCCTCCCATCTTCTGAGAAGAAATTGGGGGGAATGCACTTCATTCGAAGCGTGATTGAGCATCATCGTCAAGGTGGTAATGCCGATGAACTCGAACGGGGATATCACGACATATTGAGAGAGAGCGGGACAACAGAATCACAAGAGTCCAGTGCTGAAAGTACGCAGTGTAAATGTATTCAAGTAGTGACTGGGGCTGATCAGGCAAATAAATCTACGTCAGCAACAATACAGCAACACCCCCCTTTGCCGTCCAAACCATCAACACTTACAGCTGCTCAGCTTGAACGCATAAGGAAAAACAAAGAGAAGGCACTCTTGCTCCGACAACAAAAGCAACACAAGATGTAATGATAATATAGCCTACGTTTATGAACTTGTAACTCAAATCGAATTATCAAATCTGATAATATTGACTTCTGCGTCGCGAAAAAAATGAAGTGGTATACTTACTGTTGCACGCGGCTTTCAACTGTAATCATATAATAACGCCATTCACAAGGAAATGTTTTGTTAACAGTTGAGATTTGAAGCAGTTCAATAAATCGAAAGAATTTGTCAATTTTCATTTTGCACAAAGCCACATACAATCCCCGAACCCGCTTCTAGCTAGCTTGCTAGCTAGATTGTATTTCTTCGTGCGACGCACTTATTTTCCCTTCTCGCCTATTCTGCACTCAAGGCACGAGTCGGCGACATGGCAAACTGAGTAATAAATACTTCTAGCAGCAACACTACAGAGAATGCTAGCATTCGCATGTCGCGTTGTAGGTGCCCCTCCCCCGGCACCATTGGATACGATGAAGGTGGGTATTTGACAGGTGTAGTCCGGCGCAAGCCTTTTCATGGTCTTTTGTTTGAGGAGATGGGAAAAGCTTACGTATTTTCATGATGTGCAATCGTCAGGAGGGCCGTCTTGATGCTACAAATGGAAATGTAGCTATCGCAAGAAAAAGATAATGGACTAAGTACACAGCTGGTTTCTCGTAGAGACCAGCGAGAGTACCGTGTTATGAACCGTGTTCCGAACTGGGAAGGGAGCAGAGGGAATGACCTCGTTATCGAAATTTGTTCCATAACAATATCTTCGCGTCCCTGTATCGCCCATGGTATAGCATATTCGAATATGTTGACAATGGCGTCGATGTACCAAGCTGCTACTGGTCAAGTCCTCCAATGCACAGTGAAAAGCGATGGGACAAGTATGTTCACAAGATAAAATCTAATGGCAAATAAATCAGAAAATCTTGCTAATGGTTGTCCAGCGTGAAAGAAAAGAATAGAAACAATAAAACTAATCTTTTATGTGATAGAAAAGAAAGAGGTGTTGTTCCGAGCGCCGCTGAGTACGTTGTGATACATGCGCAGACCGATTCAGCAAGGTGACGCTCATTTCCATAAATAAGATACATTTAGAAAGTGGATAGAACAAAGGGTATGTTTTAGACGCCCTTGGCTGTTCATGTTTATACGTGAACCACAGTCCATTCCATGGCTCCTTTGAGATTCTTGTGCATAACAAATCCACTAACTCTCTTCGACATACTTGTTCTCTTTGATGAGTTCTGCCTCTTCCTCTGGCGTGAAATCATTTTCCAGTCCAAACTCTTCTCTAATTTCCTCCGCAGTCTTTCCCCACATCAAACTCGCAGTCTTGGCGCACGTCAATCTGATCAATGGCTCAATATTCATAAAGTTCGCAGCAATAGTCATCTCAAAAAGATCAGATTGCTCGATATTGACAAACTCCGCGTACCACTCTTGAACATGATCGTTCAAGTCGGCAGATTTGATTTGAGCTGGGATTGGGGTCATGGCCTCTTCCTTGTAATGATTTGCATATTCAGCAATTCTCTCAAGGACTTGAGTTCTGACTTTTGGTAGTTGGATTTCGTTTTCGCCGTCGTCTTCGCCCAATGCATCTTCAACTAGTTTTGATATCATTGCAGCCTCGCGGTCGAAAGTGACGCGGCCTTCTTCCTGGCTAATCTATACATAGTAAAATGGAACACCTCGGTTAGAACTAGCGTTAATGTCGTACCGCCTGAGTAGTACTAGTAATAATGTAATATCGTCGGCGTCGTAACAAGAACAACAAGAACAACGAGGAGCGTAGTAGTACAACGACCAACAGCACTCCACCATCAGAAATAATAGGTTACTTACTAGTACGATAGTGTTTCCTTCTTCAGGCATTGTATTTGCTGAATGCGTGTCTTGAGGGTAGTTGTGATGTGATTTTTATCAGATTGAAATTATGAGATCAAGCAAGATGATGGATGATGGGTTTCGAAACCTTCTTCTTCAGTCGAGTTCTTTCGGTCCAGTCGTCTGATGTCTGAAAACTAGAAGGGAAATCCCAGCGCGAGTCGTGAGTTGTCGTGCGTTCGTCCATCCATCACCCGTAGCCCGGTCGGTCAGTTAACACTTTCCACTTAAAACACTCAATTAACAATTAACCATTAATTTTGGAAGTCAGGACATTCTCAAACTTAGAGCCTCAAGCATCAACGAAGGAGAGCTAAAGGAGGCGTCGCAAAAATTACTATTTACAAGTTCAAGCCTGACTGCGATGGCTATTGTAAGCTTCTCCACGGTTCGTTCGAAATAGTGATGACTCCTTGCAGCAACACTACATCCGCCCTATCGTCTTTTGGAAATGAATTAATCCATCTGGACTACTGTTTGTTCTACCCGTACGTAGGAGCTGAAGAGCGTATGTTGCCCTTATTCTATTAATTCGGAGGGAAACTGATTAATGGATCCTTTTTATTTCCAATTATCACAATATTTTCCTGGTAGATCGTATTCTGCACATGTTCGTTGGTTCAAGGTTGGTTTGAATCCAAGTTCTCACAAGGATTCACAATCCCGCTGAATTTGTTTCAACTACGCTCTATTTTGCTTGAATATTCAACAACTTCGGCATAGGAGTCGAGGTCTTGAATTCCCTTAAAATTAGCGCGAGGACTTCAAAGTGAATCATTTGCCATGCCTTATTGCTAATGATTTGGGCGCCTTTTTCCTTTTACTATGACGGCTATTATTCAACGACGATAGTATGGATCTTAGCGTGTATAGAGTGAAGACTGATTATAGCAGACCATTGTTAGAAGTAACTGCAAATTGAAAATGATTAGATCGTAGAAACAAGAATTTCCAAATTAAATTGTTATTTCGAATCACGCATGAAGAAAGGCAGTAAAAAAACACTTCGCATTAAAAATTCAAAAGAGCGAAGAGGAAGAATCATCGCCACCAATTGCGGCAGAAATCGCAGCAACTTCTTGTGCAAGGAGCTCTCTCTTTACAGCTCTTTCTGCTCGCTTCTTTGCAATCACTTCAGGAGTATCACGAATCTTGTTTGGTCCTCTGTCTACCGGTCCCCTCTTTCTTCTTCCATTTCTTCGTGTACCCCTTCTCCCGTTGCCATTTCTCCTGGCCTTCAAAGCCATTCTCTCCTCTCGTACCCAGTCTTCCTCGACAAGAGGCATTCCTGGAAACACTATTGGAGGGTCATGTATTTGTGCTCCTAAAGTATTTTCACCCAGAGGAAGAGACGCTAATATCTTGAACTGACCGTCATCCCCTATGCGTTTCAAAACATAAATTTCATTCACTATAAACTCCTTTGATTGCCACCAGGTTTCTAACTTCGCTTGACCATCTAATGCTTCTTCCAGCGAAGGAAAATGCGAAAGCGTGATATGCGGAGTGTACTTGCCATTCTTCTTTTGATCATCGCATTCAGGAAGATGCTCTTGTAATATAGATTGCAATTGGACCAGCGGCTCTTCGTTGGTAGAATCTTCTTCACTAAGTGTAGACTGTTGCATAGAATCGCAGTCTCTAAAACTGCGAGGGTACAGATAAAGCACCCCTCGATGCTGACCACCAAATGTTCCAAATGAGTCCAAGGAAACTTGAAATGGTTCACATTTCTTCACCGCCGCGCTCAGTAGATCAAGTTTATCTTCATCAAACGATTCTGAATTTTTGGGCTTGATATCAAGGAATGGATACAACATATTTGCATGCCTATTCAAGTGGAGATTATTAAGAACTGTTAGTTCTATGACAAGAGGAATGATAGCCTATCAACCACAGAGACAATTACTCACGGAGGCCAACGGAACAAACCAGGATCTCGAAGCTCGGTTCTAGCTTTTGTTACTGCTTCCCAAACATCTGCGTATTTAGATTCTGGAACCATACATACAGTCATTGTATGCAGCTTCTTTACAGCTGGCATCTCTGTTGCCGTTTCTTCTTGCGGAGCAGCATCTGGGCTTCCGTCGTTAACTTTAGAAGAAAATATTCGAGGAGGACTGCTCTTGCTGCTCATCCTTCCAAAATTATGTACAAATCCGCCGACTGCTTTGAGAATAGTAGCACTGGTTATCCAAAAGGTGGCGCTCCGCAGATTCAAATACATCTATATGAATGAAAAGGGAATCAAAAGTATAGATATTGCGGAATGCACGCCAACCTATTTGTTTGTATGTTCATGTTGTTATGATAGTATCTTGGTATCTTGAGAAGAATGAGGGCTCTACGGCGGTAGAGTAGAGTGTCACTTCCAGACTTTGCGCGCGCTTGAACAAGCAAGAACACTCACTCACTCACTCCAAGAGCTCGCTGAGCACTCTACATGAAAGATCTATGATATCAAACGATTTCATGCAAAGTAATATGTGCTGTAGATTGATTGTTCTTTCCAAATATCTTCGTATCCCGAAGATGCTTTTTTTAAATTACGTGCTATCAACTAATAGTTTTTTTTTAAATTACAAACTACAATGTGCATTTAGTTAAGCCAAAGCTTTCCAGCCTCGGAATCTCCAGCCTTGAGCTTCTTCCATGCCTGATGGGTCTCCTCAATAACTTTCTCGGTCTCAGCAGCATTCAAGTACTTCTCATCAAATCCAAATCCGTTCAAGGGCTTGTCATCGGGGGTCTTGTACCAACGGAACCACTCTCTAACTCCGTCCTGGATAGCCATAGGAACATCATCAATGTCGTTGTACTCCTCAGCAAGAGGATCATCAACAGCAATGGCGAGAATCTTCCAGTCAAGCTCACCATCATCAATCATAGCAATGACTCCAAGGGGCTTAACCTCAGTAACAGATCCCATAGCCAAAGCGTTGGATCCGATCTCTACAACATCAATAGGATCATCGTCTCCGAATACCTTAAGCTCGGGGTGCTCCTCATTAGGATCCTCCCAAGTCTGGGGAAGACATCCGTAATTCCAGAAGATGGGTCCGTGGTAATCACGAAGATTTCCCTTCTTGATATCCTGGGCAATTGGGTTGGACTCCTCCTTGGTTGCAATCTCCATCTTAGCCTTGCTCATCTTGGGAATCTCAACAACCATGTTGTATCCCTTCTCTCCCTTGAGAGGGATGTCATGCCAGGGGGAGATGGATGCCCCATCACTCTTGAAGTTAAGACGGAAGGACTCAGTAGCGGTCTCTCCAGACTGCTCGGTGGAAACTCCAAAGAGAGCAGCAGCAGTGAGGGATCTGGCTCCGGTAACACGGATAGCGGGAGCCCATGCGCTGGCGGATCCAGCAAGAGCGAGGAAGGTTACGGTGGAGAGAGAAAGCTTCATGGTGTTGTCTTTGATGTTGTTGAATGTACTCGTACTGCGGTGCCTCAAAGCAGGATGGATGTTGGAGAGAAAAAAGGGTCGATGTTCAGCAGCGACAATTGCGCGTAGTAGACATGCGTTGCCAGCCTTCCACATCTTGATTGGCTTAGAGGTGTCTTCGAATCTGCCAACTGGCACCGGTAGTAGTGTTCATTTTTCATGTTGTCAAGTGCGTATGTTCATGTGTGCGGTTCATGTTGGAGATCATCGTAATAGAAGGATATACAAATGGAATAGGAAATGGAATATCTAATAGGTTATGAAATATTTCTTCCCAGTTCTCCAACGTGACGTGTTCATGATGGCAAGCATCCTCGCATGGGAAAAGACGACACATCACTTTTGTTCCGGTTGTACAACATACAACAGAAGTACCGTTGCATTTATTTACTTTCATTAGTACTACCTTGTGCTCCTCTCGTACAATCAATTATTTCAAACATGAAATTCAGAAAGTGCAGCTTTCCTCTCCTTCTTCTATGTGCTAGCGCATCA
>Ga0115005_10003808_pt1 | contig 12075 bp, 8 predicted proteins | sample ArcOceMetagenome_FD_87163 | JGI IMG/M metagenome (GOLD analysis project Ga0115005, IMG submission 87163) | Marine eukaryotic phytoplankton communities from Arctic Ocean - Arctic Ocean - Greenland ARC118M Metagenome | ecosystem: Environmental > Aquatic > Marine > Oceanic | place: Arctic Ocean...
CGGTATGGATTTATACCGCGGTATGCGTTTGTTAATGCCTCCTGCTTGGCAAAACAGTCCGTTAATGGATGAAGATTTAAAAGCTTTTTACGAATTTAACTCTATGCATATGGAACCATGGGACGGCCCTGCAGGTGTCGTAGTAACCAATGGCCGGCATGTAGCCTGTAACTTAGATAGAAACGGTTTGCGTCCAGCACGTTACGTTATTACCCGCGATGGTTTCATCACTCTAGCATCAGAAGTTGGTATTTGGGATTATGGTGAAGATGAGGTGGTTGAAAAAGGCCGCGTTGGACCCGGTGAAATGCTTGCCATTGACACTTACACAGGAAAAATATTTACCTCTACCGATATCGATGAAGAACTAAAAGTTCGTCATCCTTACCGTGAATGGTTAGATAAAAATATTCGCCGTTTAGTGCCCTTTCACAAACTAGATGCTGAACTTATTGGTAAACGTGCATTTGACGATTTAACGATCTCGCAATATCACAAAATGTTTAACTACAGTTATGAAGAAATTCAACAAATCGTTAAAACATTAGCTGAAAATGGTATGGAAGCTACCGGCTCTATGGGTGACGACACTCCTATGGCAGTACTTTCAAGCCAGCCACGTACAATTTTTGATTATTTCCGCCAGCAATTCGCACAAGTAACAAACCCACCTATTGACCCATTACGTGAACGATACGTTATGTCTTTAGGTACCTGTATTGGTCGCGAACATAACGTTTTCAACGAAACAACAGGTCATGCTGATCGTATTTTATTTGCAACACCTATATTGATGTATACCGGATTAAAACAGCTTCGTGAACTTGACCCTGAGCACTACCGCAGTGACACGCTAACATTAAATTACGACACAGATGAAGGCTTAGAAGCAGCAATTATCCGTTTGTGTGATGAAGCGGAAACATTGGTTCGTGACAAAAACACCGTTATTTTAGTCCTTTCAGATCGACAAATTCATAAAGGTATGTTGCCAATACCCGCGGCAATGGCAGTCGGTGCAGTACAACAACGCTTAGTTGAAAAGCAATTACGTTGTGACTCTAACATTATTGTAGAAACAGCTGCAGCACGCGACTCACATCATTTTGCCGTGTTACTTGGTTTAGGCGCAACCGCTGTATACCCTTACCTCGCTTTTGAGACGATTGAACAATTAGTTGACCAAGGTCAAATTGATTTAACAGCACGTCAAGCAGTGATGAATTATCGTGATGGTATCAATAAAGGTCTGTTGAAAATATTATCTAAAATGGGCATATCAACAATTGCCAGTTACCGCTGTGCTGGCTTGTTTGAAGTCATAGGTCTGCATCAAAACATCATGCAGTTATGTTTCCCTGATTTACCCAGCCGTATCCAAGGGGCTGACTTTTCAGACATAGAACAAGACAATATCAATCTTTCCCGCAAAGCCTTTCTTGCGCATCAGAAAGTGAATCACGGCGGATTACTTAAATATGTTCATGGTGGTGAATATCACGCCTTCAATCCAGACGTAGTGACCTACTTACAAAAAGCTGTAAAGTCAGGCGATTATGCTGACTACCGTCAGTTTGCTGATGAAGTAAATAACCGTCCTGCTGCGACTTTACGTGATTTACTCGGTTTTAAAGAAAACACTCAATCAATTGATATCAGCAAAGTAGAATCTGAAACTGAAATGTTTAAACGGTTCGACAGTGCCGCAATGTCCATTGGTGCACTAAGCCCAGAAGCACATGAAGCATTAGCCATTGCCATGAACCGTTTAGGTGGTTATTCAAATTCTGGTGAAGGTGGTGAAGACGAACGTCGTTTTGGCACCGTTAAAAACTCTCGAATCAAACAAATTGCTTCGGGTCGATTTGGTGTTACACCACATTACCTAGTGAATGCTGACGTACTTCAAATTAAAGTCGCTCAAGGGGCAAAACCTGGTGAAGGTGGTCAATTACCGGGTGATAAGGTTTCACCGTTAATCGCTAAATTACGATTTTCGGTCCCTGGCGTTACACTCATTTCACCGCCACCACATCACGATATTTATTCAATTGAAGATTTAGCCCAGCTTATTTTTGATTTAAAGCAAGTGAACCATAAAGCCGTAATTTCAGTGAAACTCGTTTCAGGCCCAGGTGTTGGTACAATCGCTTCCGGTGTTGCGAAAGCATACGCAGATTTCATTACCATTTCTGGTTACGATGGCGGTACGGCAGCAAGTCCATTAACATCCGTTAAATATGCTGGCTGTCCTTGGGAATTGGGTTTAGCTGAAGCACATCAATCACTCGTGACAAACGGCTTACGTCATAAAGTACGCTTGCAAGTTGATGGCGGTTTAAAAACTGGTATGGATATTGTGAAAGCCGCAATTTTAGGTGCTGAGAGCTTTGGTTTTGGTACCGCACCTATGGTAACACTTGGTTGTAAATTTCTACGTATTTGTCATCTAAATAATTGTGCTACAGGTGTCGCAACACAAGACGATGTTTTACGTGAAAAATTCTTTAAAGGTTTACCTGAGCAGGTAATGAGCTACTTTAAGTTTATTGCTCATGATGTTCGTGAAATATTAGCAAGCTTAGGTGTTGATAGCTTAACAGCGATTATTGGCCGAACTGACTTATTAGTGCAACTGACTGGCATAACAGCTAAGCAACAAAAGCTTGATTTATCACCTATCATTGCGCCTGTTGTTGCAGGAGAAGATACGGCTCTTTATCAACAAGAAGAAAATAACCCTTTTGATAAAGGCTTATTGAATAAAGAAATATTAGAAGCATGTACTGATGCTGTTGCACATAGCAAAGGCGGTGAGTTTCGCTTTAGCATACAAAATACGGATCGTTCAGTTGGGGCATCATTATCAGGTGAAATTGCACGCCACCATGGCGATCAAGGTATGGCGTCATCGCCCATTAAAATTTACCTTAATGGTACCGCTGGACAAAGTTTTGGTGTGTGGAATGCGGGTGGCTTAGAAATGACACTCACTGGTGATGCTAATGATTATGTTGGTAAAGGCATGGCCGGTGGAAAGTTAACCATTAAACCACCAAAAGGTGTCGAGTATTTAAGTCATGAAACCATGATAATGGGCAATACTTGTTTGTACGGCGCAACCGGTGGCAAACTCTTCGGCTGTGGCCGTGCAGGTGAACGCTTTGCTGTACGTAACTCAGGTGCTCAAGCTGTTATTGAAGGTACCGGTGATCACGCTTGTGAATACATGACCGGTGGTATAGTTACCGTTTTGGGTCAAGTAGGTGTTAACTTTGGTGCAGGCATGACAGGCGGTTTTGCTTATGTATTGGATGAAGCTGATGACTTAGATATCCGCTTAAATAGCGAATCCATCGAGTTATTACCGATAAGCGACCTTACTATTCACCAAGAACATTTACGTGGCATTATCAATCAACATTTTGATGAGACAGGCAGTACGCGAGCACAAGAAATTTTAGGTAATTTTGATGCATACGCACCGAAATTTAAATTAGTGAAACCAACGGCAACCGATGTTAAGACCTTACTAGGTCATCGAAGTCGTTCTTCTGCTGAACTTCGCGTTCAAGCACAGTAATCGTGAATGCGAATTAAGGAAAAACAGTATGAGTAAAAATGTTTATCAATTTATCGATGTAAAGCGTATAGATCCACCTAAAAAAGCGATTGAACAACGTAAAATAGATTTTGTTGAGATCTATCAGCCATTAAGCACAGATCAAAGTGCAGGCCAAGCAGACCGATGTTTAGATTGTGGTAATCCTTATTGTGAATGGCAATGCCCTGTGCACAACTATATTCCTCAATGGTTGGAATTAGTGACGGAAGGAAAAATCTTTGAGGCTGCTGATTTGTGTCATGAAACGAATAGCCTGCCTGAAATGTGTGGACGTGTTTGTCCACAAGACAGACTATGTGAATCAGCATGTACACTTAATGAAGATTTTGGCGCTGTCACTATAGGTAATATCGAAAAGTACATTACAGATACTGCCTTTGCGCAAGGATGGAAACCTGATTTATCAAACGTGGTAAAAGTGAACAAACGTGTTGCCATAATAGGTGCTGGACCGGCCGGCTTGTCTTGTGCAGACGTATTAACGCGCAATGGTATTGATGCTGTTGTTTATGACAAACATGCACAAATTGGTGGCCTCCTGACGTTTGGTATTCCATCCTTCAAATTAGAAAAAGATGTTATTCAAACCCGTCGAGAAATTTTTGAAGGTATGGGTATTGAGTTTCGTTTGAATGTTAACGTGGGTGTTGACGTTACCTTTGAATCATTAAGCGAAGAATATGATGCAGTATTTTTAGCATTAGGTACCTACACTGATATGAAAGGTGGCTTCGAACAGGAAGGTGCATCAGGTGTTTACAACGCACTAGATTTCTTAATTGGCAATACCCAGAATTTAATGAAAATCACTGAAAATGCCAAGCCATATGTTAGTTTTAAAAACAAAAAAGTGATTGTTTTGGGCGGTGGTGATACAGCCATGGATTGTGTGCGTAGCTCTATTCGTCAATCAGCTACTGAAGTTACTTGTGCATATCGCCGAGATGAAGCCAACATGCCTGGCTCTCCTCGTGAAGTGCAAAATGCTAAAGAAGAAGGTGTGAATTTTCAATTTAACATACAGCCTCTTGATATTGCCGTTGATGAAAATGGTAACGCTTGTGGTGTTAAATTTGTAAGAACTGAACTAGGTGTCGCTGATGCAAAAGGAAGAAGAAGTCCTGAACCCATTATTGGCAGTGAATTTATTATGGAAGCAGACGCCGTTGTTATTGCTTTTGGTTTTTTGCCAAGTCCACCACAATGGATGACAGACGCAGGCGTTAAACTAGATTCACGCGGACGCGTTTTAGCCGTTGATAATAGCGAGTTTTCTTTACAAACAACGACCAAAAATGTTTTTGCCGGTGGCGACATGGTGCTAGGATCAGACCTCGTTGTTACTGCAGTTGACCAAGGTAGAAAAGCGGCAATAGGAATTTTAGACTACGTCCTTAGTTAAAGTACATAACATTTATCCTTTCAAAAAAGCAGCCTAGGCTGCTTTTTTCATACCTACATTAATAATAAAACCTCAAATTCACAGGAAGTGAGCGCTATGACTTAAGTATGAAGTAAGTATATTGGGTTTTATTTATAAAGAGTACACAGCCTATTTGATCATTATATGTAAGTTATTAAATAAGAAATAAATCTGGGGGAGTATTAATCTCTTTCCACTATTCTGTTACAACTTGATTTACAATAAAGGCTTCAAAGAAATTTAAATATCTACTGCTTTAAAAAGCCTAAAAAAAGGAGTATTGTAAATTATAAGTTACTGATGCTATCACTTTAAATATGATACAGATATATAAAAACTATTTAGCAACTCTGACAGCAAGTACTTTTCTTTTGTTGGTCTCATTTGGTTGCCAATCTAAAGAGATAAAGGTTGTTACTGAGTTTCTAGAACCTTATCAAATTAAAAACTCGGATGGCACTCTAGGTGGTTTCTCTACTGATGTGATCAAAGCATTATTTGAAATAACTAAAGATTTGGCTGTAATTGAAGTAATGCCCTGGGCTAGAGCGTACGAAATTGCACTTCATCAACCTAATACTTTAATTTACTCTATTGCACATACAAAAATTAGAGAAAAAAAATTCCACTGGATTGGCGCACTTAAAGAAGAACGTCTGTATTTTTGGGGATTAAAAAAACATTACACAAAAACAGATTACGAAGTCTTAGCATTAAAGAACTATAAAATTGCCGTTTCAAGAAATTCTAATTCCGCACAATACCTACTAGCTCAGGAGTTTTCCAATATCTATCAACTCGCAAACGAACGACAGAATATGAATATGTTATTTGTCGACAGAGTTGACCTCATACTCGCAACACAAATTACCATAGAAACAAGAGCTAAAAGTCTCGGGTATGACTTTACTGAACTGCAAAGATTAAATGAAGTCGCTGCTTTAAATAACAAACTGAGTATCGCCTTTAGTATGGGAACGCCCGCTGTACGGGTAAAACAATATCAAATCGCGTTTCAACAATTAGTGGATAACGGTAAACTTGCCAAACTTAAAGCAAAATGGCAATTATATTAATCATATTTGCAGAATATAACTCAACCCAAAGTGCAGTAAAAACAGCACGTTTACATAATATAGATCAGCCTCATTTCTTCTCATCATTAAAAATAATGTAGCTACCTGATTACGCGTTTGGCATAATCATCTTAATGTATAATACTCAGTAAACGGACAAAAATATGATCCATAGTATGACGGCTTTTTCACGCTTTGAAGTAAAAGGTGATTGGGGGAATGCAGTTTGGGAGATTCGCTCTGTAAATCAACGGTTCTTAGAAACTTATTTTCGTTTACCCGAACAATTTCGTAGTATCGAGCCCACATTACGTGAGCGTTTTCGCAAACAATTAAACCGTGGAAAAGTAGAATGTAGCCTACGTTTTAATGCTAATGTATCAGAAAAAAACAACCTGTCACTGAATAAAGGCTTAGCTGAACAGCTTCTTGAGCACGCAAGTTGGATAAACGAACAAACACTTAATAGCCAATTAAATCCATTAGAAATAATGCGTTGGCCAGGTGTCATGGAGGCTGAAGAAGCTGACATGACAGCCATCCAAAAAGAAATTTTAGTTGGATTTGAGCAAGCGTTAACAGACTTTATAGATGCGCGTGCAAGCGAAGGGGATAACTTAAAAGTCTTAATCGAACAACGTCTAGAGGGGATTATTGAGCAGTCTGAGAAAGTAAAAGTCTTTATGCCCGAAGTCATTGCATGGCAACGTAAGCGTATTATCGATAAATTCACCGACGCAAAAATTGAACTTGATTCAGGACGCGTTGAGCAAGAATTAGTTTTACTTGCACAAAAAATGGATGTTGATGAAGAGATTGATCGCTTATTTAGCCATGTAAAAGAAACAAAAAGTATCCTCAAAAAAGGTGGCGCTCAGGGTCGACGTTTAGACTTTATGATGCAAGAATTTAATCGAGAGGCTAACACCTTAGGGTCTAAATCAATTAATGCTGATATCACTAACGCAGCAGTAGAACTTAAAGTACTTATCGAACAAATGCGTGAGCAGATCGCGAATATTGAATAGCCTTTAAAGCAACTTCATCATTTCAAAAGCCATCGTTATCTATGGCTTTTTTTATGGGCAGTTGAATACCTTAATATGGTAAAAGTAGAACTTGCTTGGTATAACATCAGTAGAAATTTAATCAGGGAGCTTTAAAATGATCACTCTATCCGCCAACCAATGCCGTGTTATTGGCGTAATGCTTGAAAAAGAAACCACTACACCTGAGCAATATCCACTCTCTTTGAACGCTATAACCATAGGCTGTAATCAAAAAAGTAACCGTGAACCAGTAACATCATTTTCTGAAAATGATGTACAAAATTTAATAGATGAACTGGTAGAAATGAATCAATTAATGGTAGATCGTAAGGCATCCGTTAGAGTAAACAAATACTTTCATCGGTTTTGTGATACTGAATTTGGCAATTTAAAATTTACACCTCAGCAAAAAGCGATTATTTGTATGTTATTGCTTAGAGGGCCTCAAACTCCTGGAGAATTGAGAACGCGTACGAATCGCTTGGCTGATTTTAACGATGTGAGTGACATTGAAACGACTTTGCAGCAGTTGCAAGACGGCAATAATCAAACCTTAATTAAAAAGCTAGAACGAGAACCGGGAAAGCGAGAAGCCCGCTATGTTCATTTATTTTCAGACACCAGTGAACTCGATTTAATGACTATGACTACTCTGCAAACTGGTGATGTTTCACCTGATATCAAGTCATCACTTGCGCAAAGAATTGTAACGTTAGAAAAGCAAGTCGCGGTGTTGAGCGAACAAGTATCCCACTTAACAGATTTACTTGAAAATAAGTAATTATCGATTTAATACCCAAGCAGAACTAAAATATACATGGCAAATAATTCTACTATACACGTTCAACCATAGATACATGCTTAATTGTCGCGCTTAATTCATTGAGATCACGTACAACAATATTTGCCAACTTCTCATAACTCGCCGTTTTACCATAATTGATAAGACAAGACATGGTGTTAGCATTTTTCGCTGCTTGTAGATCATATAAATAGTCACCAACGTATAATAAGTTTTCAGGGGCTACCTGCCACAATGCTGCTAAATGCAATAAGGCATCAGGCGCAGGTTTAGCTTTGTGATCTTCTCGGGTCAATAATATCTTAATATCAATATTATTATTTTCAATTTTTATAGTCGCTGCTTGACGACAATTTCGCGTAACAATCGCGCATGGCAAAGACAATTCAGACAATAAGGTTAAAATTTTCTCGGTGCCCGCCAGTTTTTTTGCCCCTACCGCATCGTTGATTTCATACTCAACTAATAGTTCATTAGCATCAACTTGCTGACTTTCTGGTAAGGCAGCAACAAAATCTAATAAATCGATATTTTTTGGACAAGCCAAAGAGGCTCTTATGCTGTCAAAATCTAAAGATGAAGATACCAGGGTGTTGTCGAGATCAAAGATAACCCCCATAAGTTTATGTGCTAGCAATACTGTATTACTCCTATTTATCTGACACACTAATAAAGTAAAATGATAAAATTTACTGTGATTAGCAATTTATTACACCTGACCAGTCATACGTGAAAATAGCGTATTCAGATCAAATTCATTGATTAGAAGTTGAAAATTTCATTACTCGTTAGCATCAAAAAACAGACACGGTTATGGGCTAATGCCTGCCATATTTTTCACTGCGCACATCATTAAATAATTCATTCATGTCAGGATCATCAAAGTTCTAAAGGTTTTGAATCTGTGGGTAGATAATTAGAAAAGGTTACTTAACTGAGGTGACTGAATTTGGTTTTCGGTGTCAACTATTACACTGGTACCTATTTTACGATTATTTCCACTTTGGGCTTTAATAGAATATGAACTGGTAAAGTTTACTGCAAATAACGCTTTTTCAGGTTGATTACTAGTCATTGAAGCATTATTCGTACTGTCTTCAATCTTATCTTCAGTATCAACTAATAGTAACGACTGACTACAAAGCCAAGAACCTTGCGCAGGGGTCTATTTATTTCAACGAGTGAATAATTGCTAGTACTGCGATTATTAAGTGTAAAGTATCGAATTGAGATAAACACACCAAAATTAAGGCGTAAAGGTAACTTGTCCAAAGTTTGCCGCAAAATCAACACACCACACACTCATACCGGTTATATCATCAAGGGTTTTATTATCAGGAATTCGGAGAATTATTTCGTTATTATTATAAACGATACCACTAATTTTTTGTCCCATTGCAAAGGCATCGCTTTCGCTATAGTTATGATCTACCCCACCATAAAAATAGACTTCAGGACCACCGCCATCATAATTAAAATCTGTAATTTTAATTGTACAGTCATCCAGGAACTCTGCTCTGCCTGATACATTATGTGCTATGGTTTCAAAGAAGCCGTAATAACCAACTTTGCTATGTGTTTTAGGACAGTTCGTTATACTTTGATCCATTAAAGCAGCTAAGGTCACTTGAAAGTGATAAACAGCATCTTCTGTTGAAATAAGTTGCTGATACACGCCACCACTCATTTGGACTAAATCAGCTACTTGGCTTTCAAAGTTTGGTGAGGCAAAATCTACCGTTAACCCCTTTGCTAATCCAAGTGCAACTTCTGGAATTTTAATGCCATTATCAGCAGCTCCATCTTCATCCAAACTTTGTAATAATCGTAATACGTTTACCACTGAGGGGTGATTAATATTGTCAGTTTCCATCACATCCAAAGGTGTAAGTAAACTTTTAGCTGCAACAGCAGGCAATACAATATCACCTATCGAGAAAGTAACATCTTCATTAGCTTGATAGCTAAATTCTCCAAGCATATTAGTTATACCGCTATTGGTTGCTGTTTTATAACTAAGCCCTTCAACCGCTGAGTCTAAAAAGACGCCAGTAAAAACTGCCGGCTGTTCAATCACCACAGGCGTTGGAGTTTCCTGTGCACTAGGTGTTGCTCCTCCTCCACCACATGAAACTGTGAAAAAGGCGATAAGTACCGTGACAAAATGAAGACGAAACATGAAAAATCCTTATTGGTAGAGTTAACTCATTTTTACAGAATGTTTGTGGCTATTCATCACAAAAGTATCACAATTAAATACGATTCAATCACAGACATCATTAAGTAAGTGATTTTTGCCAACGCTGTTTGATGTGCTCAGCAACTCGAAATGCATTAGCATAAATAGTAAACGTATAAGGCACGCTTCCGCCTGTCGGCATAAATGAGCCATCCGTAACATATAAGTTATCAACTTCATGAGCTTGGCAATATTTATTCAATACCGATGTTTTAGGATCATTACCAAATCGGCAGCCACCTGCCATTAAATTAGTGGGCGGAGAACTACTTACTGAGCTGGTGATATTTTTCGCCCCCATACTCTCCAGTAACTTCTCTCCTTTTTCTGCTAGGTACTCTCCAACAACAAGGTCATGTTGATGGGCGCCAATTCTCACCTTAGCAACCGCTTTCCCCCATTTATCAGTGACTTCCTTGTCTAAACTCACAAAACAATTGTCGGTGGGTAACCAGTCATTAAACACTTCAAAGCGTAACGTTTTATAAGTCGTAAATTCTTTTTTTAAGTTTTTCTGTAATTTTTCGCCCCACACCAATTCGCTGTCATCATTAAATTGTTGACCTTGTGCACGGGAAATAGGATTTTGATAAAAGAGAAAGTCAATGGTTCCGCCTTTCGCTTTACCTCTTTTGTTCACACCAGGGAAGTTTTTATCCTCAATTTGATACCAGTCTTGTAAGGCGCGATTTATAAAAGGTCCAACTTGTTTTAATTGGGCTTGTTTTTCGTTTGATAAGTCTGAAAATATGAAATCTCCCTGTCCTGTGCCACCACCACTAAAGACTAAGTTTTTACCTACTTGCCCACTATTATTTGCTAAACCTTGAGGAAATTTCTTTCCTTTAGAAGCCAGTAATAAACGTGATGTTTCCACTGCTTGGCAAGCAACGACATAAACCTTTGCAGTCGCTTTTTTCTCTCGACCTTGTGAGTCGTAATAATGAATGGCTGAAATTTCACCCTCATCATCACTTGCTATATGATAAACCTTGGCATTAGCCTTAATGGTTAAATTTCCTGTTGCTACAGCATGATTTAACAAGGCGGCTCGTCCACTACCTTTTGCACCGGATGAACAGCCATAACTGCTGCAATATCCTGAATATTCACAACTATTTCGCCCCATCGCGGGCGTTGATAATATCGCACGTGGCACGGGCATCGAATGATAGCCAATGTTTTTCGCCGCTTTATCTATCCAGTGTGACACTTGATGATCAACTAATGGTGGATAAGGGAATTCCGTTGAGCGTGGTTCTTGATGTGGGTGTGAAACAGTTCGACCTGAAACGCCAACCTCTCGCTCTACTTGTGCATAAAAAGGTTCGAGGTCATCGTAACTGATTGGCCAATCTACAATGTTAGCACCTTCAATTTCACCAAAGGTTGATTTTAGTTTGAAATCCACCGGTTTTAAACGATGAAAATAACCACTCATAAAATTAGATGAACCACCGACAACATTACCGTTCCAAAAGCTCCAACCTGAATCACTGGTTGATTCACCTTGCCAGTAACTTTCGCCTTCATCCGTTTCGTACTCTTCCTCAATAACATGCTGTTCGTCGGCAAGTTTGGGGTTGTAAGCGTCATGTAAACTTATGGCTAATTCATCTTTAAAGAATTCTTTTTCCGTTAACCACGGCCCTTTTTCCAAGATCAATACTTTAGCACCTGCTTTCGCTAACGTATAAGCGACTGGCGAAGCGCCTGCACCACTACCAACTATGCAAATATCAAAACTCATGCTTTGTTACTTCCTTTAATTTTCTTCAGTCGGTCGCTCGCGAACAAATCTTTTGATGGAATAACGTTACTCGCGCTTTTATCACTAGCCACAGATCGTTTAGGTAATTCA
>Ga0115005_10003811_pt1 | contig 12073 bp, 7 predicted proteins | sample ArcOceMetagenome_FD_87163 | JGI IMG/M metagenome (GOLD analysis project Ga0115005, IMG submission 87163) | Marine eukaryotic phytoplankton communities from Arctic Ocean - Arctic Ocean - Greenland ARC118M Metagenome | ecosystem: Environmental > Aquatic > Marine > Oceanic | place: Arctic Ocean...
AAGCAGCTCAACAAGTGGTTTGTCTACACAAGGAGGAATACCTGGAAACCAATGATGAAACGGCGACAAGAAGAGAGGGGAATTCAACCAACCACGGGAACAGGCAGTGACTCCGTATCCGTATCTGCATCTCTCCCAGCGAATTCGCGAAATATAAGTGGCAATAAACGCCGTAAGGAAATCATGTCAGACGATAGCGACGATGACAATATTGAAGAAGAAAAGCAAAAGCCGAAGAAGAAGACTGTCACCAAAAAAGTATCGACAAAGGCAAAAGCAAAACCCAAGTCAGAAAAGAGAAAGGAAGAGGTGTTTGATGAAGACGATTTGTCTGAAGACGAAGAAGACTTCGATGAGGATATGTTGGAGGAGTCAAATGGTGAGGCCTCCTTTGTGCCTCCGCCCCGTGCTCGTACTAGCCGCGGTCCCAAGGTCACTTATCAGGTCGACTCTGATTCAGATGATGAATTTGAATTTGAATAAGAAGGGATAATATGACTAAACAAGCTGCTAGAAATTGCCATCTCTAATTCTAGATATTCACATTCGTGCCATCGCAGAAGGCGGCGTGCAGGTCGACCATGATATCATCGGTGCGGTCGCAGAAGGCGGCGATGACGAAGGCCCTGAGACCAAGACTGTAAAAAGTATAATAAAATTCTTTGTCAAGTTGTAGAGATTTGGTGGCAATCACTCACGCAAGGGGAATGATGGAGAGAGCAAGTTAAAATGCAAATGTTTACAGGTGCATTAGACAGACGTAGATCGGGACCGCCTGAATGAATCAGCGAGGCAGCGAGTTTAACGCAATGAATCAGGAGGTCATACTCTTGAATGGAGAATATTATCTATAAATGGCCGACAGAGTAACTAGCAATTACAAAACACAAATACCTCTGCCGTTGCTTATTAATGTTTATACTTGAGCTTTGCTTCTTGGTAGCATATTTTAACGACCGCCATCTTCAATGGACTCTGTGAGCAACTCTAATAGTTTGTCGACTCCTATAGCTCTCCACATTGCTTGCCATGAGTTATCAGTATCGCCAGGCGGCTTAAATGCAACAGTGTGCATTTGTTCAGGACTTGCACCATAGGGATACATTCCTGCCATCTTTGCACGCTCGTGCATATCGCTCATCTCAGCGTCAGACATTTTGGAGTTGCGACTCATGAAGTTGATTCCCTCGAACACTCTAACCCCCCCTCTCTCCAAGCATTGGAATTGGATTGCTTCCTTGTACTCTCCAGTTTCAGGATCTTTCAAAACGTCAACAATATAATTGGGGAATTCTACTCCGAAACCACTCTCTCGAAGTACACCGGGTGGATCCTTTTCGTCAACTCTTCCTAACATAAAATAGTGCGCACCATTGGCAACTGGAGATTTGTCCCACGACAAAGGTGCTGAATCTGGAGCTGGACCCTTCACAGCGAAATCGTCAATCCACCCCTTCCCATTTTCTGTGATTTTAATATCCAAGGTGGTATCATAAACTTCTTTGAACTGGGTCCAATCATGAAACTTGTGTTCATACCAGAATCCTTGATATTTGGCAAGGTCAAAGTCATCCATACTTTTCTGTCGCACTTCGTCATAAGTCGGACAACCTTTCACAACTTTTCCAGCATAGGAATCGTCGAGCGCTAGATTGAAGTCCCCAAGGCCTGCTTGCCCGTCGAGGCCGGCTCCCACGTAAGAGATGAAGGCCGACAGAGCAAAAATATTGAGGCCATTTCGAATTTCCTTTGATGCAGAGACTGCGTAAATTACGGCAGCATTTCCAGCTAAAAAGAGGGCAGGGACCAAGTCAGCTATCATTGGCCCAGGTGTTCCATGCAAAACATCGCTAATCCAGAGAATTGGCTGAAGCAGAGGATGTCCAACAGCGAAGAAAATCCAGAAATTTAAGGCGGCCCAGAAGTCACCTGGATCTGCAATTGACTCTTTCATTTGCATTACTGATTGGTAAAAGTTCGACCAGGCACCAGCGTGTGAGAGGAGGCCATAAAGACCGTAGAAACTAGCAGCCGCAACTGGCACCTTCTTAAGTGCGGATATTGCAGAATCTACACCTGGGCTCTCTCCAGAATCATTAGACGGGCTTCTAGTCCCTGCCATAATCTCAAGCAGCTCAATAAAGGCGTCAGCGAAGTGCGCATTCTGTTCTTCGCCAATAATGGGCATTGCAGGATGAAAGGTACACTGAAGTCGATCATTCATCGTGAGACAAGATGCTTGATATAGGCATCCTGAACGTGCGTGAGAAGTCGCAAAATAAATCTCTTCGATTTCGTATCTGCCATGGTTTGCTGTTAGCGCGCCTCTCGTATCGTCGCCTTCTCTCCTAACAGCATTTTGTCTTTCAAAAACTCCAGCATTCGTGATCCCCGCACTATATGCTCGTCCTTTGCTTTCCTTAGACTTGGCTGCTAAGTTGACCAAGTTGTTCATATCGCTGATAGTCATGGCAAAATCAAACACACGTGTTGCCTGCTGAGGTCCTCCCGACTCCACAAAGTCAAGCGTCTGCTTCTGACTTTCCTTCGCCAAAGCCCAGAATTCCCCTTCCTTCGCCGCTTCAGAAGAAGCTCTAATTTTTTCGCCAGACCTGTCAGAAAGAGGTCCAAGCATAAGGTCATGCGATCCTGCCATACACGAGACTGATTCACACTTGTCCAATGCAGCTCCAAACCTCCTCATATCAAGAGATTGTAACACTTTGTAATTTCTTGACTCCCCAACCTTCTTGCCATTATCAATAAAATCGCTCGAAGTCAGTGCTATTGCTGCACTGAGAGCATTTGATACAGTGATACCATTTTGGCGACATTTGTCCACCAACGCGCGCGTTGAGTCCTTTGACAAAGACCTGAATTGTGTAGTGGATTTGCGCTCTACGTCACTTTCACCCCCAGGGGCATTCCCTGAAATGATAGTCAACGCACCGAAAATTCCACTGCCGTCATCCTGATCTTTCCCATCTAGATCATCGGGCAAAATGACAGGACTCTTGAATCCTTCTGCTGCCTTCCCAGCAACGTATTTGAGGGTATCGAAAGAAAAGTCGTCAGTTTGAACGTCTGAAAAGCTCTTTCTCTCACCAAATACAGATTCCTCCATTGCCAATGGAACATCATTGTTCACTGCTTTCTTCTGAATCTTGCCACCCTTCTCTAATGCTGCAATATTTGACACAATGTGGTCTGTAAGCAAATTCGCCGAGCCTTGATCAGAAATTGCGTGGTTGAATGTAAACGCCAATGCGCAGGGTGCATCTTTGCCTCCGTTCACAAGGCGGTGAAGTTCTACCTTCCATAAAGGTCCCGTTTCTACATCACACCAGTCGGAACCACTGTCAAGATTCGATGCAAATCTATTCTTCCAGCTTGAGTCAAGCGCATCACGACCGGTTCCATCTACATCAATCACGGAAAGAACGTTCTTGGACGAAAAACCCGTTTCCTCAGCCGGTGGACAGACAAAAGTGCAGGGGTTTGGTTCTCCCTCCCTTACCATATTGAACAAATCAATTCTTTTAGTTGGCTCTCCGTCTCCTTTAACATAACAGCGAAGAAGCGGATGAGATGCCATTGCTTCGTCAATAGATTGAGACAATACTTCAATTGATGGTGTAGCGGATAGAATTGCAGTACTAACATGACTCATCTGTGGAAATGGCTCATTGCCTTGGTCGAGGCTTGGTTTATATTGACGAGGGAGCATAAGAAGTTCTTGTGATCCGAGTGCACGTGTCTGCGTCGAGGTTTCTCCAGTTGTAGATTTGATTTCAGTGCTAGCCATTTGATCTACACTTTGGTAGACTTTTGACGAAAACCTATTCTTTCTTAGCTCAAGACGATAGACAGGCTGCTGCACTGTGAACGCATTTGAAGGAACAAAAGCACATGCAAGAATTGCCGCTTTCCACATCCCTGAAATTTTCATGGTGACTTTGGTCACAGTTTGGTTGTCCTTGAGTACTTCTTGCTTTCAAGTCTTGACAATCAATTTGGCAAAGGCAGTATTGTGTATGAAATTTTCAAGATGCGTTTTTGTCGGCTTTTCCTGGTTGTTTTGCGTCACATGATGGCAACTCCGGGTCGCATCCTTTTCGAGAAAACTTCAAGTAGAGAGTAGTAGCAAGTCATACCCCCACATGACTTGGTAGTAGAGACTTTTTCTGCCACGTCCACCAAACTAAAAATGACAGAAACGTGCATCTGTGACACTCATAATTTGGTAAAACTTTGAGTACTTATGTCTTTCATAAACTAAATTTAGTAACCACCACATGAAGAAATAACGGCCACAAATTTATATCAGGACCCCGGTGAGCTGAAGAAATTGCAAGAAATTTCCACTGATTGAAGAATGAGACATGGGACCGTGTTCGCAAGAAGGTAATCAATCCCGAATAACCGCGCACCGCACTGGCAACCAATACAGGGCAAACAGCTTACTAGATCCATAATTTTGAAACATTTCTGTATCATGTCCAATCCCGCCACTAGCGGTACAGCAATGAGTGCTGACTCCTACTACCATCGCACGGAAGTGTCCAGGCATGAATATTCTACAGTTTTGAATGTCATGACTGATGAGCTAAATGAACTGCGAGTTGGATGTCTTCAGTTTGGAGATCGGAAACACATGCTTGGGGATTTTGGTAAGTGATTAAATTCCGTGCACCAATGATGCGAGTGCATGATATAATCGTCGTCATTTCTCATCATTGAAATTATTTGCCTCCACGGTTCCGTTCTTCCGCAGTTTATGTACCTGAAAAATTCGACTTTACCACTCATGACGGAATGAGAAAGGTTCTCCAAGCAGTCGGAGTGCAACAACCAGATCTTGCGTTCGTATTTTATAGTAATCACGGCATCACACCACCTGTGCAATCAAATAACGGAACATTCTTAGACATCGAGGAATGGAGTAACGTCCAGTTTCACAAGTCAACGAAACATGCGATAGGCGAAGAAGAACAAGAAATTTCTGTGAATACGCCTAGTCCCGCCAGCACCAATGTCCCCAGCAAACAGCAGAGTTCACCTTCGTCCAGCATTGCGTCTAAGGGCAGTCCTCAAAAATGCCTACCCTCCTCAGATACGTCGGCTACTTCGATTTCCGACGAGAAACCTGCATTTAGAAGAAATGTCTGCTTTGACCAACTTCAGCTTGACGAGTTGGATATAGATGTGAGAGCATATGCAGATCCAACCAATCCGAATGACTACATCAATGTTAGAAAAAATAAGAGTGATGTCACCAATATCTTAAAAGCAATTGCCGAGTTCAGTAACACTCTGTTTTTACTCACCAGACCATTTCGGGGAAACGAGATGTCAGCGATAGCATGTGATGTTGCGGCATCTTCACAGCAAAGAACAAAAGCACTCGGTCTATTTTATGTCGACCATGAAGACTTTGACGGGGAGTTTACAGTGTTGAAACCATCGGTTACAATTGAAACAACATCGAGTCAAATCGATCAGATACTTGATGACACCGATCCTAAGCAATTTGCGAACGCACGTTTGGGGTTCACAGGCATAGAAAAGTCTGTTCGAGTGGCAATTCCAAGTGATGTGTTCCAGGTAGAAACGGTGCCACTTGGTACAGCACCAACTAGAGCCATCAAGGTTCATTGCGATTTTACCGAGGACGAAAATCGGCAAAGTATAAACAATCACAATGTGGCAAAAGTTTCTGCAGGCTTGGCAAATGAATGCACCCATCGCCTCGTGTTTTCATCAAAATATCAGAGGGATAGATTTCAAGAAGCCTTCACTGATTTCTACACAGTTGGATCGTTTGCGTGTGGTGGAACGCTAGCGGAGATGAAGGCAACAAGGATGGCATTGGAGAACGGCAAGCCTTTGTTCATCCTTGATGGCACTGGTAATGTCGCCGATATAGCAAAATACTTCGTAAAAAAGAATGAAAATAACGAGGTTAATGATTGGGCACCAAGACTGCCAACAACGAGGTTCACTAATCAGGCTACATTACATGAAGGTCTTGCATTGCTCCACGCAAACAGAGACATGTTTCCAAGGTACAATCCGAATGCTTGCTACGTGAGTGTCAATCTGAGCGGTGCTGGAACTGCAACTTTAAATTTGCTTATATTTATTAATCTGTTCATTTATGCGATTAACAGGTGATTGGAGATCAGGGACATGATATCAGCGTACACCAGGTGAAAGATGCCGCGACAAGAATAATTGCTGCCGTGACTGATACTGATCCCTACAGTGCAGAACAGGATGAACGTGCTATTGAGTTGAGTGATGAATTGATAATGAGGTCACAAAATTCCAAAAAACAATACTATGTGCAAGCTGTAATCATACAAGTATTGATTAGAATAATCATTGTCGCCACAACTACATATACAGTGCTGCTAGCTTACTGCAATGACGACGACTTCAACACAGGAGATGGACCTGACACCTGTCAAGAAAAATACCAGGAACAGCTTCCGGTGCTGAATAATATTGCTCTCGCTGCGCCCGTTGTAGCAGGCGTCTTGTTGACAATTGAGAAAACATTGACACCGCAAGAGAAATACTCAAACTTATTACTTCTTCAGCATCGATTAGAATCCGAGAAATTCAAATACAGAGCAAGGGCTGGAATATACTCGCAACCGTGTACATCCTGTCACCATTTGAGTCACCGCATTCGTCAAGACTTCATCAACAATGTCAACTGCATCTACGAAGAATTTATACAATCGTCACAGTCGGCAGGCATGACGATCTCAGTGGCGGCGAAGACGGGTTCTTTGAGGGCACGTCTCGCGAGGCTGCTATGTCGCAGTACTGGGCGGGGGCGACAAGAACCGCAAGCTCTAGATACTGAAGGAGGCATAAATGCGTCAACGTATCAAACATTGCGAATCAGGCATCGCTCGCCAGAGTTCATTGAGAAATATGGCATTCTTTCTACAGACGACTATTTTGCATTGAGACTTGTTCCCATGCAAAAGAAAATGCAGGACAAGCTATCAAGCCAAATATATTGGAAGAACTTCCTTCAGCTCACTGTCATTTTCTTGGTTTCAGGAAGTACTGTCTTCGTTGCGATCAATCTCGATTTTGTTGTCCCTGTGATGTTATCACTCGGAGCCGCAGCTGAAGCACTTCTTGCCTTCTTCAAGCTCGAAACCAAAAGTTCGGCACTCCACTTGACCGATGCTAATCTAGACAAGATCAAGCTAGAAGCCATTGGCCCTTCTCTACTTGAGAAACGGATGGCATCCATGAAATCTGACTTGGTGGAGCGGTCTGAGGCTTGGATACTGTCGTACTATAGCCATGTTGCAAATGTTACTGTGACCGATCGTCCTGCTGTAGGTACCTCTCAATCGATAAGATGAGGGACTCACATCTTGTGTTGCACATTGTCAACGTTGCTACATTGACTTAAATTTAAAAAGTCTTACTACACGTACGCGTAGTCTGCTCTAAAGATAAATTAATACATAGGTTTACATTCATTCATGTCTTTCGATCTTTTCGCTTATCCTAGACTAGCTGCACGGATGATGGACCTCAAATCCTTTAAAAAATCCTTGCTGCTTGAATTGTGAATACTATGCGTTGCATTCTTATAACGATGCATCACCATGAATTTTCCCTTCTCTGTCATGACAATCTTCATATCCCAAATACTATTCTCATCGCAGACGGTCATGTCTTTATCTGCCACCATTACATGAATGGGGAACCTATAATTTGACTGACTGCCAAGCTCATTCCAAACCTTCTCACCATGATCCGTTATAAAAAATTGTTCATAACACAATAGACGAAAGGCCGGATTAACCTGGCTATAATACGATCCATCCTCTTTCTGTTCGATACGACCTTCCCTGAGCCATTTCGATACCGAATTGGATGGATAACCTTCCTTCTCAAAGATTTCCACCATTTCACTTTCTTCTTTATTTCCCAAATTTTTATCAAAGACAATTGTTGCTTCTCTATTGTTTGATTGGAATATATTCATCTCCATTGGTCGAGTTCGAATGTCCATATCTTCAATGACGAGTGCCTTGACCAATTCTGGATATTGCGATGCAAACGACATGGCAATGCGCCCTCCCATGGAATGACCTACAATCACAAAAGGCACAATAGTACTAGACGAATCATCATCATCATCATCATCATCGGCGCCATCCTGTTCCTGTTGATTATTAACATCTTTCTTTTGAAAATACCGGTGTGAACAGAGGAATGCATGGATATCATTTACAATCCCTTGTGGCGAAAACTCTTGTGGGTCACCCAGGGGAGAATGACCACATCCTCTCAGATCAAGGGCTACTGCTTTCGATTCTATTTCTCCTAATGTATTTCTCCAAGTGTGAGAAGATGAATCGAGTCCATGAAGGAATAACGTAGGTGGTAATGGACGTGCTGGTTCAACTTCGAGTTCATTTGTGCTTGGAGAATTTTCTTGATGGCTCAGTTTTACAGTATTGGTGGAGGGCATTGCAAAGCTTGCGAAAGTGGACACTAAACCAGAAACTAAGACAAGTGCACGAATGAAAAGGGCAAAATATTTGGGCAATGCCATTCGGATTCCGTGGCACAATCAATGGTACTGTATGTGAATGAATGAATGAATGAAGTATCAAGTATCAAAAGTACAATTATATGTCATGTCTCATGTCTCTAGCTAGTATCATAGTGTCTGTGAAGTGCATCTTTACTTGCCGGGAAGAAGGCCAAACGAAATGAGCCAGGAAGGGTAGAGGAGGAGCCAAGGGGGAAAAAAGGAGCCAGGAAGGATAGAGGAGGAGCCAAGGCAAAACAAATGAGCCAGGAAGGGCAGAGGAGGAGCCAAGACAAAAAAATACACCCTCAGCGGAATGCAATCGAATTTTGAAAATGCTGTATCAACAAAGATGATTGAGGTGAGAGGATTGATATCCGCAATTCTGTCTAATGCCGTACAACTACTAGCTAGCATTCGGCGCCGATCTTTCAAAAAATCTATCATGTGCCCATGATGTCCACGTATTCAGCGCTCGAAAGGAAGGCCTTTTACATGTTGAATGTGGTTTCCGAGAGTTGTGCCGGGCGGGTTGGTATTTTAAATATATCATAGTATAACCTATATGAAACACTTTATGCTCCAATACTTCTGGCTGACCGACACTGCGACTGCACTTCTAGCTAGCGGTAGATACGGTACGCTGATACTACTGGTAGTTGGTAGTTGGTAGTTGCATTACTGTTGCATTGCTTCATAATAAATACTCAATCAATCAATTGATCGCCATGTCCCCAATTTCATGCTTAACACCTTTGATATCAAATTCATTGACATTTATAGTCTTTGCTGTTGGCGGAGTCTTTACGGCATTTCCCTCCATAGTAATCGATATTCTATGCACCAAGAACCATTCGGATTCGGATGACAACATCAACAATTACAAAGTCTCGTCAACATTGTGCAAACTAACAGGTGGCATCCTGATTGCATACGGAAGTGCATTCCTATCTCAATCTCATAAAAATATACTCGTATCTCAATCGGTACTGGGTCTCACCATCCTCCTCGTTGGACTATTGGACGATTTACAGTCACCAGATGGTGCGATCTTTGTGGCGATTGGATCTTGCATTGTTTTACTTGGATGCATTGGTCTCATGGCTGCATTTCACCCAACGGAGTCAAACTCTACGGAACCAGCTGTAAATTCACATGTAAATATTCAGAGACCAGAAAATACTGTGCCTCTGCTGGAGGATGTCAATGGAGGAGGCATGGATGAGGATATTGAAGATAATGGAAATGATATGAATGCACCTGTGGAAGCACCATTTGAGAACCGAATCACAGGGACAAAAAGACTCATGAAACTGGCAGGACCGCATACTAAGTATCTATATGCAGGGTGTCTTGTTCTTCTCATAAGACTTCCATTCTCACTATCCATTCCTCATTTCATAAGTGAGACACTCGGTGCACTCGCGAGATCCAACTACTCGGAAGCGAAAATGAATATATTCCTCCTATTTGCATTAGGAACCGTTGATGCAGCTTTGGACTTTTGGTGCGTCTTTTTGTTTGGACTTACCAACCTAAAAATCACTAAAGGGGTCAGGATTGATACGTTTGCTGCCATTCTCAAGCAAGAAATTGCTTTTTTTGATCTTACCAAGAGTGGTGATTTGACGAGTAGGTTGAATTCGGATGCGGGTGAGATGGGGTATGACTTGACTTGGTTCTTTAGATTCAGTATTGAGTCTGTTGTTAGGATTGTGTCGATTGTTTCATATATGTTGTGGCGCAGTCCACGTCTTGGAGTTTGTGCCATTTCAGTTGTAAGTACAGCATGATATCTTGTTTCTTTGCGATGTTGTATGTGCCAGGCGTGCAAAATTACGTTCTTTCTTTCTTTCTAATGTTTGTTTCATATCTCTTGTAGGTTCCTTTTGTTGCTGCCATTAACAAAGTAAGTAACATGTTTCTTTGTACTTCTTTTCGTACCAAATCAACTATTTGAAATTGTTTGATTCATCCACTGTCTAATTTGTTCAAACCTATTATTCAGCGTTATGCTGACTTCTTAAGCAAGAATGCCAAAGAAGTTCAAAATGCATTAGCTCAAGCAAACTCTGTGGCACAAGAAGCACTATCATGCATCCGAACAGTTGTTGCTTTTGCTTCCGAAGATTACGAGTATAACAAGTACAAAGGCAAGATTGTGAAGCACTATGATCTGAATGTTCAGCAGCTCTACGCCCAAGGATTTTACTACATGGTTATTTCCACATTCCTAATCAATACTGTTGTACAGGCGCTTTTACTATATGTTGGAATGGTTTTGATGGAGCGTGGAGAATTGAGTGTGGAGGTTTTACTTGCCTTTATGCTGTACCAGAGTAAACTTCAGAATGAGGTCATGAATCTCTTCAATTCGTATACTTCTTTGATTAAAAGCTCTGGTGCGGGAGATAAAGTTTTTGAATTGTTGGACCGGTTCATTCCAGAGCCAGGCACGGGTCATGATGGTGTGAACGCTGGTATTGACATGGAATCCTCTCAATTAAGCATCAGCATTCAGCAGTTGAATTTTTCCTACCCCAGCAGACCCGATCAAAAGATCTTGACAAATTTGGATATGGATATCCCTGCGGGAAAAACTGTCGCACTGGTAGGGAAATCGGGATGCGGAAAGTCCACAATTATTGGGTTGCTGCAGCGATTTTATGATCCAGATGGCGGTGCTGTGATTGTCAACGACAAGAATTTGAAAGATATTAATCTGAAGTCTCATCGTCAACGGATTGGAGTTGTAACACAAGATCCAGTCCTTTTCACAGGGAGCATTCGAGATAATATTTTATACGGTGCAAAGAATAAGACTGATGCGGACGTTATAAATGCAGCCAAGCTCGCCAATGCGCATGTATTCATTGAAGCATTCCCTGATGGTTACGATACACAAGTTGGAGAACGTGGAATGCAGCTGTCTGGAGGACAAAGGCAGAGAGTATCCATCGCAAGAGCCATTATATCAGAGCCAAATCTTCTTCTTTTGGACGAAGCTACTTCTGCTCTTGACACTGAGAGTGAAAAACTAGTACAGGATGCTCTAGATCACTTGTTGAACACTAATAAACAAATGACAACTGTGGTGATTGCACATCGCCTACAAACAGTTCGCAATGCTGATAACATTATTGTTATGAACAAAGGTTGTGTGTTGGAGCAAGGAACTCACGAAGAGCTCTTGAAACTGAATGGTGTGTATCAAAAAATGGTGAAGCGCGCAGAAGATGGGCGATTTTCTGACGAATAATAGAATCAGTGTAGTCCACATTCTCAGCTGTAGTGAATCTGAAAGGAAATGATCGCATTGGCTAATAATATTCTAGTCTAAAAGTACTTCTATTATGTTACAGATTTGTAGTGACGATGTCAAGCTTCTCCTTTGCCCATGAATCAAATAGTTGTCCTGGAGCCACTAAGTCGACGCTTTCATGTGCCCATAAAGCATTTGCGATAGTCTGAGTAGTTGCGTCTTCTAGCTGTCTCATC
>Ga0115005_10003812_pt1 | contig 12071 bp, 10 predicted proteins | sample ArcOceMetagenome_FD_87163 | JGI IMG/M metagenome (GOLD analysis project Ga0115005, IMG submission 87163) | Marine eukaryotic phytoplankton communities from Arctic Ocean - Arctic Ocean - Greenland ARC118M Metagenome | ecosystem: Environmental > Aquatic > Marine > Oceanic | place: Arctic Ocean...
ACTTTGCCATTTCGTCTACGAATTTCTTGTTGTAGTGGCCTAAGGATCTCAAATGAATAGTTTTGACCAATGTAAAACAGATAATGATTCACTGCATTTCCTTAAAGCGAGCTGACTGAAGGTCAAAGCAAAGCGTGGTAAATTAAATAATGTGGCGTATAAATACAAAGAAACTATTTCTTAGTAAACAAACTATCATGCAAAAAGATAAAGCTGATTTCAAGAAATTTACATGTCCTGCACTTACCGCAAACAATTGAATCAATCTTGCCACTAGCTCAAAAGTCACTATTGCCTTGCGCCAAAACACGAGAAAATGTTAACTTACTTATGAACTAATGCAGCAGAAATCTATACAGAACTCTGCGCCCTTTCGCAGTATTTTTAAATACTCATTTTGTTTTAACGCAGCTGTTAAAAGAACCAGATCCTCTTTTACCTGCATAGTTTTTTGATGGAATATCCTATGTCTAGTGTTGTATATGTGTCTGGAACCTTTGACTTGTTTCATAGAAATCATTTAAAGATGATTGAATATGGAGCTGGCTTAGGCGACATTTTAATCATTGGAGTAAGCACCGATGAACTGGTTTGTTCGTATAAAAAACCCCCATCAATCCCTTTTGAAGAACGTATAGCTATTATTGAAGCGTTGAAATATCCAGATGTTGTTATACCGCAACGTTCGCTTGAGCATACTGAAAGAGTCAAAGATCTTAATATAGATGTGTTTGTGGTTGGCGATGACTGGAAAGGAAAATATGATTATTTAAGAGATTTAGGAGTTAAAGTATTCTATTTCCCTTACGGTTCGGGTGTTAGTAGCACTAAACTCAAAAAACAGATTTATACACAATATAAGGGATTGATTAGTTCATCTGACAAACACTCCATTCCTGATGTAATCAAACATGACTAATATTCTAATTACCGGTGGCGCAGGCGACTGGGCGACTAGCTTTCAAGCGGACTTCGGACATGAATACTCGATCACAACAGTGAGTCGTAAAGAGCTTGATGTCACTGAACCTCAAAGTGTGGCAGATTTTTTTAACGAAAAACATTTTGACGTAGTCATAAACAACGCTGGATGTATTCACCCAAAACGAATTTTAGACGCTGAAATTGAATCATGGATCAATGATATAAACGTAAACCTCATTGGTACATTTTTAGTGTCAAAACAGGCATTACACGCCAATCCTCAGACCACGATTGTGAATATATCATCCACCGCGGGTTTTGCAGCTTATTCAAATTGGTCGTCCTATTGTTCTTCAAAAGCGGCAGTAATTACTTTCACTAAATGTTTAGCGAACGATAATTACCAAGCTTATTGTTTATGTCCTGGTGCTATCGATACCAAGTTCCGAGATAACTTAAACCTGTCCAATGCCAATGCAATGGATTGCCGACATATGTCGCAGTATGTTGTGGACATTTTGCAAAACAAATACACCAGTGGCGATGTACTCTTTTTTAGGAAGGATGAGTTTGTATTAAACCCTTAGTACTGAAGCAAGGGATTTGCTTCAGTACTAAGGGTCAATCCGCTAGCGTTGATCTTCAGCTGTCGTATTTAAATTATATTGTCTGTTAATATAATTATCAGCGCTAAATGAACCCGCTATTCAAGGGGGTCTTTGGTGTGAAGCTTTTTTTGGAGTGCATCAATTACTGCAGGATGACAAAATTCATTCACACGGCCTCTGTGCAAAGCCACTTCTTTGACTAAGGTGGATGAAATGAATGAATTTTCTTCAGCTGGGGTCATAAATACACTTTCGAGATCGGGATTGAGCCTTCTATTCATATTCGCTAGTTGAAACTCATATTCAAAATCAGATACAGCGCGAAGACCACGAATTAATACAGTGGCTCCTTGGCTATCGGCAAAATCAGCCAGTAATCCCGTAAAACCTATCACTTCAACATTATCCAAATGTTCAGTCACTTTTTTAATTAGCTCGACTCGTTCTTCTAAGCTAAATAAAGGCTTTTTGCTTGGATTAGAAGCAATGCCAACAATCACTTCAGTAAACATTTTGGCTGCGCGTTCAATCAGGTCTGCATGACCATTTGTAACAGGATCGAATGTGCCAGGGTAAATCGCTTTTCTATGCATAGTGAGTGTGTCTATTGTATTTGTGTTAAGGCTAACCTAAACGACGGCAGTATTACCACTTAAAATTTGTGCTTGGCAGTTGTAATGCATTTACTACTTTCATTTAGCGAGCGACACAGTTTTATGTTTTATGAGCCTATGATTAAATCGGCGATGTAACGACTTACCGATTCCAGCCAATATTTACCAGGGACGGAGTCATTTTATCCTTTCGTCTTTACAATGACTCCCAGAACTAAAGAATACCTTGGCAGATGTTGTGGATTTTGGAGAGGATAAAGAGAAAATCAGTTAAAGTTCAGTGCTGAACAAAGTTTAAATTCGAACACTTTGCTCTTAGCATTTGCTACAGATATTTCGTATGATGTTGGTAACTTATAGATTAGTAAAAGCCACAATTGAGTCAACTCCCTTGTTACCCATAGTGCGCGTCTTTTTGCTGTGTTTTTATATATTAAGACGTCTATCTAATATCGAATAACGGAGTATATGTTGTTTAAAGTGCGACCAATTTTATGTGTTTTTGTCTGTCTAGTTTGGGCCATAAGAAGTTGGGCTTCACCCTGGATTGGTTCACTTGAACCGCAGTTACATCAAGACTTACAAGTGTTAGTGGAATGGGGTGTGTTAGACGCATCTGTGAGTAGTTATCCTGTTCCTTGGAAAGGAGTGGCAAGCCAACTAGAAAAGCTCCAAATAGAAAATCTTTCAAGTATTCCAGCAATATCTGCGCAGCGATTAAAGCATTATTTAAAGGCTCATAAAAAACAAACTGGACAGTCAATTATCAGCCTGTATGGCGCAACTGACAATAGCCGATTTATAAATTTTAATGGGGTGCAGGCTGAAAAAGTCAAACTCAACATTACCAAAGAATTTTATGCGGGTCGTTGGGCAGGGCAGATCTCAGCTAATTATGAGCGTGCGGGCAAAAGTCACTTTGACCAAAGTTTTCTTGCTTATCAATTTGGTGATTGGAATTTCCGAGTAGGGTCATTGAACCAGTGGTGGGGGCCAGCACAATCTAGCAGTCTTATTATGTCTAATAATGCGAGACCAGTTCCAGCTATAAGCATCTCTCGCTCACAAGCTACTCGTTCTGAAAATAAGTGGTTACAGTTTCTTGGCCCCTGGTTTTATACTGCACAAATCGGACAATTAGAAAATCAAAGAACAGTGCCGGATACCAAGTTGTGGATGACTCGTTTAAATTTCAGTCCTGTTTCTGGCTTAGAAGTGGGTTTGTCATGGAGTGCTATGTGGGGCGGTAAAGGACAACCTAATTCTGTTAGTGATTGGTTTAAGGTCATTACCTTTCAAACCGAATGTGTAAATGGCGAAGTCAGTTGTGACGATGCTTTAGATACTAAACTGGGTAATCATATTGCGGGCTTTGATTTTAAATATAGCTTCTTCTTATTTAATCAACCTTTTAGCTTGTACGGACAACGTGTTGGTGAAGATGCGATAGATTATTATCGTGTTACTGATAACGCAAATTTGGTCGGTTTTTCTAGTTACTTATGGGGTAGCAAAGTATATATCGAGGCAAGCGATACTAATGTCGCCTGCGGTAACACAGGCTCTAATACAAAAAATTGCTATTACGAACACAGTACTACTTATCAATCAGGTTATAGGCATTACAACCGAGCCATTGGTAGTACCTTTGAAACGGATGCAAAAATGCTCAGTGTTGGTATCAATAAATATTTTAGTGATGGCGACTCATTTGAATTGGTCGTTAATCGCCTAACCCTTAATGAAGATAAGCAAAAGCCCTCACCATTATTAGTTGGTCAGAGCGAGAAAATACTCAGGTTGAATGGCTTTTACCAAATGCATTATGGAGATTGGTTAGTCAAATTTGGTGCGACAATTGAGCATGCAGAAGTAGATGATGCTAACTCTGAGACTGACGCATTAGTATTTGCTGAGATTAAATATCGGCTTAATTAGTTTCTGTTGCTGCGTTATAGGCAGATATTAAGATTTGCCAATCGGCCAGTTGCCAATGAATATTACGTAGACGTTTTTCTTTTTCAAAGGAACGCTTTAGGCGTGACATATTTGATTGTTTCCATTTGTTACCTTGTCTAATTCCGCATTTATCAAAATCAATTAACCAAGTTTTATCTTGAGCATCGAGCATTATGTTGTGGATATTTAGATCGTGGTGATAAATCTGATGTTTGTGAAATTTGGCAATTGTTTGACCTGTTTTTTGCCATACATCAGCGGCTAAGCTTCTTTTTAGCAAAATCTGGTGTAAATCTTGGGCATTAGGAATTTTTGTTGAAATAATATCAGCTTGATAATAGAGACCACGTTTAGTGACCAAAGCTGCACTAGGCTTAGGAGCTGCCAACCCCAGTGTTTTCATATGTTCTAGTAGCTTAAATTCTTGCCATGCACGGGATTGCTCAAGACCTGTATACAGATATTGATCACTTAGCACTTTGCCAATCAACCCACCGCGGCGATAGTGACGTAACACATACTCATTTTTGTTATATTGAAAAAAAAATGTCGTACCACGACCTGCTGCTTGGCCTGTAATTGCATCCTTTAGCTGCCAGAATTGGCTATTAAAAATATCAGGTGTTGCTGCAGGAAAATGCTCTGCATCAAATAGTATAATCTGTGACTTAACAGTTTTTTGCTGGATGTTTGGCATGCTACAATTTATTAATACTGAGAATGTGCTTATTGTAATGCAATCCTATTAACTTTCAGATATTTCTGTTTAACCATTATTTGAGTAACCAAATTCTATGACCAACCATCGCCAGCTTGCCCCGATATCTGATGAAATTGAACTGATTATTGGTAACTCAAATTCAAACTTTTCAGGTGTAACATCTACTATGTTGCAGGTCATGTCTTATCAAAAAGAGCTGATTAACTTACGCATTATGGGCACCCATTTTTTGCCTGATCCTGCTATGGCTATCAGTTTTTGGCAAACTGCAAAAATGTGTCGAACACCGCTCAAAAATGGTAAATGGCGTGTTTTTCATGCACGCCGTGTCGATGAAATGATTCAAGCAGTGGTACTCAAGTATCTATTCAGAGCAAAGATCAAGCTGGTGTTTAGTTCCGCAGCACAGCGTAAACGTTCTGCATCAACTGTGTGGTTAACCAGAAAAATGGATGCAGTGATTGCGGTAAGTAAAAGGTCGGCTGGGTTTTTATGTGATCCTCCAAACCTAGTAAACCCACATGGTGTGCAAGTTAATGACTATTTACCTCCCAAGGATAAGCAGCAAGCATGGGCTGATTTAGGCTATGGAGGTAAATATGGTGTGGGCATTCTAGGGCGCGTCAGAAAACAAAAAGGGGTGCACTTATTTGTTGAGTCATGTATTCAACTGTTTGACAAATATCCTGATTACCACTGTGTAGTTGTCGGCGCAATTTCATCCAGCAACAAAGAGTTTGTCGAACAGTTAAAAAGCAAAGCGGCACAAGTCAATATGGCTGATCGGATTACCTTTACAGGTGAACTGCCATTTGAACAAATACCTTCAATATTTAGCGCGCTATCTTTGGTTTCAGCACTGAGTGATAACGAGGGGTTTGGTTTAACTGTTTTGGAAGCCATGAGCAGCGGCGCAGCGGTATTGGCAACCGAAGCTGGCGCCTGGGAGGAAATTGTTCGCCCTGCAATAGACGGTTATATTGTGCCAGTAAATGATCAGCAAGCCGTTAACGAAAAAATGGATTTATTGTTATCTGACACTGAACAGCTAAAAACAATGGGCATTGAAGGGCGAAAGCGCGTCGAGACAAGTTATCGGGTGGAAGACGAAGCGACACGTTTAATCGATTTTTTCCGTACCTTACAATAGGTAACCTAAACCTGGGATAAGCCATTCCGTCCAGCACCACTATTTTCGTGCCTAGCTTCGTTGAACTTGCTCACAAGTGCTCGCCTTGAAAACACAAAAATATCAGCACTGGATGTATTCACTGGCCTAGTAAATCTATTTTCATTTTGTAACGCACGGTATTTGTGAAAGTTACTTTTAAGGAGAGTGGTTCAAAGCTAGGACATCCAGTGTTTTATCAATGGCACCGCTATTTTCCATTAACACCTGTTTCCCAGCAATACCTGCAAGTTTCCTTTGCTCAAGGTTGTCTAACCATTTTTTGCAAGCTAATTCAATTTGCAGAGCATCTGTCACTGTTAGTAACGCGCCTTTATCTGCTAAGGTTTGGCAAATGGCTGGATTATTGTAAGTCGATTTCCCCATCAATATGGGCACTCCCAAAGCCGCAGGTTCTAATGCATTGTGCCCGCCTCGATCAGCTAAACTGCCGCCTACAAAACTGATATCTGCCAAGGCGTAAATGGACCGTAACTTACCCATTTGATCGCATAGTAGTACTTGGGTATTTGGTTGACATGGTTTTGTGCCACTCATCAAAACGGTTTCTACGTTTTGTTTTTGTAATAGTTGATGCACCTTTGAAAAGCGTTGAGGGTGACGAGGCACAATAATTAACAATAACTCAGGATAAACTGTCACCAACGCCAGGTAGGCATCTAATAAAATTTGTTCCTCTGGTTCATGGGTACTGCCAGCCACTAAAATTAAACGCTGTTCTAGAGCAAAGTTAGCTTTAATTGTTCGGCTTAGTGCGATGTCGTGAGCAGAAATGGTCAAATCGAACTTAATGTTGTTGGTCAAGGTTAGCTTATTAGGGCTCACTCCGAGGATCAGGTAGTTCTGGTAATCTCTTTCGTCTTGGGCACAGATTGCAGTGACTTTTTCGAACATAGGTTGAAATAAAGAGGGAAATTTTTGATAAGTTTTGGTCGATTTTTCACTCATCCTGCCATTTATGATAAAAATTGGAATATTTGAACGCCAACATTGATGACATAAATTTGGCCATAATTCCATTTCATTGATCAGTAATTTAGTTGGACGTTTTCTGATTATAAAAGACTTTAAAAAAAGCGGGAAATCATAAGGTAGATAAGCATGATCAACGCGATCTGCAAACAGTAGTTTTACCCTATCAGCGCCTGTGGTGGTATTAGTAGTAATGGTAATGCGTTGCTTGGGATTGTTATCTAATAGTCGTTCAACTATATTTTGAATTGCCACCACTTCACCCACCGACGCGCAATGTATCAGCGGACCATTATTTTGCTTACTTTGCTTTAGTGTAAAACCATAACGAGAAAGGCGGGTTTTTGTGTATCCATGTTTGCGCCTGATAAGTTGATAAACAAAGTGACATACGGCAAAAGGTATAATCAGAAGCCACAATAATGAATAACCGAGTAACACAATTTTTTGTTTGGCACTGGGTTGGTAATTTGAGGTCATGGTTTATGTATATAAGTGAGAGTAATCAAGACAAAGGTTACTTTAGCAGATTTTGCCATATGAGGAAGTGTCATTAGTTTAAATGGAGTCAGACTTTGATCAATCTAACAGATTGAATCATATTTAATTTTTACTAAAAGATAGCTTTTTTTTAAAACTCATTTAGTATAAAAAACAACCCTGTATGGAGTTCGTTTTTGAATCAAATCCGTCGTCATTTTTGCTCAGTTTTATTTATTAGTTTGGGCTGTCTATTATTCGTAGGCTTTTCTGTTAGTAGTCAGGTGCCTGTAGTACGAGTTGTGGTGAATCCCTCAGTTGAATCTAAAGAGATCAGTGTTGAACAAATTCGAAGGATTTTTTCTATGCGCCAAACCGCTTGGTCTAATGACCAAGCAATCACCGTTTATGTTCTTTCAAATCAGCAGCAAACACACCAAGTTTTTTGTATAAAAGTGCTTGGTATGTTCCCTTATCAACTGGATCGCATTTGGAACAAATTAGTATATTCAGGACTAGGAGAAGAGCCAATTAAGGTGCAAAGTGAGCAAGAGATGCTCGAGCGTGTTAGTCAGAGGCCTGGTGCTATTGGTTATGTGATGCAACAAATTATTGGCGACAATGTCAATGTTATCAGAGTGTTGGAGGAATAAGTTAATATGAAACTTACAACACGCACTATCTGCTTGGGGTTAGGGTTAATAGGACAGTCATATTCTCTAGATGCTGAACCTCTCAAAATAAACGGTTTTATTGCGCAGGGGATTGTACAGGCACAAGATTCGAACTTTGTAACCGATGATGGTGACGTGTCGGTTAAGCTGACTGAAATTGGAGTTAATAGTGCTTACCGGATTAATCCATCATTTAGGATGGCAGGTCAGGCGGTATATTTGGAAGGCGGAAATCGCTATCCCGATGGCTTTAGGATTGATTATTTGTTTTTAGAGTGGCAATTACTCAATCGTCCAAACTGGAAGATTAAAACTCAGATTGGACGAAACAAAAATTATCATTGGTTATATTCATCGACGCGAGACGTGCCTCATACACGTCCTTCTATTGTCTTGCCACAGTCTTTGTATTTTGATGTTTTTCGTGATGTTGCACTAGGTGTTGACGGATTAGTTTTTATAGCCCAAACGAACAACAAGTTGGGCGAGTGGGACGTAAATCTTAGTTATGGTAATTCAAGGATCACTGAAGAACAGAAAAAAAACTTATTAGGCTCAAATTCTTCTGGAAAGTTGAAACATGATTTTGATATACAATTTAGTCTATACTTGCGTCCTAACTTAACTAATTTTCAATTCGGTTTTTCACTATTAGATGCTGATTTTAGTTACCAACGTGGTGACAATGACACACTGTTTACTGGCGATGAAACGTCACAAAGAATAATGTTCAATCTTTTGTATCAAGGACAACGTTGGGAAATCGCTTCGGAAGTGATGAAGGAGCGAGTGATTGCAGAAAATATTTTATTCCCGGGCTTTTATAGTGATGTCACAGCAGAAGGTGGATATTTGCAAGCAAGGTACTTTTTATCTAATCAATTAACCATGCTTGCTAGATTAGATATTTACGACCGTGATAGGCAAGACAGAGATGGCAAAAATATTGAAACCTTGAGCCAAGATTTGGTGCCAGGTTATTTTGGTTTGATGGATCAAGCAACAGTGGGTGTCACTTGGAAATTTGCTAAAAACATTCAAATACAAGCCGAATACCATAGAGTAAAAGGTACCGGTCGATTAGCGCCGATCTTCACCCCAGACACAGTCATAAATAACAGTAAATACTGGAATATGTGGGCTATACAACTTATGTACTGGTTTTAACAGATGCGTAAATTTGTCAGTTTACCCACTAAAATCCTGAGCCTTTTAATCGCGTTTTTATTGTTTGCTAGTGTTTCTTTAACCTATTTGTGGGTAACCAAAAATAATCAGGATTATTTTGTTCAACAGCAAACGTTGTTGGAGCAAGATCAAAAAAAATTTGAATTGATCCGAGGTTTATTACGAACCAGAGTCGAGTATTGGTTTGAATCCTTTGTACACTTTCAAGCAAATTACGCAGATAATATTGAAACCACAGCATTTTTCTTCGAACATGAGTTTGACTATCTGCAACTTAACTGGGAAATCAATAATTTATGGTTATTTGATAACAACAGTGATTTACGTTTTAGCACCTCGAAAGCTGAAAAAAGTTACATTTCTGATGATGTGAAACAGGTCATTAACACTCAGTCATCAATCTCTCATATTCGTTGTTTAGAAGAATGTCAGCAGCAAATTAGTATGCCTATTTTATCCAATTCTGGAGAGATGTTCATATTATCTATTAGCAGTTCGCTTTTAGAGACACTGGCGGCAGTTAATCGTTCTACTTTCGCCAAGTTAGCAATTTTAAGTACTGATGAATCTCCTTCTAAAACCACAGCTTCAAAAGGATTGAGAGTAGCTGACTTAAGTGTAAAACCGCCTATCAGTTTTACTAACAAAGAATTTATGCAGCAGATCCTCAAAGATTTGCCAAAGGACCTTTTACTTTCACAAATGCTTGATTCAGGTTATCGATTAGCCAGTGCTGATAACATATATTTGTTAAATTTATTGCCTATCGATCCACATCTTGAAAACTCAATTTATTTAATGTTTGTGCACGATATCAGCGAGGCATCCTTGGCGCATAAACAATATCAAGCACAGGTATTGATTATCTCTATTGTTATTGTGGTGCTTTGTGTTTTGGCACTATTTTTAATGACATGGCAATTTCGTCTCCGTCTGCTGCTGGTGGCTGAACAATTGCCACTTTTAGCAGAAAAAAAGTATCAAAAATTCCGTGACCATAAATTTGCTAAAAACCGCTTTTTTATTGATGAGATTGAATTATTACAAGACTCTGCAAGTTTACTCGGTGAAGAATTAGAATTTTTAGATCGAAAAATTGAACTGAGTACTCGTGAGTTAGAAAATATTGCCATGTATGACCGGCTTACCGGCTTACCAAATCGAAATATGCTGAATCATCAATTGAAAAAAATGTTTGCAACCATGAAACGTAGAGCAAATAAGTTAACTGTTATGTTTGTTGATTTTGACAAGTTCCGTAAAATCAATGATACCCACGGTCATGATATTGGTGATGTATTTTTGATAAATGCTGCTCAGAGAATACGAAGAAGTTTACGTGATTCGGATATGTTGTTCCGATTTGGTGCTGATGAGTTTGTGGTGGTTTTTTTAGAAGATAAAATTAGTGAAGGAGCACCTATTTTAGCCACTAAATTAATTGATAGCTTTAGAGAACCTATTGAAGTCGATGAGTTACTTTTTTACACGTCTAGTAGTATTGGTATTGCGAGTACCGAAGACGCATCGATGTTGATGGATGATTTACTCATGCAGTCAGATATGGCTATGTATGCTTCCAAAGATGCTGGAGGCGGCAAATACAGTACCTTCAGCGATACGATGCAAAAGGCGGTAATACGTAAAGTAGAACTAGAAAATGAAGTACGTGACGCCCTCGAAAAAGGAGAGTTTAGTTTTGCTCTGCAACCACAAATAGAAATTGCTACGGGGAAACTATTTGGATTTGAAGCACTTATTCGTTGGTTTCACCCCGAACGTGGTTTTATACCGCCTGATGAATTTATCCCGCTGATAGAAAACACAGAAAACATGTTGAAAATAGGCTATTGGGGTCTCAAAAAAGCATTTGAAATATTGCAGCAATTAGATGATGTGGGTTTTAAAAATCTTAAAATAGCGGTTAACTTATCTGCGAGTCAGTTTTTGGATCCTGATCTTCTGCCATTTTTACGTGAGCAGATTAAAGTATTTAATCGTGACCCTTCACAGATTGAATTAGAGCTAACAGAAAGAACAGTAGTAGCTGATATCGAAGTAACCTTAGATACCATGCGTCAACTGAAGGTGATGGGTTTCATTTTTTCTATTGATGACTTCGGAACAGGTTATTCCTCGCTAGCTTATTTAAAACAAATGCCCGTTGATATTATTAAAATAGACCGCAGCTTTGTGTCAGGCATGAGTGACAATAGTGCCGATATGCAAATTGTTTCATCAACCATTGCCATGGTGCAAAAGTTAGGTATGCAGGTGGTTGCAGAGGGTGTTGAAACTTCTGCTCAAATGAAGTTATTGCGAGGCCTAAACTGTGAGATTGGGCAAGGGTACTTTATCTCTCGCCCGATCCCAGAGTGCGACATATACTCTCTTTTACCTAAAAAATTACAATTTGGCGTGTGGGATAAGTTAGACAAACTAAGTACTAAATCATAGCCGCGCTTATATGGGTGTAGATGTGTACAAAAAGTCTTCCACTTGCGTATAACCTTCTGCTTTGAAAATTATGATTCATCATATTGAAAATATATGATGCGTTTTCCTCATATTACACAAATAGGATTTCTCATGAAACAAGACTTTTATATTCGCTTGGCGCAACAAATTGAAGATACCAAGGCACAAGGCCTTTTCAAAAATGAACGCATCATTACTTCAAGCCAACAAGCTGATATTGAAGTTAATCATGAGCAACAAGTTCTTAACTTCTGTGCCAATAAT
>Ga0115005_10003816_pt1 | contig 12067 bp, 12 predicted proteins | sample ArcOceMetagenome_FD_87163 | JGI IMG/M metagenome (GOLD analysis project Ga0115005, IMG submission 87163) | Marine eukaryotic phytoplankton communities from Arctic Ocean - Arctic Ocean - Greenland ARC118M Metagenome | ecosystem: Environmental > Aquatic > Marine > Oceanic | place: Arctic Ocean...
TCCCTTTTTTTATAGTAATTTTTAAAAATTACTATAAAAAAAGGGATAAAGAGAAGAGATTAAGGAGATTATACCTATACCTGGAGTCGAACCAGGACCCCTAAAGGGACGAGGTTTTAAGCCTCGCATGTCTACCAATTTCATCATATAGGCAATTTCGTTTACATAATTGATTAAATATAATAAAGGTGTGTAAAGTATTTACTATCGGTACGAGCTAACTTTTCCAGTTTTTTTATAAATTAATTGTTTAGAAAATCGTACACCACGTCCTGTAAAAATGTTAATCGGACGCATAGCTTTTATAGAATATGCTGATGTTAATAAATCACGTTTAGATAAACCAAAAAGGAAAACTTTAGTTTTTGTTAAGAAGTTTACAACTACAGAGTAAGAGTAAACGTAAATTCGATGAGAGAAACCAAATTGTGGAGTGATTGTATTCCGTTGATTTTTAAAGATATAATAACCTTTTCCTTTAAATTTTAACTTTATAAATAAAGGTTTGTAAAAAACGTGGAAAAGTAACCGAGTTAAATTTAGATATGGTTTTAAAAAATTAGAACTTAACCTAGCTGTAAAAAGGAAACTACGAGAGCCTTTATCGAATTTAAAATTTAAAAACTTAACGGGTAGAGGTAAATTAAAGAAGTAGGATGAAGTATAAAAATAAAGGATTTTAAGTTGATTATGGTTATCTTTCGGGACTACTAAAGAGTAATTCCAATTCGGTAAAAGAGGGAAAGAGCTAGAAGAGAACTTAAGAGTATTAGTATCTCGTAAATTAATGTTTAATCGATTTTTTAACTTATTTAGTCGTAAAATTTTTAATTTGTAATTTTTTTTCAAGTTGGTAATGGGGGTATTAGAGGAATATAACAAAATTAAAGCTTTGAGGTGGAATTTAAGACGAAGATCTTAATGTTCTTAAAAGGGTTTTTTTAAAGTTTCGGAAAACATAAAAGTGGACGAAATTTCGTAATTTTCAAAGAAAACTTAATTCAGGCGTAAGGCAGAAAGTCTCAAAAACATTAAAAAGTCTTTGGGAAAATGCGTTAGATTTTTGAAATTTTAAATCTTTTAAAAGTCATCTTAAGGCTTGGTAAAAACGTTTATAAGGTGGTACGTATTTTCATAGTAATTTTAGTTTTGACACTTTACCACGTGAATTTTTAATTTTTGATTTATCAGTTTTTTGAATATAGAAATTAAATAAGGGATAAAAGTCTTCAAAACGGGCTGTAAAAATATCTTTAAAAAAGTTAGTATTTTTTGTTTCTAAACGGTTTTTATAAACAGTACCTTCTCCTAAAACGTCATCACTAGCTTCCAAAGTAGAAATGTTTGAAACAAATTGACGGTTTAAATTTAAATTAGCTAAAGCAAAATAAAGCTCTTGTCACTGGAGGGGTAAATCTGTTGATTTTGTTAAATGGTTTCATTTTAATGATAAACTACTAATAACTTGAGTTAATGTTTTTAAAATTAATCCTCTTTTCCCACTTCGCATTAATAAGTTAGAAAGTTTTAAAGATTGGATTTCAAATGTTTTTACGTATAAAGATTTTGATTTCTTTAATGAGATAGGCATATCGACTAAACTAACCATAAAAAAGGAGGTTACAGTCGATTTTCTTAAAAATAGGAAAGAGTCGATAGGGTTAACCTCTAGTAAAGGGTCTACTGTCTCGAAAGATGCTACCGTATTGAATTTTGATAAATTTAAAAACGAGAAATCGTTAAATAAGGCGAGAGGGAAAGATGTCGATTCGTTTACATCTTTGAGTAAGTAAGATTTTTGAAGATGGTTAGGTGAGATGTAAGTAAGGTTCTTATCACTAACGGGGAAATTTATATTTGAGGTTATTGTAGTTTGCAATTTAAAAAACTTACATTGAGGTTTTTTAATTAAAATTTATAATAAAGCTTATTGCTAATTAGTTTGAAAAAATGTTGGGAAGTTAATGTCTTAAGTCTATGTATGTTTGTCGAAGTATTTTTTCGGCCGATACTAAGAAAAGTGTAATCAGTAGCATGTCGACCTTTAAGTTGATACCGATTATCAGACTCTTTCCCTTTAATAGGTTTAAATCAATAAACATTAATTACTATTCAATTAACAAATTTGAGAATTCATAATTTCATCATATAAACATCACTTGTTTTTATACGAAGACAGTCTTTAAATTTTTTTCCAAGACCTGAATCAAAATATTCAAATCATCTATAATAATTGTTTGGAGAAGACACTAAAGCTTTAGCTGAAGTATTTGCATTAACAGTTTTTGAATAAAACCAGTAAGTACTTAAGAAAAAAGTAGTTTTAGTTTGTAAACCGTAAAAAAGGTAAATGTTAAGTAGTTTTTCAAAAATTCTATCTTGTTGAAGATTTTTTGCGTAATAGTTATCTGAATATCAAAAAACGGATCAATAAATACTTGACCCTCAGCGATTTAAACAAGGATTGCTCATATTTCCCACATTACTAACTATATTAAAATTAGTGTTTTAAAACTAATAGGGTATCTGACGAGACTTGAACTCGCAACCTCTAGAACCACAACCTAGCGCTCTACCAATTGAGCCACAAACACCTTTTTTTTTTTTTTATCAAAGGAAGAACATAACAAGGGTTAAAATAAAGATTGCTAGTACAAAACCTAAAAATTTAACTCACCCAAGCTTAGTTAAAATATCATAACGATATCTCGGAACCCCTCCTCGGATAAGGATTAAGAAAGAAAGACAAGCAGCTAACTTTGTAGTAAATGCAAAAGAAAACTCGGTTGAATAAGGATATTCGATATTGTCAATATAAGAAGTGATTAAGTTAGCGGTTGCTTGGTAAGACTCAAAACTATAAATTAAATCTGGAGTACTAAAAGTTAAAACGTTAGGTAAAAAAGTATTTAAAAGAAAGTTGTAACAAGTAATAACTAAAGAACTAAAAGGGAGAAACATTGAAGCGTTAGTTAAAAAGAAAGTTGATAAAAACATTAAAGTTAGAAGAATAAAACCAAAACTGTTAGTTTGTACTAAAGGAAAGTTTTTTGAAACTAAAGATAAAAATGTGGTGTAATAACAAATAAATGTAGTGAATAAAATAGTAACTAACATTAAAAAGGTTGTCAAATATAAACATAAATTAACGACTGAGACGACTTACACCTGGTAAGTACCCAAAATTAGCACGATCCCGAAAAACAAAACGGGAGTATTGGGTTTTTTTTAAAACGTTTCAAGAACGCCCAGAGACAACACAACGGTTTCGATGCTTCGTTAAAGAAGAGATAGTAATAACTGAAGATGTACGGAATTTTAAAAAAACTCTATAAGAGAGTGGGAGGGTTTTATTTTTTACGATTGTTTGTTGTATCATTTTTTTAATTTCGTGTTTAATGAAAAAATGTCGTCGAAATTTATCTAGTCTAATTCATTCTAATTGACGGTTTCCTTTTATAATGTAGATAATTAACGATCGACGTCTCCGAAAACAATATCTATAGAACCTAATACTGTTACTAAATCTGCAAAATAATGACCTTGTACCATACGAGGCATAACTTGCATGTGGTGATAAGCAGGTGTTCTGATTTTACACCGGTAAGGGTTGGTAGTACCGTCAGAAATAAGAGCAACCCCAAATTCTCCTTTTGGAGCCTCTACAGACTTATAAGCAAACCCTTTATATACATCTGAACCTGCACTATAGTGACGAAAGTGATTAATTAAAGTTTCCATAGAGCTGTATTTTGTATTATAATTTAATTTATTAAATTTTTGAGTGTAAAGTAAGTCGAAGAAGGAGAAGAAGTTACTAAAGTTTTCAGAGTTATTACTATTAGAAGTATTAGAGTAAGCTAAAGTTGTTAAGTTGTTAAGTACTTGAAAAACAATATTAATACTTTCGTACATTTCTCTTAGTCTAACTAAAAATCGGTCGTAACTATCACCATTTCTTCCTAAATACCCTTGAATAGATAAAAATCAATAATGTGCATAAGTTTCAGATTTTAAGAAACGGATATCTTTTTTTACTCCAGAACCTTTAGCAACAGGTCCTGTTAACCCGTAAGAGGTAACGTCTGTCAAGCTAACAGCCCCTACTCCTACTAGTCGAGACTTTCAAATTCTATTTGTAGCTAGTACAGTAAAGATTTCTGTTAAAGATTTAAAACAATCTCGTGCAAATAAAGCAACGTCTAAGAAAAATTGATAATTTAAACCAGTTCAGTCTACATCATTTGGTCTATAAAATGCTGCATGCATACGTGCTCCAGAAACACGTTCATAAAATTCCATTAAACGTTCTCGCTCTTCAAAGGCTCAAAAAACTGGTGCCATATTCCCAACATCTAATGAGTGAGTAGATAAAGCTAAAAGGTGATTTAATACTCTTGTTAACTCATCGAATAAAACTCGAATTTGAACATAAAGAGCTGTGTGTGATACTGTTTTTAGTAAAGATTCGATCGATAAACAGAAAGCGTGTTCTTGGGTCATCATAGAAACGTAATCAAGACGATCTAAATAAGGTAAAGCTTTTAAGTAAGTTCTATTTTCCATTAATTTTTCTGTACCACGGTGGAGAAATCCAACATGTGGATCAGCACGTTCAACAAGTTCACCGTTTAATTGAACAACAAGTCGTAAAACTCCGTGAGAAGCGGGATGTTGAGGTCCAAAATTAAGTGTAAAACTTTTTACAGAACGTTCAGAAAGTGAGTTTTGTAACATATTAGGTTGTCAAAAATTAAAAATACCGGATTTCATTAAATTAAATATATAAATTTACGTTAAATACTTTCAATTGTAAACGTTGTAAATAGGGGATCTGGAAAATTTTTGGAACATGTGAGTAAAATCGTTTAATAAGTAAGGCTCGTACAACACAAAAGCGGATAAAGTTAAGTAGTCTACCTCAACGTATTTTGGGACATCGTAAGGAAAAGATATTTTTCGCAGTACTCAATCTGGTAACGTTTTTCTAAAAGTTCGTTTTGTCTTTAATCGACTTAAATATAAAAGCCTGTTTAAGCGGATTTTTTTTGAAACTTCTCAATTAGTAAACCACTTAAAAAGGACGTAATACTTCATAGAGATTAAAAGTTGTATTAAATCGTTTCTAACTACATAAACTTTTCCACTTGAAACAATACGACCATTTAGGAATACTAATCCCGAATTTAAAAACTCTTGACAAGTAATTAAGTCAGGTAATAAGTAAGAAAATAAGAGTAAATTTTCTAACTTTAATTCAGTTGACTTTATTAAAGTAATTTGGTTAAGTTTATAGAATTGAGGTAAAAAACGAGTTAACCGGTGTTGGTATTGAAATTTAATTTGAAAATATTCCTTAACCCCGACACGAGCTCGACGTCAAATTCGAGAATAACCAGGTTTAAACTTAAAACGAGGGATTCTAGGATCGTTCTCGTGACGTTGGGAAAAATTGCTATTTAACGCCTCTCCAACCATTGAATTGAAATTTTTTGTTAAAAAATTTGACATACTAGCACCCCCTACAACATTAAAAGAGGAAGGTTGGTTTGTGTGAAGATCGTCTGTCGGAGTAAAAAAAGAGTTGTAATTGTTTAAGACAGTACTATGTTTACCGGCAATAAAAGATTTTAAATCACTTAAATAAAAAAAGGAGTGGGAAGTTTTTTTTTGTAAAATTTGATTGGTAGTAAGTTGATTTTTAGTTAAATTATTCGAAGTAATAAATAAAAAACCGTATAACGGGAAGATGAAATTAAGTTTGTAATTAGAAGTTAAAGAAATTGGAGTGTTTAAATGGGATACCAATTGAAGCCCTAAATAGCGACTATTTAAATCCTTTAAAATAGAGTTATTACTAAACAGCTTAGGTAAAGTAGTCGGAGAAGTTTTTCCTGAACGTGTTAAATTTCGTAAAATAGTTAATCTAAATTTTAACTTATTTGAGAAAAAAGGTGTAGAAAAGTTGTTTTTTAAAAACTTTGTGAAAAAATTGGTAAAGATTAATCTTTGTTTGATAGATAACGTTTTTAATTTTTTAACCTTTTTTCATTTTAAAAACTTTCTTCATAAAAACTTTTTTTTAATAATTCCATGGTTTACTTTAGAAATGAAACGGGATTGATTTTTTACAAAAAGTGCCCCTTTAAGAAGAATTAAACTAAAAGTTGATAAATTTACACCTCTTTTTAAAGTCCCACGTCGTAAAAACTTTCTTCCTCAACGTCTAGGTCGCACTAAATAAGTACTGAGAGGTAAATGCGTTAAGGGAGTTAAGGGGAGTTTTACTAGTTTACGTAAAAATTTTACACGTAAAGTTTTTTTTCGTCTAAACAACTTGTTTCGTTTTTTTAATACTAATTTCTGAAGTCGATATTTATAAGAAGTGGTTGGTTGGTACTTAAAAGAGTCGATTAATAAATTTCTTGTAGGATTAGCTAAACTTAATGATAATAGAGTGTTTTGGGAATTGATTAACTCTCTTATAACAGACTTACTTAAGAGGCTGGTTGACTTACCTAAAACCTTCGTTACTCGTAAAAGTTTGACTGTCTCAGAAAAAAAGTTTAAGGAATGAATTTTCGGTGCAGAATGATTAACTAGTAAAGTTTTTTGGTTTATTAACTTTTGAAAATGTTTTTTATTCAGTTCTTGAGATTGGATACCAGAAAGTAAATTAAAACTTGCTAGTAAAAAGTACTGTGAAGTTTGAAACTTATACCCTACAGCGCTACTTTTAGATCAAGAAAACCGACGTCTTACGAAGTTTTTTTTTGTATTCTTAAAGAAAATAAAAGGGTTTTTTAGTAAAGAGAGTGTAAAATTTTTTAAAACCGGTTTTTTCTCTGAGGTATTAGTAAAAAGGTAAGGTTTTTGAAATAAGTTACTGGTTGAGGGGATTGGACCACCGAACGAGTCACTTGTTAATAAACGAGACCTGGTTTGGTTATGAGAAATTTTAGTAGTGTTGAAGGTAAAACGTTCCCGTAATACGTTTAGAAAATGAGTTTTTCAAATAATACGTGAAAAGAAAGGTTTTAACTTAAAAGACTTTTCCTGTTCGTAATTCTTTGATACAAAAAAATACGTGTTTTGAGAATTAAAAGGTTTACCGATAAGGGGTCTGGACATAGCGTATAAATCATTATAAGATTGGAAATAATTTACGGGAGAAGGTGCTATCGTGAATTTTTTTTGCTTCTTAAATAGTGGTAATTTGTAAGTATTTAAGAAGTATTTTTGAGAAAGTAAAGAGTTTGAAGATGTTTTAAAATTAACATTAAACCATTTTGGTTGGGTAAGAAGATGTAAGTTACTAAATATTGAAGTGAAGGAGGGGTTTTCTTTTTTTAAGTTTTGAATAAACCAAAAAGCAGTAAGACTATTTAAAGGAAAGAGGGAGGTTGTTTTCTTTTTTTTATAAAAAGTTACAAGTTTTTGGAGAGTATAAATATTAGGGGTTAGTCTATTTTTGTATTTTAACATGAAGTCTTAATATATATTAAAATCAAACGGTTTCTAATCGTTTTGCTTTTTTAGCTGTTAAGTCAAGTGTACTTACTTTCTTAATTTTTTTTTTGAACTTTCGTTTTAACTTTTTGTAATCAACCTTTTCTTCCCGAACGTCTTTTGTTTTTAAATATTGCGTTTCTGAAATATAAGTTTTTAGAAGACGGTTGGAAGAGTAAGCTGTCCAAGCATTAGATCAAGTTCTTTGCCCACGAATAGGTTTACCGAGAGAGTGACCTCGTCCCCGAAACGTTTTAATTAAATAAAGTCGAATTAGGTTGAGCCTAGTTAGCTCTAAAGTAGGCTTGTTAATGCTACCAACTTGTGCAAGAATTAAGTTAAAAGATCTTAAGGTTTCTTTACCGTAAAAAGGTAAGAGGGTTTTGGAAGATAAAATAGTTTGGTACATCTCAAAACGCTTAATAAGAGAGTTTTTAAAAGATGTTTGGATTCCTCCTACATTATTAAATAAAAATTTTAAAGACGTTTCGAAAGAGGCTAATGAACCATTAAATAAGAAACTGGTTTTTCAATAAACGGAGAGTACGTGTTCAAATTTCACTTTATTTAAATTTTGTAGTTTTTCCTCACGGTGTCCGTGGGTACTTAATTGCTTTAGTACGACCTCCGTGAGGATGATCATGAGGGTTACAAGCAACCCCTCTAGTTCGAGAGTTTACTCCAAATTTTCGTCAATAACCGGAACGGGTATCACGTAAAAGTTTCTTATTACGTAACGCTACAGACCCAATCATGATTAAGGAATATATTGAAAAGATTTTTCTAACCCCTGAAGGAAGCTTTACTAAAGCAGTATGAGAAACCATGTCAACCTTTACTAAATGAGCTCGAGTTCCTGAACTTCGTGCGTACTGAGCTCCACGACCAGGAATTAATTCAAGAAGTGAAATTTTTAAATTATTCTTAAGTTGGTAAATAAAGTAATAAGTTGGGTTGGGGAAAAGTTTTGAAGAAAAAGGTTTTTTAGTCTTGTTATAAATAAAACTGAACATTTGTCAGTTCTCATTTAATTGTAAAAAACTTGTTCCACCATTTAAACTATAAACTAAAGCAGTAAGTTTATTAGAATAAGGGATTAATTTTAAAGAAATAACGAAGAAGGTTAAAGAGGTTCGTGGGGTATAGTTAATGAATGGAGTTTTTAATTTGTAACTAAGTGAAGACTTTCGGCGACAGACTAATCTACCAGTATTGTTTCGCCCGGCTTGAGAAAACTTTCGATAAAAGTTTTTTAACTTTAAAGAGAGGATGTTTATTTTGATTTGTTGTTTAACAACGTTACGTGAAGCGTTTGAAGTTACTTGAAATTTTTTTAAAAACAAAATTATTTTTTTTTAAACGTGATCCCCTCCGTATCACTCATTTGATCTGTTTAAGTCAGAAAGAAGAAATCCAATTTTACCTTGTAATTGAATTAAACCGAAAAGTAAAGCTTCAGCTGTTGGAGGACATCCCGGAACGTAAATATCTACTGGAATAATACGATCACATCCTCTAACTACTGCGTAAGAGTAGTGGTAATAACCTCCACCGTTAGCACAACTTCCCATAGATAAAATTCAACGAGGGTCAGGTAATTGTTCGTAAAGTCGACGTAAAGTAGGAGCCATTTTATTTGTTAAAGTACCGGCGACGATAATTAAATCAGAGTGTCGTGGAGACGCTCGGAAAATAATTCCAAAACGATCCATATCGTAACGACTCATAGCAGAGTGCATCATTTCGACCGCACAACAAGCTAATCCAAAAGTTAAAGGTCATAAAGAACCTGCTCGTGCTCATGCAATAATTGATAATAATTTAGTTGAAATTCATTCAAGTTTCATTAAAAGGAATAAAATATTTATTACTTTTTTTTTTTAGGTTTTTTAGCTTTAAATAAAGCTAAGTGACGATTTCAAGTAAACTCTCCAAACTTAAAACCGACCATTCATCTGTTAATTAATCTTTTATGAAAAGCTTTTCCTGTATAAACTTTTGTTTTTAAACCTACAAATGTTAAAGGTACTGACGACGAGCGGTCGAAAATAATTTTTTGCTTTGTTCTATGGATTTTATTTTCTGTCATAATAAATACTTTACGTCAAGTAGCGGAACTTGCGTATTTAACCTTAAAAGAAGTTTTCGGGGAAAAGAGTGACAAAAATAAACGGGGTTATTTAATTACGTGGGTAAGACAGAGTAAAGTTAAAACTTTATAAAGTTCCTTATTATACGAAAGGTTATATATAATAGCAAGGTTTTGTAAAAAATAAAGTGAACCGTCATGCTGATTTAAAGAATTTGGTGCGTAAAGAAGGTTTTGACTTTGAAGATACAACGGTAAAAGTTGAGTATGTTCAGCGCTTGAAGAATTAGTAGTAGAACTGACGTGTAATAGTGCACTGTTTTTTAAAAAATTTACATTAAGTTTATTCGAAGAAAAGGATCGGAAATAAGAATTCATCGCACCGAGGTTCGAAGCTCCTTTAAATTTAGTGAAAAGGTTAACGAATTCTCTTGAATAAGAACCTACACGTAAAATGTTAAAACTAATAAAAGAGTAATTTAAAAGGTTCATATTTAATAAAAGTTTTGCATGTTTTGCAAAAAAACGATACTCTGTAGATCAATCACTTAAAATATTTAAGAAAGGTATTCAATTAGTAAAGTGTTTACGTCTCATATTGATTCGACGTTTAAATTTTGAAATACGAAAAATTTTAAATCGGATGTAAGCGTTAGTTTTAAAGTTTTCTTCAAAACCTAAAATATTAAGGATTTTGTAATTTGAAAGTGTGTAGTTAGATAAAGCAGTAGAGTAGGTTCATCGGGTAATAAAACTTTAATACAGTAAACGTATTAGTTAAAGTTTAAATTTAATACTTTTAAAGTTATCGGTCTAGACGTAAAGATTTACGTACATACTTAGTATACCCATCTGGTCGAGAAACTCCATAAACAGATCTTCTTAATTGTTTGGAAACAACAGGTGAAAAATCATAAACTCCTCGGATTAAAGTATACCCAACCCCAGGTAAATCGTTTGCACGTCCTCCAGTAACTAACACCCGATTGTAACGGGAACAAATGTAACCGATACCAGGAACACGAGCAGTAACACGTAATCCGTTGTTTAGTTTTACTTTTGCAACATGACGCATTGCAGAATTAGGTTTTTTTGGTGACATTGTTACTACTTTTGTAATAATACCTTTAACTTGGGGGCACTGTTTTAACGCAGGTGTCCGTGAAGCGTGTTTTTTTTTATATAAAAATTTTCGTTGAGCGGCTTGATACGAAGTTGCCAAAAATAAACAAGTTAGAAAATAAAGGATTGTCAAGTAATTCCTAATCAGAACATTAAAATAATTAACCCTCCGAATAAAAGTAATTCTTTTAAGTTTAGGTCTACTGGGATTGTTTTATTAAAAAATAAAGATGTACCAAATAGTACATTTACTCAACTTCTAAAAAAGAAGGTAGGACCCATTAAATAAAGAAGTACTGTAAGGAAAAGACAGACAAGAGGGAAGAGGTCGAAGAAAAAACTGAAAAATAAAATTTCGGAAACGAACATGATAGAACCTGGGAATCCGAGGAAGATTAATAAATTAACTAAACTCATTAAGAAAAGTTTTGGACATAAAAAGTTGATACCGTTTACTTCTGTTACTAATCGAGTTTTAAAACGACGCCCAATAGCATCAACTAATAAGAAAGAGTTTGTTGATAAAAGCGCGTGACTAATTAACATTGCGAAACTAGCTAGCATTAACGGAGAGTGTCCACTAAGTACACAAATCGCAAGTCAATGCATTTCAACAACCGTAGAATACGCTACTAATTTTTTTAAATCGATTTGGTAAAATAATTTAAATACGGCGTCAACAATCCCAATAACGAGGAAAGGGTAAACGTAATAAAAGGTTGGCTCTAATTGAATAACAATTAAACACTTTAATAATCCGAAAAATGCGAACTTTACTAAAACCCCACTTAAGAAGATTGAAAAGTTTGTTGAAGCTTCAACATGAGCTTTTGGTAATCAACCGTAAAAAGGTCATACAGGAAGCTTAACCCCAAAACCTAAAAATAAACAAGTTAGTAAAAAATTAACCTCTGCTAACGTAAAATAAGTTAACGTTATCGTTGCGAAAGACGAAGTACCACATACAAAGAAAAGATATAAAAAACCGAAGATTAAAAAAAGTGCTCCAAATTGTGTTCAGAAAAACATTAAATAAGCAGCTTCAACACAACGACGTGTTTTAGCAAAATTATATAAAATAAAAAAAGATGGAATTAAAAGCATCTCGTACGCAAAAAAAAATAAGATAATTGAGTCGGTGAAGAATAAAATGTAACCTGCAATAAGGATTAAGGTTACATAAAACATAAATGCTGAAATCTCGTTTGCGTTATAAGCTAAACAAGATAAGATAGAGATTACTGTAACAATTGTAAAAATATAAATAAAAGGGAAATAGTACACAGAAACAAGATTAAGGTTTAAGTTATAATAGTTTCAGATATAGTTTGAAGGAGTCATCGTAAA
>Ga0115005_10003817_pt1 | contig 12066 bp, 12 predicted proteins | sample ArcOceMetagenome_FD_87163 | JGI IMG/M metagenome (GOLD analysis project Ga0115005, IMG submission 87163) | Marine eukaryotic phytoplankton communities from Arctic Ocean - Arctic Ocean - Greenland ARC118M Metagenome | ecosystem: Environmental > Aquatic > Marine > Oceanic | place: Arctic Ocean...
ATCATCATCATCATCATCATCATCATCGTCGTCATCATCCTATCAGAAGTAAGAAAAGGGAGCAGTGAGAAACCTGAGAAAAACGTTGCAAAGTGATTCCTTGCCTTGTTTATCGAGTGGTACTTACCTCATCGTCATCATCATCATCATCATCATCCTGGAGAGTAAGGAGGGGAAACCAATAGTTAGATGACTGCGTTTAAAAACACAAATGACAGCAATGTGCGTAGGTAAGGCCTCCCTTTGAATAATTCTGTGTCAAATAAAACTTACATCGTCGTCATCATCATCATCATCGTCCTACGGAGGAAAGGAAGACAAACGAATACTCAGATTAGTACAGTTCAAACCAGAGAGGACACGAAATTCACGTAGGAAATCCTTCCATTTGCATTTCAAAGAAAACTTACATCATCATCGTCGTCGTCGTCGTCATCTTTCTTGGCATTCATATATTCTTTTCTCTGCTCCTCCATAATTTCAATTCCTTTGTCAACATTCTTCTGTTCCCTATTCCACCTAAGTGTCTCTCTCGCAAAACAGAATGCAAAAATGGGCCCCACGATTTTTACTACTGTTCTTCCAATTTCTTTATCCTTGGTCTCTTCAGACATGGCCGGTCCACTTCCAGAAAACCTAGAGACTGCTTTAGCGCTCGAATTAGCTTCGATGTCCAAAGTCTTGGAACTAGCAGCACCTCCTACTTTTGCAATACCAACATTCGCATCCTCTTCATCCTCATCGTCAAATTCATATTCCTCGTCCAAGTCGAATTCAACCTTTTGTTTCTTATTGCTTTTCTTTGGCTTGGCACCCGTTGAGGTTGAAGCCTTGCTTTCATGCTGGGAAGCAATTTGCTCATCAATAGTCAGTGCAGTTCTTCTTTCAGCTTCACTTTCCATATCAACTATAGACATTCCCGGCCTAAGGCTAACTTTCCCAGTAGGAACGTTTTGCAGTGGATGATTAGCCATGGCAGGCTGTGGGGTTCGTAGGAGAATGGTCGAGTATATAGCAAGGGATGCAGCAATCGTTGTTGCTTTCTTTCTTAATCTTTTACGACGCCCCGTGGATTTTGACAATGGATTTCTTTCAAATCTAGACATGAAAGATTTTTTTGAGGATTCACTGTCGTGTTCCATATCATGCTGAGGTGTAGCTCTGTAAGTTACTAACGATTGTTGGATTGTATTCGTCTTGGCGATTGTATGACTTGGTGCAAAAGCATATGCTTGAAATAGGCTTGCAAGCAAAACACAGATTGAAACTCCACTAATACTCTTCATATTCTCAGGTACTGTAGATATTGATACTTTATCTCGCAGGCCTTCTTTCTGCAAAAGGGGAGATGCTTGCTGTGATTTCCTACAACAGAAGAGATGTGAGGTGTGAGATGTGAGGTGTGCCAGTGCAGAGGATGTTGATGTTGGGTTCATGGCTTCATATCGGCGATACATTATTTAGGGACAGACGTCAGTTGCCGCGAAATTACATGTGGAAGTGAAAGTACTATCCGGACCAACATGAAACAGATTTGAATTTTGGCGACAAAAGAAGATCTCCCGTCGCCCGTCGCTCCTCGTCGTCTCGTCGTCTTTAACGATCCTCATCAACATACCATCAATCATCAATGCATATTTGTTATTTGCTTGTCTACAAGCTATCTAAATCAATTATTGCTCGCACACAGATACTACTAGGGCATACATACTGAGCCAGATGACTTTCCTTTTAGCAGAAACTTTGTCTGCACCAGTAGCATTCACAATAACACCACTAATAAATGCCTTCTCAGAAACAAATGCAAAATCCATCCATCATACCATTCAACAGCTAAGGGGAGGAGACGCAGCTTCCGACGATATCATTTCATCCTTCAAGGATGAGCTTAGAAGGATGAGACAAGATTTGGGAAGGGAGGCTAAGCTGGAGTTGAAAGCTACTCGTGCTGAGTTGCGACAGAAGCTAGGAATGAATTTTGATCATGAAGATGATACAAGAGGGGAAATTACAGAGGACGACGAAGAGGTAGAAGATGAATATGAATATGTCGAAGAAGAGGTCGAGATTGAAGTAGAAGTTGACGACGACGATGATCTGGAAATCGAAGAAGAGATTGATGATGATGATGAAATGGATGTTGTAGAAGAAGAGATTGATGATGATGATGAAATGGATGTTGTAGAGGGAGAGACAAATGATGAATCGTATGCAATGGAAGATGACGATCTAGATAACGAGGAAGCTGCAGAGGAAGAAGATCTTGACTATGACTACATAGACAAGAATAGACAAGGTGAAATGGACAAAAAAGAAGATTTTGATGAGGAAGATCTCACCGAGGATTTGTCGGAGGAGATTCAAGACCAAACCAAGCAAGAGATAATTGACAACGACATTTTTGAGGTCCATGAAGACGGCAACATACCTGACGTTCACGAAGAGTCTCAAGAGATAGAAGGGACGATCGAGGAGGATGCAATTGAGATTGGAGAATCGGAGGAAATTGACGGAAACGAAGAGATGGTAGATACTATGGACGAATCACCTCAAGTGAAACCAAAAAAGGAAAAAGTGAAGAAGAAAAAGAAGTCCACAAAGAGCAATCAAAAGAAGAAAAGCAAATCGAAGAAATCGTCATCGGTAGATACAGAGAAAGAAAGTGCAATGGTTGCAAACAGAATGGCTAAGGAACTCGCCTTGAAGACAACCAGACAGTCAGAATCTAGCCTTGGAAATATCGTGAGAGCGTTGATACCATCAATTTTGGTTCTTCTCCTCATCGCTCTCTCTCATTTCGGGTTCGAATTATTACTCAAACGAATCAATCCCAACGAGAGTAGCTAGTACTCATGGATTGAACGTTTCAATAACATATAAAAAGGGGAAATCATACTGCTAGCTAGCTACACTTCCATACACTGTGAAATTATATACAATGCATTTGCATATGTATATACATAGTTTATTCATTTTCTTTCTTGTGCCAAGCAATCACATCATCGTATGGGATGTTTCCACCGAAGCAGTCAAGGGCACTCCCAATTGTCAAATCTACCTTTCCCTTTCCAAGCTCCTTCACTCTGTCCAAATCAGATACATCCTTCACCCCACCAGCATAAGTCGCTGCGATTGGAGAAAAGTCTCCCAACAAAACCACCAAATCTTCAAGAATTCCACATCTCTTCCCCTCATTTTCAACACCATGAACAAGGAACTCATCGCAATATTGACTCAAAAGGTTGAGCGTACTCTCGTCGACCTTGACATCGGTGTAAGTTTGCCATCTATCCGTTACCACAAAATAAGGTCCTGTTGGATCATTCGGTTTTCTTCTACAACTCAAATCTAGCACAAGCCGATCTTTCCCGGTGACTTCCACAAGTTGTGTGAGACGTTCCATGTCGATTTGTCCATTATGGAACACAAACGAAGTAACAATAACATGAGATGCTCCAGCATCGAGCCATTCCTTTGCATTTTCAGTTTTAATTCCTCCACCTACTTGGAGTCCACCTGGATAGGCTGCAAGGGCCGACTTTGCCTATACGAAACATATATGAGTAAGGCATATTCAAGATGGTAAAATACCAAGAGATGATGATGTCAATGAAATTGTCGATTTTGATAATTTTGCACTTACTGCTTCATTGTTTCCAGGTCCGAGCATAATGACATGGCCTCCAGTCAGCTTATCATCTTGATACATTTCGGAAAAACTAGCTGTCGATCAATAGGAGAACATCACATCATCAGTGTTTGTTCAGCGTTAAAGAAATTTTAGGATCAACATGTGAACTTACCAGCAGGCCTATCAGTCTCAAAGTTGGTAGCCAAGTCATCCTTTTCGGCTGGAGTATCCTTCAACGTAGATCCTACAATCTGTTTTACTTGTCCGGAATGGAGGTCGATGCAAGGTCTGAACTTCATGGTTGCAAAAAGGTGCACTGGCTTGAAGTATGCGAGATTGTTTGTGTTTGTGTTGTGTTGTGTGAAATGTTTGTGTTGTGTTGTGTGGTTCTTCTGTTTCCTGTTCCTTTGCTCTTTAACCTCGATTAACCTGTTATCGGACCACTTTTCACTATCATATACGTACACCTTTAATTCTTCAAGGATAGGAGGAGAAGAAGTCAGAACTTCACTGCAGATCGATGGAAGACGGCAAAAAGAACACGAAGCGGTCTGTCCGTCATCCGTCCTCCGATGAGAACTCCAGTGACACCACTTTTAGATCGCAGATTTGAAGAAGCCGATCAGCAATCACAAAAACAAATCCTGCCGACCAAAGCAAGAATTACTAAAAGAACCTTATTCATCAACAACCATGCGCCTTTCAACCATCTTCGCTGCTTCCTTATTAACCAGTACTGCTGCATTCGCACCAAATGCGCCTTTGCACCTCAACTCTCGTCTTTCCCCTCTCGCCATGTCGACTGAAGCTATCAACTATGTAATTACAGGAAATAACATTGAAGTTACCGACTCTTTGACCGAATACGTGAATAAGAAGCTTGATAACACTGTTGGAAAGCTCGCTGCAACTGGATCTGTCAAGGAATGCGATGTGCATTTGAGCGTCAATAAGAATCCAAAGGTGAGTGTCAAATTCCATGTCGAACTTTGTACGTTTGCCATCATTGGTGTCAACCAAAACCAAGATCTCCATCTGCGCGTTGAAGTTCACAAAATAATTATTTTTCCCAACGGTACTACTTGTATGACGTAATGTGCCATACCTTTCATCATCCATCTCTCTCACACTGGTAATGTGCGATTATCCATCAGGTCAAAAATTCAAACACATGTGAAGTTGTAACCTTTGTCAAGGGAACTGTGATCCGTTGCGCTGAAGATTCTGAAGATATGTACGCATCCATCGATGCCGTCACTGATCGTCTCGCACAGAAGCTTAAGAAGTACAAGGAGCGAAGATTGGATGGATACCATGGAGGCCCCAACATGGGAGAGAACCTCGCTGCGGTCTTGGACGCTGTGTCTGACGATGTTGTTGAGGATGCCAATGATGCTGAAGAGTTTGTCGATCCTGAGGCAGCAGTTGTGACAAAGGTCAAGAGCTATGACTTGAGCAAACCTATATCAATTGAGGAAGCTGTTTTTGCTTTGGGATACGTTGATCACGACTTTTACGTCTTCCGTGAAGAAGGGAGTGGGGAGATTAACGTTGTTTACAAGAGAAATGCAGGAGGATACGGACTCATTGGACCCCAGTAATTATTGAGCCTTGTTTTCAATAACTCGACCGAGTGGAAAGTGGAACTCGCTAAACTCTCGCTGGCTTATACTTACAAATGACGGGTACAGACAGTAAACTGTCAACTGGTCAAATATGCATATATTTGATTATCTGCTAAATTGTATTAACATGCATTTTCATCATTTTGATATTTAGACACTTTCAACTTGTTTGAATCCTTTGTACCTTGTACAACAATACATCTGGCAACCAATGCGCAATCTTGTAACTACTCGTAGACATTACCTCTTCCTGCTAACTTTTCAGCTCTTGAGCTAAAAGAAGACTCCGCTCTTAATTCATGCCAAAATAGTCATGCCATAGTAGTAGTAGTAGTAGTGTACAACAAATTAAAATCCACTTTTAAGATCATTTTCATTCTATAGTTTTTTCACATCATGTATTATTGTAAAATAAGTAAACAAGATTGCATAGGAGCCGCCTCGCCAGTGACGCCACTACACATGCCCACTTTTTTGAGAACCAGTGGTGCCGGTAGACGTCATCATTTCCGCCTTATGGTCTCCACCTCCTTCACCACCGACGACCTCTGCATTTACCACACCCTGATTTCTCCCAGCCATGTTCGCAACCTGAAGCCTAAAGCACAGAGCTGAAAACCCTTCCATCAACACTTTACACTGATCCGCTGTCACAGCCGTGATATCTACAGTCCGTCTTGGAAAAATAAGTGCAAAGCTTTTGAATGCATTGGATGCTTCACATTTGGACCTCAAAATGGGCGTTCCAGTAAACATTGGATTTAACGGGTCTGGACTCCACGCATGCCTTACTTCAAGGCAGGTGCTAAGGTCAAGCTTCGGCGGCCGTTTATTACTAGTGGGTTCACCCTGTGCAGGTCTCCAGGATAAAGATCTTCCATCCGAATGGACATGCAAAACGCGCAGACGGGATTTACACCATCTCGACCGTCCATGCTTGACTACCGTGATCCCAGCTCTCAAACGCGCCACAAAGCAGCGCACAATAAAGTCTGAAGCATTGGTACACCCAGTCGCAGGTCTAAAATTCGGTAGATACATGGGCATCCTCACTTCATGCGATTGTGTAGCTGTGGAGAGAGACGCCGCAGATGAGTGTTGCAGCATATCATCACGACCTGGAGTTGCACCATAATAAGACTCATCATGCACGTTAGAATCTCTTGGAGGTGTCCTTGGGTTCCGCCCACCCTCATCATTGTTGATTGCATTATGGTATGGAGTTGGATTCGCCTTATTTCCCTGGTTGTTACTTATAGGTGCATACTGCGGTTCTGAAGTCGCACCAGTCGCCATAGCATCCTTCGTATGTCTATTATCTGATGCATGCGTCTTACCCGCACTTGAATCAGAAGAAGCAGATTGATCTAGGATATCATCCGTATTTGCTTTCTTGCTTTCGTAATTGTTGATCAAGTCATCTGTAGTCTTTTCATCCGAATCATCACCTCCCGAAGTTTCACTATCCTCGTCAGCCCCTTCCGCAAGAGTATTCAAAAGTCTAAGTGACTCCTGCTCCTCTTCCTGTTCATAATCATCATCCAAACCCCGATTCACCGCCATGGAATCTAAATGTGGCAGGTTTTTATGATCCGGCGACCCGGGTCCCGATTTTCCTCCCTGCGATCGCGAATGCGACGACGTAGGCCGTTGGGACTGGAGCACCACCTCGACAGATGTCTCAAGGACGGCGCTGGACCCAACCTTGCCCATCTTGAGCCCGGGAACGAGTTCCGCCAACGCTTCCAAATCCTGTTCTTCCCTCTTCTTGTCTGGACTCCGGAGTCCTCCCATAAAATCAAGACCCGCTTCATCGTCATCCGTTTCTTCCTCTTCTTCCGGCGGCGGTTGAATACCTCGGATGCCACTGAGGTCTAAATTTACCGCATTCTCTCCGGTAAGAATCTTTTCTTCCTCGGCTTGCTCTTCCATGACCCGGCTGTAGGATTCGAAGTTTCCGGATGCATTTAGGCTAGGGTTGGATCCGCTTGCCATGGCAGTAGTGGAAGTATCGCGGTTGGCGCCTGGACCTGATAGTCTAGTGATTCCAAGGGATGTTTGCACGGCTTCAATTCCATGGTCTTCTTGAGCGGACGCCATTGCCATGGATGTTTTTAGTTCGTGGTTAGATGTTGGGTTGGGGTTGGTTGGCGGCGTTCTGTGTGTGGAGACTATATGTTTAGGAAGCTTGAGTGATGTTCTGGTTTGTGTCTAAAAAATTGTATATATTATAGGCCGGGATTTCAAGTTGAAGTCGAACCGGGTCTGTTCCTAAGATTAATATTCAATTGTGCCTCAGACTAGGTTTTCAAAGATCAACTGCACTGATCGTGTGGAATGTTGCTTCTATCTTGGGGTAGTTAGTCTTAGTTGAGTGAGTTGGAATGAATGTGCAATCCAGGACGGCGCGTCTTCTTCTAGTCTTGGCAGTTTGAAGTTTTTGGCAGTTTTTAGTTTCGTGTGATCTAAAAAAGATGCCATTTTCAAAAAATGGACTGTCTCATATTTTTAAACCAGTAAACGACCGGTTCTAATTTCTACTCCCCTATCCTCAATCTCATCTCTTTCATAAATGTTGCATCCTTTTCGCGCAATGGAAACTTCTAAACTTCTGAACTGACGCATTTGCCTTTTTATGCTGAAGTAAAATAAATGGTAACCGACAACGACTCACTCCATACCACTGCGTGAATCCATCACCTATATCCTATCACCAACAGGAAATTGTACATTCAGTATCTAGTCTTTCAAACGACTATCCTGATTTACAACTTACAAGTCCATGCGTCTATTCACAGCAGCATCATTGCTTCTGGCGGCATCTTCTTCCCAAGATATGTTTCTCTCCAGAGGAAACCGTCTCTTTGCCTCGGCATTCACTCCCTCCGCACCATCATCCTTTCTCAAACAACACTACTTGAATACAAAGAACGCACGTGCATTTCCATTGAGAAACGGTATCGCCGTTCCCCAAGCACAACACTTTTTCAACCCTAGCGCGCTATTCTCCACCACCTCTGACGAAAACACCAAAACAGAAACGGAAACGGAATGGACCACTGATAAAGTACGCTCTACCTTTGTAGAGTACTTTGAGAAAAGAGAACACACCAACGTCCCATCTTCTGCATGTGCACCACTCAACGATCCTACACTCTTATTCACAAACGCAGGAATGAATCAATACAAGCCCATCTTCTTGGGACAGGCTGATCCCAATTCACCCATGGCGACATGGAAGAAGGCGGTGAATTCTCAAAAGTGTATTAGGGCAGGAGGAAAACATAACGATTTGGATGATGTAGGAAGGGATACGTACCATCATACCTTTTTTGAAATGTTGGGGAGTTGGAGTTTTGGGGATTATTTCAAGAAGGAGGCCATTGATTATGCGTGGGATCTTTTGACGTCTGTATATGGGATTGACGAGAATAGGTTGTACGCGACGTACTTTGAGGGAGATGAGAAATTGGGTTTGGAGCCTGATTTGGAAGCCAAAGATTTCTGGCTTAAGTATTTGCCAGAGGAAAGGGTGATTGGTTGCAATGCCAAGGATAATTTCTGGGAGGTAGGTACATGCATCTATGTGCTATGTGGGATAGAATACATTTGATATTTATCCTGTATTGTCAATAATACTGATTGATTGGTGGGTTTGTTGCTCACATATCATACTATTCATTATTCAAAAAAGATGGGAGATACTGGGCCATGTGGACCGTGCTCTGAAATTCATTACGATCGAATTGGTGACCGTGATGCGTCAGCTTTGGTCAATGCCGATGATCCTGATGTGATTGAAATCTGGAATATTGTGTTTATCCAATACAATCGCGACGAGAAGGGATTGTCAACTCTTCCTGATCAACATATTGATACCGGAATGGGACTTGAGAGACTTGTTTCATTGTTGCAGAATAAGAGCTCCAACTATGACATTGATACTTTCCAGACTATTTTTAAAGAGATTGAGAAGCATTCAAATGTTGGATCGTACACTGGTCTTGTATTGGATGATGATAAGACATTGAAGGATACTGCATACCGAGCTGTGGGAGATCATGCCAGAACTTTGGCATTTGCGATTGCAGATGGAGTTGTACCCAGTAACGAGGGAAGAGGATATGTTTTGAGGCGTATTTTTAGAAGAGCTGCGAGGTATGGACAGCAGGTTCTCAAGGCCGAACCTGGATTCTTTGTCAAAGTTGTACCCAGTAAGTGCTGCCGTTGAATGTCTTTCCTTCTTCTTTGCGTCTGATACGACGAAGACGAACTATGCTCATCTTTGTTCTGTTTTGTGCTGTAGGTGTCATTGAGACATTTGGTCAATATTATCCCGAGCTTGTAAAGCAAAAGGAGACTATTTTGGAACTTATAAATGAGGAAGAGGTTGCATTTTCTACCATGCTTGCTAGAGGTATTTCATACTTTACTGATCTTGAGGAGGAGATAAAGAAGGCAGGGTCAAAGACAGTCGGGGGTGATAAGGCGTTTTACCTTTACGACACACTTGGTTTTCCATTTGACTTGACTGAGCAAATGGCATTAGAGGCTGGCATGAATGTTGACAGCAAGGGTTTCCAGAACCAGATGGAAGAGCAAAAAAAGAGATCACGCGATGCTAGAAATGCTGCGAAGAGTGGAGGGGCTACCAGACTTGAACTTATTGCGGAACAAACGGCATGGCTTGCTAATAACGATATTGCAATTACCGACGACGAAGCAAAATACGAATGGGATCTTGACTTATCTTCATCCGTTACTGCTATCTATACAGAAGATGGATTCTTGGAGGCTGGTGCGAAGGCTGGTCCCGGCGATAATGTAGGATTGATTCTTGACAAATCTGCCTTTTACGCTGAAGCTGGAGGCCAGGAAGCTGACGTCGGAATCATTGAGCTTGAAACTGCAAAGTTCAATGTAATGGATGTTCAGGTATTCGGAGGATATGTCTTGCACACAGGCGTCATTGAAGATGGAGAGATCCATGTTGGTGCTCCTGCTACTTGCAAGGTTGATTATACCAAAAGACGTGATATTGCACCTAACCACTCCATGACCCATGTTTTGAATGGAGCTCTACGCCAAGTGCTTGGGGATGGTGTTGACCAAAGGGGTAGTTTATGTAACGATGAGAAACTTCGCTTTGATTTTAGTCACAAGAAGGCCTTGACTAACAAGCAACTTCGCGCTGTTGAAGAATTGTGTCAACAATCCATTTTAAGCTCCGAGATAGTTACCTCGGAGGTCATGCCCTTGGCAGAGGCACAGGAACTAGACGGGGTTAGAGCTGTCTTTGGTGAGGTATATCCTGACCCAGTTAGAGTCGTTTCAATCGGGTCTGATACCTCAGTTGAATTCTGTGGAGGAACGCATATTACCAATACTGCGGAGGCAGAGGCATTTGCTCTTGTGGAAGAAACTGCTGTAGCAAAGGGAGTACGCCGTATTTCTGCAGTAACAAAATCCTTGGCTAAGAAGGCAATAGAAGAAGGAGCAGCATTCGAAACGAAAGTTGCCGAGACCGAAAAACTTTCTGCAGAGACAGATGGTTTGGACAAGACTGCTGGAGCCCTTAGAAAGGAGCTTGATTCTGGATACATGTCTGCAGTCTTGAAGGCAGATCTCCGTGCGCGCATCGAAGCAATTCAGAAGACGGGGGTTGAAGCCAAGAAGCGCGCCTTAGCACAAAGAGTGGATATTGTATTAAATGTTGTAAACGAGCAGCTGCATGCTGCCGTCGAAGAAGGTGCGACATCACTCGTTCTTAATGTTGATATTGGTGCAGACTCAAAAGCTTCCCAGAAGGTAATGAAGGCTGCACAGACTATTGCTCCGAATATGGCTTTCATGGGAATCAGTGAAGAAGAACAAGGAAGCGGAGGAAAGCTTATGGTATTTGCCCTTGTACCCGAAGCCCTTATGGAGTCCGGGCTCAAGGCCAATGAGTGGGTAAGCGCAACCCTCGAGGTCTGCGGTGGACGCGGAGGAGGAAAACCAGGTAGTGCCCAGGGCCAAGCACCACAATGCGATGATGTGAATGCTGTAATTGCCGCTTCAGAGAAGTTTGTATCTGAGAAAACAGATGCTGTGGTATAAGATCTCATAGCTACTACGAAATGGAGTATTTTCTCTTTCTGATTCATTTTTAGATTGCTTTGAATTTTTGCTACATAAGCGATCTCTTCGAAGGGGACTGCGACCAACCACCAATGATCTTACAGAGGAAATTAATAAAGCCATCCCGTTGTTTATCAAAACTCTTCATCTTTTGCAGCTAAGAATTCGAAGCAGACGAAACAGGCAATGCCAAAATTGTGTGTCTCATTACTTCACGTGTATATTGAAAAAATAGGAAACTGCGTTATCACGAACACTCTGCGTTGCAGAAGTGCATCCTTTTAGGATGTAATAATCCTCATAGTGATAGCTACGCCACCAGTCAATCACCAACGAACTCGTAGCATCATCAGCAGCTATTCATGCAAATGCACCATCAAAAAGAATATAATAATACTGTAGCAAGCGCCGTCGGGTTAGGGTTATTTGGAGCTCTACAAGCGTATTGGCACAGTGGCACAGCTGCACAGCTGTTATTAGTATCGCTGGTACACTGGCACAGAGACAGATAAAGGTGCGGCACCTTTCGATGGATTTTGTGAATCCAATGAGCAAAATAAAGACTTCCAGCAACGATAATGCCAACATTGCCCAACCCAGGAAGAGGACTACAAGCACTGGAAGTAGTAGTTACAGTAACAGGAGTAGAAGTGGTAGTGGTAGTAGCAGCAGCAGTAGAACTAGAAGCAG